>Ga0172371_10010578_pt1 | contig 12440 bp, 10 predicted proteins | sample Lak12m_FD_114543 | JGI IMG/M metagenome (GOLD analysis project Ga0172371, IMG submission 114543) | Freshwater microbial communities from Kabuno Bay, South-Kivu, Congo - kab_022012_12m | ecosystem: Environmental > Aquatic > Freshwater > Lake | place: Democratic Republic of the Congo: South-Kivu... | reverse complement strand
GCGGCTATAACCAGCAACGCTGTTATGAGATTCAAGTCGCTGGGAGTAAGACTCAGTGAGCCGATCCTAAAATTGAGGGCCGCGGCCACAGCCAGCCGATAGATCACGGAACCAAGGATGACCGCGATGGTGGCGACAAATATGGACCGACCACCCACAAAGGCTTCGCCGATTATCACCGCGGCAAGTCCAGCTATTATGGTGCCTACGCCCATGCCGACGTCCGCGCTACCTTGGGTTTGGGCCAACAAGGCTCCGGATAAGGCGACAAGGCCGTTGGAAAGCGACACCCCGACGATGATCGCGTTGTCCGTGTTCACCCCCTGAGCCTTCACCATTGCGGGATTGTCGCCAGTGGCCCGGATCGCCAGACCAAAACGTGTCCTTAGAAACAGATCAAGGGCAATCTTGAGGGCGGCCACAATGGTGAGGACCAATGCCGTTGGAACGACAAAACCGGGAATCCCTAAGCCCTGAAAGCGGTCGAACACGGTGGGCTGATTCAAGAGGCTTAAATTGGGAGCGCCCATTATCCGAATGTTAATCGAATAAAGGGCAATCATAGTCAGAATTCCTGCCAGAAGATTGAGGATACGGAGCTTCGTGCTTATTATCCCGGTGAATGCTCCCGCGAGAATCCCGGCCAGAAAAGCTGCGCCCGACGAGACGTACGGATCGCCGCCGGAGGTTATGATTGCAGCGCAAACCGCGGCCCCGAGAGGCAAGGTCGCATCAACACTCAAGTCGGGAAAGTCCAGAACGCGGAAAGTGAGATATACGCCCAAGGACATCAAACCGAAGATGAAACCTTGCTCCAAAGCTCCGACAAAAGTGTACCAGCTCATTTCACGACTGTACTATCATTGAATGATCTTTGCCGCTTCTTTCAGGATCGCGTCGGGAAGCTTTACTCCCATCTGTTCAGCCTGTCCCGGATTGAGGTAAAGCAGCAGTTCCTTCTGGAATTCTACCGGCATCTCGGTAATCTTAGCCTGGCCTTCCAATACTCTTCGGGCCATTGCCCCTGTTTGTCGGCCCATTCTGTAATAATCGACCGCCAAGGCCGCGATGGCGCCTCGGGACACTGAGTCCACATCCGCCGCAAATAAGGGAATTTTGGTGTCACGGCAGACTTTCACCACTGATTCGAGTGCAAGCACCACTGTGTTGTCAGTGGGAACATGAATAAAATCCACCTTGCCCACGAGGCTTTCCGCTGCCATTTTGACCGTGCTGGAGGATGCGGCTGTGGCCTCCACTACTGTCATATCACGTTTGGCCGCCTCCGCTTTTATCTCTCTCACTGAGGATACCGAGTTGACCTCGCCCGCGTTGTAGATTGTCCCAAGTTTTTTTGCACCCGGCAGGATTTTGGCTACAAGGTCGAGTTGCTGCGCTACTGGAGAACGGTCTGTTGTTCCGGAGACGTTTCCCCCGGGCGCTTCAAGAGACTTTACCAGCCCTGCTGTTACCGGGTCCGTCACCGCGCAGAACAGGATCGGAATTTCTTTGGTGACTGCCGCCATATCCTGTGAAGACGGAGTAGAGATTGTGAAGACCAGATCGACCTTGTCGCCAACGAACGTTCGTGCAATTTGCCCTGAAACGGCCCTATTATTTTGAGCGTTCTTGTAATTGAAATTGATGTTCTTGAAACCACTGTCCTTGAAGTCGTCAACAAAGCCTTTTCGAGCCGCGTCGAGCGCGGGATGCTCCACGATCTGCGAAATTCCAATGTGAAAGACGCGGTCCGTTGCCTGACTCGCGGCGCCTGAGATAATGCACAGCGAGAAACACAAGAAAATCGCGAAGACCGTTTTCATCCTCCGACCTCCAGGGAATGATAGGGAAAACTAGCATATTAAGGGTCGCGGGTAAAGCATGGGAAGATCTTCGGCGTAGGCATTCAGTCTTTCGAGGGCATACTCCTCTCTTGTGGGGCAGTCCCGCGATTCCACGGGATCCCAGCCTTCCTGGTCAAAATATCAATGATGGCGGGCTGGAAAGCCTGCCCCACGACCTCATCCATCTGGAACTGAATGCTTTCTCTTCGGACTCCATTGTTTCCCCTCTTAGATGAGCCGCGAATCTTTTCGTCAGCCACCGCATCAAAGCATTTAAGACTGTTCCTATTTGAGGGGTCCCACGGGGGCAAAAGGCGGTGGTGAGACATGACAATTAGACAATCAATAGGTCGAAAATTTGGTATGGGTGTATTGGTGCTTCTTTTTGTAGCTGCTTGGGCGCTGCCGGATGTGCTCGCGGCGAGCCTGGGTTCAGCAGGGGAAAAAAGAGGTGGTTCAAGTTCCTCGTCCTCTCCAATGGACCGAGGAGGCGGGAGTCCGATAATATCGGAAAAACCCTCTTCGACTCCCTCCAGTTCTTCTTCCATTCCATCCGGTTCCAGCTTACCGTCCACTGCCCCGATGTCGATGCCCAGTGAATCATCAAAGAGTTACAAAACATATACACCAGCCGAATCAGTGGAGACCTCGAAATCAACCGAGGTACCCACGGAATCAGTAGGCTCGGAAGCCACCTCGGCGGGAAGCAAGAAGAAGAAGGCCAGCTCAGGAGGATTCCCTCCCGTGGATAATACAATTGTAACGGGCCCGCGTGAACCCGACACTGCCATGGCCATCCGCGGGAAGCCTGCTCATTCCGAAGAGCCTCGTACCAAAGGAGGAACTGATGGCTCCGGAGGCGGTTCCTCTGACAACTCGGGCCGCATCGGTAAAACAATTGAAAAGGCAGCACAGGATGCGATCGACGAAGCCAAGCGCTTACCGAAAAACCTCTGGGAACAACCGCTTGGCGTGTGGTTCCCTGTAGGCCCGGCGTATGGTCCTAATTTTGTGTCACCCAAAGATATCTTCAATGAGGGGAAGCGTGCATATGGAAATATTAGTGACTTTACGCATAAGGCGGGACAGGACGCGCGCAAAGAAATCGGGAGCATACCGGGCAACGTCACAACAACAGGTAAGAACTTCGGCGACACCATCGAAAAAGCAGGACGTGACATAGGGGCAGAAGCCGGGCGCCTGCCAGGGAATCTTGAGAAGGGCGGTAAAGCGCTGGAAGAGCAACTTCAATATGACGTTGACGGGCTCCGCGAAGGAAAAATGCCCGTCGTGCTGCCAAACGTGGGGGAGAGTGAGTTCAATCAGTTAATCAAGGAAGGCAAGCGCACGATGGTAGATCCGGTTGGTGATGCCATCCAGAAAATTGAGCGCTTGCCAGCCGATCTGTCAAGCAGGACTTACGGGATTGATGATGTGATACGCGACCGAGTAACAGCCCCTGCGGCCAAGGCGATTGAGGCGGAGTACGGAAGAGCCCGTGACCAATTGGGCAAGTTGGAAGGCAAGGCCGGCGCGGAAATCGGCAAAGGAATGAAGAAAGCCGGTGACATAATAAGCGATGCTCAAGACAAGGCTGGAGACGTTGTAAACGAAGCCAGGAAGAAGGCTGAAGAGACTTTACAGCAAGGTCAAGATGCAGCCGAAGATGCAGGAAATAGCGTAAGTGACACCGCAGAGCAGGGTTGCGACGCTGTTGCCGGAGCATTCGGGGGCAACTGTTGATGTTAGGTTGATGGACCTGGTAATTCCGGAATGAGGGCTGCTGGTGGGAGGTTTAGAGGTTGCGCCATGAACAATTCAGAATTCATACTGCTGGCTGTTCTTGCCGGTCTTTTGCTCTCTCATCCGAGCTTCGGCGCGGGAGATGACAAACTGGTCTGGGGCGAAAACGTCGGTATTGTATCCGCTTACGTGGACAGGACCGACAATGACAAGGGCTTGACGATCCGTGGAACTCCGTCGGCTGAGAGTCCTGTTTTGGGTTACCTCCCGAAAGGGACAAAAGTTATATGCTACAACCAGTTCGAAGACGGTTGGGTTAAGTTGCGGCGACGTACGGACGCGTGGGTCAAAATCAATTTCCTCAAGCCCATACCATTTGAGGGGATGGTAACCAAGGTCGATGAAAAGGATCTGTGCCTTGGTATAAGGGCGGCTCCAGGGCCTGCGCGTGAAAAGGTCGGCTGCGCGCAGATTGGTGAACCCCTGAAGTTCACTGGTGTCATGACTTCTGACAATTGGATTCAACTTGCCGATCGCCGAGGATGGGTCTCCGCTGCTTCGGTTGAGGTGTCTTTGAGCACTTCCCAGCCCGCCTCTTTCAGCCCGAGAAAGCCCAGTTCGGCTGTCGAGGGATCGGCTCAGAGCCCATCTTCGAAAAAGGATGCTCCTACTGCATCCCAGCAGGCAACCCCCAAAACCCCGGCTGCGGAAAAGGGTCCTGGGGTCATGTGCACCGCGGGCTGGTGCGTTGACTATGCAAAGGCACAGGTCACTCACGACGGCAAAGGCGTGCCGAACGTCGATTGCTTTAAGAACAGCGTGTGCGCAGGCATTGTCAGCCAACACCACGTTGCAAAGGCCGTTCTCGACGGGAGCATAACTTTCGGGAAATTCAAACTCTCAGCCAACGGAGCGATCGCTAATCTCAAAGACGAGCAGGTTGCGAACTGCGCAGAAAGCGGAGGCATCAATCATAACTGCGTCGCGAAGTTCTTGAGCCAGATGATCGCGGGCACCGGCACGGGAAAAGAAGATTCCTCTGCGGCCAAGAAAACCGGTGCGTCAAAAGAGCAGGTCAAGAAGACAGCGGCACAAAAAACCGAGCCCAAGAAGCAGCCTTCGGCTAAGTCCTCGGGGTCCAAAAGAGAAAGTAGCGGAAGCCGGGTAGAAGGTTCTCCTTTTGTCAACGAGGACAGCGCTGCGGAGCAGGATAACCTGCACAAGCAGATGCTCGAGGAGGCGTGGGAGGAAAACAAGCAGAGGGCCCCGGGCTTCTGAAGCTTTTGCGCCATACATTTTCGCTTGTGATCCCCCGCGCGCCTTAGCCATCCCACGAACCCGCTAATAAGCAGAATGAGGCTTGGGGGCAAGTTCGCGCAATTGCGCACGTTTCCTGCGAACTGTCGGGAAACCGCACGCCTGTTTCTTCTAGGTGTCCGGTTATCGCTCAAGCGGCATCTCCGACGAACCGCAAGATCATCCTGTCCAGTCGATCGAAGCAGACGAAACCCGCTCACTTAAACGCTCATGCAATCATTTCCGGGCGGTCTTAAGTCTGGCACGAAACATGCTTTAGTTTTCCGTACGGCCAGGCATATTGGGGGAATGAGCAACAATTAATTGTTATGATCGAACATTGGCCGGTAACCAATGGGGAGGGGTTGGGAAATGAATATTTTTGAAATGGTCCGGCGAGATCGCGAGGAATCTAGCAATGAGTTCGACCGCGTGGACGAGTTGGGTTTGACCGGAGAGAAGCCTTCGACGCGAGGCTTTCATCAACATCTCGGCAGACCGGGGTATCCGGACGATTTCGACGAAAGCTATCCCGTCCACTCTCTGCTCATGGACGGGCCGAGCCGGGAGGTACCGCTGGAAGAGATCGACGATCGCCTCGTGGTAGACCTGTGGCTCAGAGAAACCGCTCGGGGGTGACGTCAGGTCCCCAGGTTCCAGCCTCATAGGGCAGCAGTCGCTTGCCTCTGTCGGCGCAGGTTTCGCAGTGTTCCAGAATCGGGTCCAGGAAGGCCCACGAGAGTTCCACTGCGTCTTGCCGCCAGAACAGGGTCTGGTCACCCTGCATGCATTCCAGAAGGGCCTTTTCGTAGGCATCAAGCACAGGGCCACTGTAATTGTCCATGTAGTTGAAGTCCATTGTCACGGATCTCAGACAGACCATAGCGCCAGGATTCTTGGTCTCAAAGGTGAGGTTGATTCTCTCGTCCGGGTGAATGCCGAGCGTCAACATATTCGGCTTGATGGCTTCTTCGAGAAGATCTCGAAACATAGAGTGAGGCACTTTCTTGAAATGGATAACAATCTCAGTCATTTTCCGGGCCATTCTTTTGCCGGAAGTCAAAACAAAAGGGATGCCCTGCCATCGCCAGTTATCAACAAAGACTTTCATCATGGCGAATGTGGGCGTCAGCGAATTCGCGGCCACTCCGGGTTCTTCACGGTAACCCGGGACTTGTTTGTCGTCTACGCTGCCGGGGCCGTACTGGCCGAGCACCAGCCTTGCCGTATTGTCATTGGGCGAAAACGGCCTGAGTGATCTGAACACTTTGCAGGTTTCATCCCGGACCAAATCCGCTTCGAAGCTTGACGGCGGTTCCATGGCAGTCAAGGCAAGCAGTTGCATCATGTGATTCTGGAACATGTCCCGCAAAACGCCGGCCTTTTCGTAATAAGCCGCCCTTTGTTCTACCCCCAACGATTCAGCCGCGGTGATGTGAACGTGATCTATAAATTGCCTGTTCCAAAGAGGCTCGAAGATCGCGTTCGCGAATCTGAAGATCATGACGTTCTGCACGGTTTCTTTGGCAAGATAGTGATCTATCCTGAAAATCTGCCGCTCATCAAAATGCTCTTGCAGGGTCTTATTGAGGTGGACAGCGGTCTTTAGGTCTCTGCCGAACGGCTTCTCAACGACGATTCGCACCCACCCCTTGCCGTCCTCCTGTCTTCCAGAAAGGCCGGCCTGGCCCAGCATTTCGGCAGTGCTCTCGTAAAGGGTAGGGGGGATGGCCAGGTAAAGGATTTTGTTCCCGGACGTATTGTGGCTCGCTTCCCATTCATTGAGCGCCTCAGCCAACTTCGAGAACGATTCGGGTGAGTCGAATTGCACCTTCTGGTAATAGGAAGCAGCAGCGAATTCTTCCCACTTGGACATGTCCATGCCCGCAACGGTCTCTTTTATTTCGTCGCGGAATTGTTCGTGGGTCATTTCGGAGCGGGCCGCTCCCACAATGAGAAAGGGCCTTGGTAAGGCGCCGCTCATGTGAAGCTTGTAAAGGGCAGGCGCTAGCATTCTCTTTGTGAGGTCTCCGGTTGCGCCGAAAATCACTATGGTGCATGGATCGGGCGGAGATTCCACTAGGCAGGCATCATGAGGAATTTCCAAGTCCTGTGCGGCGCCCTTGACCACCGATTCGATATGAGAGTTAATTGCTTCGCGATCGGATACCATTTTCCACCCTCAGCGAATGACTATGCCGGCACTATTTCCGCTGTCACCTTGTACACATATTTAACCCAGTCATATCCGTAATAGCCTTCAGCCACCAGACGCAGAGGGAACCCATGTTTCCGGGGAAGGGGCTCGCCGTTCACATGATGGGCCAGGAATAGCTTTCCTGCAACAATATCGTTCAACGGCACTCGCATCACCTTCTCGTAATTGCCTTCAGGTCCCTTGAAGGAGATGTGGTTTACCGCACTGCTCACCTTAGCAAGCTTGAGCAGGTTGGCTACTGAAATTCCTTTCCACATGCCGTGGTTGGCGAAAAAGCCGGGGCATATCAGCAGGACAGGCTTCTCGACGGCCGGCAACTCCAGCAACTCCTGGTAACTGAGGCTTAATTTATTTTCCACATTCCCATCGACGACCAGACGCCACGCCTGAATGTCGGCCTGGTAATCGTCCAGGCCCATGGTTCCGAAATTTTTCAGCGCGGTAATCTCAAGGTTGCTGGTATCAACTTCTTTGGGGTTTTTGTTTCTCAGAGGATCTCCCCCCGTGTCTTCCGCCAACTGAGCGCGGGCCTTTCTTGGAAAGGAAAACAGAGGCCCTGAGGCAAACCCGAAGCTGAACAGGCATGCTAACACCCCACCGATGAAGCTTCTTCTGGTAGCCCGATGCGCAAAGGGAACGGCACTTCGCAGGAGGGTCTGTTGCTCGCGTAGGGGCACAACATGCCGTGCCCTTACTGCTCTGTCTCGGCTACGTATTTGGCTCAATTTTGCAGCGTCTCCGTATAGAGATCCCATCCGCCGAACGATATTCAATTGCGGACTACTCAAATATCGAGTCTGAGCATTGCGAGGCGAAGGCCGACTTGTCTATGGCCTTCCAATAGGCTTCCTCCGGCGTGATGCGGCGTTGATCGACAAGCTGCTGAAGAGCCTGATCCATTGTCTGCATTCCTTCCGCGGTTCCTGTTTGGATGACGGATGCGACCTGGCTTAGCTTCGACTCTCGTATTAGATTTCCAACGGCGGAACTGCTGATCAATATTTCCACTGCCGCGCACCGCCCTTTTCCGTCGGCCGTCTTGAGGAGCTGCTGCGAAATCACTCCCTTGAGAGACTCGCTAAGCATGCTTCTTATCTGGTTCTGCTGGCTTGCAGGAAAAGCATTGATGATCCTGTCGATGGTCTTGGCGGCTGAGTTGGTGTGCAACGTTCCAAAGACGAGGATGCCCAGTTCCGCGCAGGTCAGAGCGAGTGAGATGGTTTCCAGGTCTCGCATCTCACCGACCAGAATGATGTTGGGGTCCTCTCTTGAAGCGACCCGTAATGCATCGGCAAAACTCTTCGCGTGGGTCCCTATTTCCCGTTGGGTTATGAGGGACATCTTGTTGTCATGCACGAATTCCAGCGGGTCTTCAATGGTAATGATATGCTGCTCACTGGTCCTGTTTATGTGGTCGATGATAGCGGCCAGGGTAGTGGATTTCCCGGAACCGGTCGGCCCTGTAACCAGCACGAGCCCCCGCTTGATCTCCATGATTTTGTGAACCCCGGGGGGCATCCCCAGTTCGTCCAAGGATTTTATCTGTGTAGGGATGTGGCGGAAGACCGCTGATAATCCTCTCATTTGGTAGAAATAATTGCATCTAAATCGCGCCAATCCAGCTACTTCGTAAGCCTGATCCAGCTCCAGCGTTGTCTGGAGGCGCCTCTGTTGCACCGGGGTCATCATCTCGAAGAAAAGCTCTTGGTTCCGTTCGTGAGTGAGGGGTTGGTGGTTGGTTGGAGCAAGGTCACCCCGCAGCCGGACCATCGGGGGCAGCTTGGGCACCATATGCAGGTCTGATGCGCCTGCCTTTATCATTTCGGTAAGTAAAGCATCTATCTCGGGCATACGAAAATCCCTGTTTCCAGGCAAGGTCACTGGAATCGTTTCTTGCGCTCAGCATCGTCCCTGGCGGCCTGAACCGTTATCTTGCCTTCCCGGAGAAGCTGCTGGATGGCATCGTCCATCGACTGCATTCCCTGGGATCGGCTCGTCTGCATCACAGAGGGAATTTGAAAGGTTTTCTCACTGCGGATCATGTTCGCAAGGGGGACAGTCCCGATCATGATTTCGCAGGCCAAAACCTGCCCGCCACCGTTCGCTGCAGGCAGAAGCTTCTGGGTCACGACAGCGCGGAGCCCTTCAGCGAGCATGGTCCGAATCTGATTCTGTTCGTCCGGTGGGAAAGAATCGATGATTCGATCCACGGTCTTGGGACCCGAAGAGGTCGAAAGCGTCCCGAGAACAAGGTGGCCTGTTTCCGCTGCTGTCACGGCGAGCCTTATGGAATCCAGATCGCGCAACTCCCCGACCATGATCACATCCGGGTCCTCCCTGAGCGCGGCCCGAAGAGCGTTTGCAAAAGATCGGGTGTGAAGACCCAGTTGCCTCTGATTTACGATTCCCGTCTTGAGCGGATGAACGAACTCCACAGGATCTTCAACAGTCAGAATGTGCACCGGCCGAGTCGAGTTAATAAGGTCGATCATGGAGGCGAGGGTCGTAGATTTTCCCTGGCCTGTAGCTCCTGTGACAAGAATCAGCCCCTGATGAAAGTCGCAGAACTTCTTCACCACCGGAGGTAAACCCAACTCGTTCAGAGGGGGAATGCGAAGTGGTATGATTCTGAACGTTGCGGTCAAGCCCCTGCGCTGTATGATCGCATTGCCGCGAAAACGCGCAAGACTCTTGAGTTCATAGCTGAAATCCAGTTGCAGATTTTGATCCAATGCCTGCTGCTGGCCCGACGACAGAATTTCGCGGATAAGGCCGCTCGTTTGCTCCGGGGTCAGCTCAGGTGATTTCACCTTTCGCAAACGTCCAAACTGACGCAAAATGAAAGGATTTCCTGGAGATACATGGAGGTCCGACGCCTGGGCCTGGACGGCTACCCGCAACACGGAGTCTAACTTAGCCATATCTGTCTTCGATTGACCTCTTGATTCATGAAGACCTCGGCGGCATAAAGGCGGGTTGTCGCCCTGCGCGCAGGAGCATCTCGGGCAGAGAAGCGCGCGGCTGTAAGGGAATTGGTTCTCTCAGGCTATCGTCTCAATTCGTTGCGACCCGTTCGCGAGTATGACACTTTCGCAAATCCGGTGAAACTCATCTTCCACTTCCAGGAACGCATCCACGATGGCGGGGTCAAACTGCTTTCCCCTGGACTCAACGATAAGCCCAACCGCCTCTTTGTGAGAGAACGCATTCTTGTAACGCCGTTCCGTGGTCAAAGCATCGTACACGTCGGCAACGGCCACAATGCGTGCGGCCAAGGGAATCTGTTCTTCCTTCAGCCCGAACGGATACCCCGACCCATCCCAATGCTCGTGGTGGTAATAGGCCACATCCATCCCGAGGGAGAGATAATTGTTGTCGCCGATCGCAAGGGATGCCTCTTCCAGAGCTTTACCACCGTGGAGGGTATGCTGCTTCATGATTTCAAATTCTTCAGTCCCGAATTTTCGAGGATTGAAAAGGATGGAATCAGGTATTGCCACCTTTCCTATGTCGTGCAAAACCGCACATTGAACAAGATCCTCGACGAAGCGATCAGTCATGACATCCCGGTATTGATCGCGAGCGGACAATCCGGAGCACAATACCAGGCAATAAGCCTGAAGCCGCTTCAGGTGATCGCCTGTCTCGCCGTCCCGCGACTCGGCAAGAGCTGCCAGGGCGAAGATGGAGCACCCTTGAAGCTTTCTCAGAAATTCGTTGGTTTGAGCCAGTTCCTTGGTTCTCTCTTCCACCTGTTCCTCAAGAAGACGTCGATAATCCTGTTCGAATCGTTTGAGCCTATAATGATCGACCCCCTTGCGCGCCGCATTCACCAGCACCTCGGGATTGACGGGCTTAAGAATAAAGTCATACGCCCCGCGACGCAGGGCCCGCATGGCATTGTCAAGATCCCCATGGCCTGTCACGAGTATCACGGGAGTTAGCCCATCCAGTTCTCTGATGTTCCGGAGAAGTTCCAAACCGTCCACGTGAGGCATTCGTATGTCTGTAATCACCAGGTCCGGTGAATTGCGTGCAAACACTTCTGTGGCCTGACGGCCCTCTTCGGCAGTCAGCACAGTGAAACCGCTCAGGGCCAAAAGGTCCGCGAGCATCTGAAGCGACGCGCGATCATCGTCTACAACAAGGACCGTCCCCGTCGCCAATTGGTTTGTCTCGCTATTCACTGCCATACCCGAAGCGCATTGATTGCCGCTACGTCGAAGCGGATAAAAGATAAGCTCTCTTTGACCATCTTACGTGCCGAGGCCGACCGGTGTCAACCGTGAACTCACTGAAGGGGTATCCTCCAGTCGCAAGCGACTAAAGACTAGCATCTACAATTGCGAGCAGAGCGAAGCAATCTCCGTTGGTGGAACAGGCCGCCAGCATGTCGATTTGAATGACCGGCAAGATGCCGGTCCTACCGACAATGAGATTGCTTCGGCCTTGCGGCCTCTCGAGGACATTTTTTCGCCTCCCATGAGTGAATGATTGCCTGAAAGACTACAGGTTCATTCCAAAAGGTTGTCTGATGCGCAGGACATTCGCCTGCAAATGATTGGTACGGGTTATTTTTGTTTGTGATAGTGAGGTGTTATGGCATGTGGGAAGTGAAAATGTGGAAATTTCTTCAGCAATTTCAAGATTGCTTATTGCAATAGTTCGGTCTATAGTACCTGAAAATTGTGTCAGCCTTTGAGAACCGGCACAGTAGATTTTTGGCCGACAAAAAGGCTCGGATGGCGGAATAGGCAGACGCAGCGGACTCAAAATCCGCCGCCCGCAAGGGCATGCGAGTTCGACTCTCGCTCCGAGCACCAGCAAGTAAAAAAGGATTCGGCACGGCGCCAAATCCTTTTTTTGTTTGGGATGGCTGACCGGGGGTGGTTAGAAGATATACGAAAGGCGTAGGGTTATGGGAGACTTCGTCGTCTTTTGTCGGCATGACGCCAAATTCATAAGACTCGTAGACTCGTCAAGCCGACCACCCCATATTGGGGTTAACCTTTCTCCCGGTCCTACGCCTTATCACTAAGACAGATTATCTTGACAATGGTTTCGTAGATTGCCACAATCGCGTTCCGGGACCAGTCATTTTCGATTCACAATCTTACTCATCAAGAATAGGCAATGTCAGATTTTCGGGCTTTCTCATGCGGGTTCTCCGTGTACGGGGATCCTTACTAATTTGGATAGAGGAGTGAACAATGGCCAAATTTCTGTTCGTGTTGAAGGCCGGACTGGCCGACAGCAGCAGTGCGACCAGATGCTTTCAGTTTGCGCAAGTGGCCCATCAGGAAGGCCATGAAGTAAACATGTTCCTTATTGACTCGGCG
>Ga0172371_10010577_pt1 | contig 12442 bp, 8 predicted proteins | sample Lak12m_FD_114543 | JGI IMG/M metagenome (GOLD analysis project Ga0172371, IMG submission 114543) | Freshwater microbial communities from Kabuno Bay, South-Kivu, Congo - kab_022012_12m | ecosystem: Environmental > Aquatic > Freshwater > Lake | place: Democratic Republic of the Congo: South-Kivu... | reverse complement strand
TGCCATCGCCTGGGAATATGATGTTAGATCAGATACCTGGACCTATATCGCCCCGCAGGTGGCAGCGAAATTCGGATGGACTCAGGCTGAATGGACCGACCATGCATTCTGGGAAGATAAGATTCACCCCGACCACCGTGGGGTGGTAGGTGAGATCCGCGAAAACTGCATCCGGCAAGGCTTGTCACTTACTCTGGAATATCAGTTCAGGGTAAAATCAGGAGATTACCGATGGCTTCGTGATTCGGTCATACCTCAGAGGCGCGAAGATGGGATGCTGATCCTCCGCGGTGCAATGCTCGACCTGACTGACCGGAAGAAAATGGAGCTTGATCTCACCGAGAAAAATGATTTCATCCAGACGGTCCTCGATAACCTGCCCATCGGTGTGGCACTGAATAAGATCAACGAGGGAACGGCCGTTTACATGAACAAGCAGTTCCAGAAAATCTACGGTTGGCCGGAATCAGACCTGCTGGATGTAGCCGGATTCTTTGTTAAAGTGTATCCGGATCCTCAATACAGGGAACAACTCATTTCCATGGTCATGGGGGATATCCAGTCGGGCGACCCGTTGAGAATGCACTGGGAGGATATCGAAGTTACGCGGCAGGACGGATCCCGGGCAATCGTCAACGCCGCCAACATCCCACTCTTCCAGCAGAATATCATGGTATCTACCGTGATGGACATGACCGAACAGAAACAAGCCGAATCAGCCCTGAAAGAGAGCGAGGAAAAATTCCGCAAGCTGTTCGAAAACCATCTGGCGGTCCACCTTCTTATTGATCCTGATACACAGAAGATTGAAAATGCCAATAAGGCTGCTGCCGATTTTTATGGGTGGTCCATCGAGGAACTTACCCAAATGCGGGTTGACCAGATCAACACCCTTTCAACAGAAGAGATCGACGCAGCACTGAAATCTGCAATAGATAAAAACCGGAACTATTTTGAATTCCAGCACCGCCTGGCAAACGGCGAGGTGCGTACGGTGGAGATATACAGCAGCCGTGTGGAGATCCTGGGTAAGACCTACCTCCATTCGATCATTCATGACATCACCGAGAAGAAGCAGCTTCTGAAGGAGGTGATCAAAGCCAAGGAGAAAGCCGAGGAGAACGACATGCTAAAATCGGCCTTCCTGGCGAACATGAGCCACGAGATCCGGACCCCGCTCAACGGGATCCTGGGCTTCACCGAGCTGGTCACCGAAGAGGAGGATCTTCCTCCGGCCAAACGCAGGCAATATTCAAGCATTATCAACCGGAGCGCGGAGTCGCTTATGCAAATCATCGATGACATTCTCGACCTTTCAAAACTCGAGACCAGCCAGCTTGCTGTTAACCTGTCGGAGACCAGGGTGCTGCCCGTACTCGAGGATCTGTATGCCATTTTTGAAAGAAAAAAAGGTGATCTCGGGCTCAAAAACGTCGAACTGGTACTCGAAAACAACCTGCCCGGACTGATCCTCATTACCGACCGCAACCGGCTGATCCAGATCTTCTCAAACCTGCTCGACAATGCCATGAAATTTACCAAAAAGGGAACCATAAAATTTGGCGTTACCCGGGATCTTGGCAACTTTGTGGAACTCAGGGTTTCCGATACCGGAATCGGAATACCGGCAGAAAAGCATGATGTGATCTTCGACCGGTTCACCCAGGCCGGAGAAGACATTGCCAAAACCTACGGAGGTACCGGTCTCGGCTTGTCGATCGTAAAAAAACTTCTGACCCTCCTCGGCGGAACCATCAGTCTCGAATCGGAACCCGAAAAGGGAACGACCTTTATTTTCACACTACCCAAATAGCTCACGATGAAATCCACCTTCTCCCGGCTGCGGATCCTGACCCTGTTCGTCATGATCCTCAGCATCCCGGTCATGGCACAGAAGCCGGCCGGCAGCATGTATTACACCGTCTCAATGGACCAACCTTCGAATCATTATTACAAGGTTGAATTCCGGTATGAAGGTGTAAATTCAGATGTTACCGACCTGAAAATGCCTGTCTGGACGCCCGGATACTACATGGTCCTCGACCTGGCCAGGAATGTGGTGGGATTCAGCGCGTCAGATGGTGCCGGCAAGGCCCTGCCCTTTGAAAAAACCGCCAAAAACACCTGGCATATTTCCACCTCCGGAACGCAAACTCTGAATGTCAGCTATTATGTTTTTGCCACCCGGTCGTCGGTTGCCGAACCCTACCTGGCCGAGAACCGGGGTTTCATCTCGCCCACAGGCATCTTCATGCATGTTGCAGGCAAGCTCAACAACCCTGTTACCGTGACTATCAAACCTTACAGCGGATGGAAACAGGTCTCCACCGGGCTCGATCCCGTGGAAGGTACCGCAAACACCTTTTCTGCCCCCGATTTCGACCGGCTGTACGACTGCCCGATCCTTGTCGGGAATCAGGAGGTCCTGAAGTTTGAATGCAAGGGACTCCCCCATACCGTTGCCATTGAAACCCCCGGCAACTGTAACCGGCAGCAGCTGGTGGCTGATCTTAAAAAGATCATCGAGGCCGGCACCTCGATCATCGGCGAAATCCCTTACAAACACTATACTTTCCTGATCATGGAGAAGGGCGGCGGCGGACTGGAGCACCTGAATTCCATGGCGGTTTTTGCAGATGTCAGCAATTACCAGGGTGCTGAAAAGAACACCGGACTCCTCGGATTCTTTGCACATGAGTATTTCCATCTGTACAATGTAAAATCGATCCGTCCGCAGGTGCTCGGACCGTTTGATTATGACCGGGAGTGCATCACCAACATGCTCTGGCTCTCGGAAGGCGGCACCTCCTATTACCAGGAGATCATCCTCAACCGGGCCGGATTCATCAATATGGCAGGGTATCTTGAAGGCGCAGGCAAGAATATCACCTCCCATGAAAACGGCACCGGTCACCTGTTCCAGTCGGCCGCCCTCTCCAGCCGCGATACCTGGATGCTATTCTTCAACCGGAGTGAAAATTCGCGTTTTGTAACGATCAACTATTACAACAAGGGAGAGACGCTTTGTATGCTCCTCGATCTCAGGATCCGGCATGAATCGAAGAATGTGAATTCCCTCGATGATGTGATGCGCACCCTTTACCAGACCTATTACAAGCAAAAGCAGCGGGGCTTTACGGATGAGGAGTTCAAACAGGCCTGTGAAAAGGCAGCAGGATGCAGGCTCGATGATTTCTTCCGTTATGTTTACACGACAGATGAAATTGATTATACAAAATATCTGGGGTACGCCGGACTGACCATTGACCTGAGCCCTGTGGGCGAGCCGGTCACTCATCTGGATAAAACCTACACCCCGAAAACCTTCAACATCGCTGTTTCGGAAAATCAAAGCGAGGAGCAGAAGAGACTGCTTTCCGACTGGCTTCGCTGATCAGGAACCGAGGAACAGGCTTTTACCTGCATACTCCGGATCGCAGGTGAGATTGACCCCAAGTTTTCTTAATCCAGCCTCATCGCCCGGGGTGGGAATATGCGTCAGGTGAACCTCGCAGTTGCGAAGTGCCTTGAGGTTTTCCAGGGCCATCTGTGCAGCCGGATTCGACAGTGCGCTGATTCCCAATACAATCAGAGTTTCATCCAGATCAAGGCTTACCATTTTACCCTGTAGGATATCCTTTTTGAGAAAGGTCACAGAATCGATGATACTTTGGGGCAGCAGAAACATATTGTCGGGCAGTCCGGCCATCTGCTTGGCAGCATTGAGGATCAGGCTCGAAGCCGCATGCATCAGCGGTGAATTCTTCCCCGTAATGATGGTTCCGCCGGGGAGTTCGATCGCCGCACCGCAGAATGCCCCGTCGTTGCCCTTTCCTTTATTTTTGGCCTCCACAGCGGCCACCCGGGCCGGGAGCACCACCTTGCGGTCCTCCGGCCGCGCCCCGGTCTTCTGCATGATCATGGCGGCCCTGTCGAGGTTCTCCTTTTCCGAAAGCCCCATGGCATACTCAACGGCGCACCTGAAATATCGCCTGATGATCTCCTGGTGGGATGCCTCCGAGATGATCGCGTCATCGAAGATCCCGGTGCTGGCCCGGTTGACACCCATGTCGGTTGGCGACTGGTACATCGACTGACCGCCGGTGATCTTTTCAATGATCCTCTTCAAAAGGTGGAATGCCTCAATATCACGGTTATAATTGACTGTCTGAATGTTATAAGCCCTTAAATGGTGCCCGTCGATCAGCACCTTGTCGTCGAGATCCACCGTTGCGGCTTCATAAGCCACATTCACCTTATGGTCAACCGGCAGATCCCAAATCGGGAATGTCTCAAATTTGGCATATCCACCTTTGATGCCACGCTTGTAATCGTGGTAGAGGTTTCCCAGACAGGTGGCCAGCTTGCCGCTGCCCGGGCCCGGACCGGTGACGATCACGATCGGGCGGGTGGTCTCAACATACTCGTTGGAACCGTATCCTTTGTCGCTGACGATCAGATCCACATCCGCCGGATATCCTACGATCGGATAATGCAGGTACACCTTGATCCCCCGCATTTCAAGCTTATTCTTGAAATTCCTGGCCGGCAGCTGGTTCTCATACCGGGTGATCACCACCGCTTTGATATCGAGGCCCCAATCGCGGAAATCATCGATCGTCTTCAGCGCATCCGCATCATAAGAGATCCCGAAATCGGCCCTGATCTTCTTCCGTTCGATGGCGCCCGCATGGATGCAGAGCACAATATCGATCTGGTCGCGCATGAGCTGAAGCAGCCTCATTTTCACGTTCGGATCGAAGCCGGGAAGCACCCGGGAGGCATGGTAATCATACAGGATCTTGCCTCCGAACTCCAGGTAGAGCTTATCGTTGAAACGGCTCACCCTTTCAAGGATGGCAGCGGTCTGCTCCTTCAGGTACCGTTCATTGTCGAATCCGACAGGTCGTGAAATTTCCATGGGTTTGATCAGTTGGGGTTTGAAGCAGGGCGTTTCCTCTGCAGGAAAAGATATACCGGGATTCCCAGCAGGATCAGGGCAAGCCCGATTCCGGCCTCCCGGGGCTTGGATACGATCGTATTGACAAACAATGCGATGCAGAACAGGATATAGAATACCGGGACCACCGGATATCCCCACACCTTGTATGGCCGCGGAGCATCGGGCATCCGTTTGCGCAGGATGATCACCCCAAGTGAGGTGGCTCCGTAAAAAATGAACACTGCAAAGATCAGCATATCAGTCAGCTGGTCGAAACTGCCCGAAAGCACCAGCACTGATGACCAGATCCCCTGCCACAGAAGAGAATTTCCGGGAACGTTAGCCTTGTTCAGCTTGCCGATACCCGAGAAGAACAGCCCCTCCCGGGCCATCGCGAAATAGGGCCTGGCGCCGGTGAGGATGCTCGCATTCGTGCATCCCAGGGTGGTGATCAGGATCAGGGTGGAAATGAAGAGAACACCTGCGGTTCCCCAGAACGACCTCACCGCCTCGATGGCAGCAATCTGGTTGCCCGCCGCATGCACCTGTTCGAGCTGTGAGATCGATAATAATTTCAGATAGGTGAAGTTGACCAGAAGGTATATCCCGATTACCACGAACACTCCGATGACGATACCTCTCGGGATGTTTTTCCGGGCATCCTTGATCTCACCGCCGATAAATCCCACTGAGGCCCAACCCTGATAGGCCCAGAATGCAGCCAGCATGGCCGCGAAGAAGGCGGAAACGGTAACCGGACTGCCGGCAGAGCCTGCCAGGGGCACATCAATCGGTTTCACCGTGTGGCTAGCGAGTCCGAACACAACTATCGTGAGCAATCCGGTAAATACCAGGATGAGGATCACCTTGCTGGTTGCCGCGCCGCTCTTGAGCCCTGAAATGTTAAGCCATGTCAGCAGCATGATCAGAAGGATGGCCGTCAGCTTGATCCCGAAATCCTTGAACGGGGTAAATACCCCAAGGACAGACAGATCCTGCCATCCGGTGAGGACGTGAGGGATCGGTACGATGCTGTTCAGCGACTGCGTAAACACATAAGCCAGGGAAGCGATGGTAGCGGTCTGGATTACCGTAAACAGCGACCATCCGTACAGGAAAGCAAAAAAGCGGTTATAGATCTTTTTGAAATAGACGAAATCTCCGCCGGTATCAGCCAGCAATCCCGCCACCTCCGCATTGCTCAGGGCTCCAAAAAGGGTGATGATCCCCCCGGCAACCCAGGCAAGCAGGATCCATTCCGATGAGTGCAGTTCAGCAGCCATCGGCGCTATCTTCTTGTAAACGCCTGAGCCGATGATGTTGGCAACCACAAAAATGATCACATAGCTCAGGCTGAAAGTCCTGACAAGATTCCGCTGGTTTTCCATAGGTGAAAAAAAATAAATGTAATAATTTCCGGGATCGAACCTTTATACCAAAAACAATGAAAAAAATCGCTGCATTAACGGGAATGCTCATGGTCTGTGCCATTGGGCTTGCGCAAGTGACCGAAGGGGAGAAACAGCTGCGCGATGTTAAAATTGACGGCTCAAAAGGATGGAAGGTGGAGAACAACCTTACCGTCTCCTTTTCGCAGGTATCCCTTACCAACTGGGTTGCCGGCGGACAAAACTCCATGACAATCAACGGCCGTTTCAACGGATTCTACAATTACAAGAAAGAGAAGCTGGCCTGGGATAACCAGGTCGACCTTGGATACGGTCTACTCAAGCAGGGTAAAACAGTTTGGCAGAAATCCGACGACCGTTTCGAGATCATGTCGAAGCTCGGATATCAGTTAAAAGAGAACATGAACGCCGCCGTTCTGGCCAACTTCAAATCCCAGTTTGCAGATGGACGCGACAAACCGGTAGCCGGCAAACTTATTTCCGCCGCATTTGCTCCGGCCTATTTTCTGGGTGCTGCCGGTCTCGACCTGAAAAAGGGGGAGAATTTTACCCTCTTCCTCTCACCGGTCACCACCAAAATGACCTTTGTACTCAATGAGGTCCTGTCCGAAGCTGGCGCTTACGGAGTTGCACCTGGTGAGAAGTTCAGGGCTGAGCTCGGGGGGTACCTGAGGGTGATGGCCAAGCATAACCTGTTCCAGAACGTGAGCCTTCAAACCAAGCTCGATCTCTTCTCCAATTACCTGAAGGACCCGCAGTTTGTGGATGTCAACTGGGAGGTGTTCGTGCTGATGAAGGTCAACAAGTTCCTGTCGGTCAACCTGAACACCCTGCTGATCTACGACCATGATATCCTTATCGGCAAAACCATGGAAAATGACGGCGTGGACGAAGCACCGAAACCCAGGGTCCAGTTCAAGGAGATCTTTGGGCTCGGACTCTCATTCAATCTCAAATGAAAAGACTCCTGATTGGCTTTATCCTGATCCTTCAGGCCGTACAATCATTCCCCCAGGATCATCCGGCAAAACCCTTCGCCATTGGCGAAACCATTGAATTCCGGTCGGAGATCCTGGGTGAATCACGTACGCTGAACATTTATCTGCCCAACGGATACCGCAGGGACTCAGCGGTGAATTACCCTGTGATCTACCTGCTCGACGGATCACGAAACGAAGATTTCATCCACATCGTGGGGTTAGTGCAGTTCTTTTCCTTTCCCTGGATCAAGACCCTTCCCGAGACGATTGTCGTTGGGATCGCCAATAACGACCGCAAACATGATTTCACTTTCCCTTCCCGGGTACAAGAGGAGCGGCAAAATTTTCCCACCACCGGCGGATCCGCGAAGTTCATCGAATTCCTGGAGAAGGAGGTCAAGCCGCTGGCAGAGAAGCAGTACCACGTGGAAAAGGGAGGCACGATTATCGGTCAGTCGCTCGGCGGACTCCTGGCCACGGAGATCCTGCTGAAAAAGCCGGAACTGTTTGATCGGTATTTGATCATCAGTCCGAGCCTATGGTGGGATCGCGAATCTCTGTTGGGGCTCAGTCAGGATGTTTACCGCACCTCAAAAACAGTATACATAGCCGTTGGCAAGGAAGGCGACATGATGGAAAAGCCTGCCAATCAACTCTATCAGCTCCTGAAGAGCTCCTCGCCTGATAATACCCGGATCTTTTTCCGCTTTTACGAGGACAAGAATCATGGCGACGCCCTGCATCAAGCCGTGTACGATAGTTTTGAGAAGATTTCCAAATAAATCAGGGGAAAACCGTCGAATCTGTAATTTCTCCGGCCTCTGCAGTTCTAATTGGAAACTGAAGGGGAATCTTAATACCTTCGGACCTTCAAACCCAAATAATCCAATTCGCTGATTTATGAAACACCAGACGACCCTTCTGACGGCAACCCTGTTGCTGATCGCCCTTCCCCTCTTTTCCCAGAAAAACAAATTGTATGAATGGCGGGGAACTGACCGCGCCGGAATTTATGAAGACAAGGGGTTGTTGAAGATCTGGCCGGAAAACGGGCCTGAGATGGTGTGGGAATATGAAGGGATCGGGAACGGGTACGGGTCCCCGATATTTACCAACGACAACATGTATATCCAGGGCGAGATTGATAACCTGGCTTACCTGTTTGCCTTTGGACCGGACGGTAAACTACTGTGGAAAAAGGATTTCGGCCCTGAATGGGTCAAGAATTACAACGGATCGCGCTGTGCCCCGACCATTGCAGGTGACCTGATTTACGTAACCTCAGGAATGGGGAATATTTATTGTTTCAACCGGTATACGGGTGAAAAGAAATGGTCGGTCGATATGGTCAATGACCTCCACGGCACCTTTCCGCTTTTCGGATATTCAGAAGCTGTTGCCATTGATGGCGACCGGATGTTCTGCGTTCCGGGAGGCCGGGATACCAACGTTGTATCGCTCGACAGGTTCAGTGGCAAGATATTATGGACTGCCAAGGGTCATGGCGAACGGCCCGGATACAACCAGCCGAAGATCATCAGTCTGAAAAAGAGAAACATTTTCGTCACCTTCACTGCCTACGAGATGCTCGGATTCGACGCAAAAACCGGTGAGCTCCTCTGGGCACACGAGCAGGATAACACGCCTTTGGCTGAGCGAAAGCTGGGTCAGGGCGATACCCACTGCAACACGGTCCTTTATGAGCCTGGCTTCATCTATTATTCGGCTGGCGACGGCAATGGGGCTGTCAAGCTCGAGCTCTCACCCGATGGCAGCAGTATCCGTCAGGTGTGGCGCAACCAGGAGTTCGACAGCTATATGGGAGGCATCGTCAAATTGGGCGCTTTCCTGTACGGCAGTGGTGCCGCCAAGCCCAACTTCAAGAATCTCAACACCACCACCGGCGAGATCGGCACCATCCTCAATATCGGCAGCGGCGCCATCATCTCAGCCGACGGCATGCTTTATTACTACAACTTCAAAGGGGAGGTCATGCTCATCGATCCCCTCAGCATGCAGGTGATCAGCAAATTTAAAATGACCAAAGGCGCCAAGGAGCACTTCGCCCATCCTGTGATCCATGACGGCAAGCTTTATGTTAGGCACGGGAATGTGCTGCAGGCCTATCGGATTAAGTAGGGAGGTGCTGGCTTCGCCAGTGTTAAGATACTTCGTGTTAAGATACTTCGTGTTAAGATACTTTGTGGGAGATGCTGGCTTTGCCAGCGTTAAGAATCTTAACGGCGCAGCCATCTTAACGTGCAACATCTTAACGCGTAGCATCTTAACGTGTAACATCTTAACGGCTCCGCCATCTTATCGTTCATCTCCTGCCCATTCGTGAAAAGCCACTGCATTAACGGTTTTGCCATTAATGTGGAAAGTGTCCGTTTGGTTGAAAGTAATCAGAGATCCCTGGTCCAGACCAAAAAATTCCATGGCATCCAATATTCCGGCGAGCTCCCGGTCAAGGGTATCTTCATTAAGCTGCCAGCATACCTGATACACACCCCGTAATTTCTTTTGTTGAAAGACCACAAAATCACATTCATTGCGGCCTGAGAAATAGAAAATTTCGTTGGAAGCCCTGCGCAGGCTGAGGAATACCATGTTTTCCAGCAGCCTTCCCCTGTCCTCATTGAATGATAACGAATTATTGACGATCAGTCCATTATCTATCGCATAGATCTTTCGTGGATTAACCATCTGAACCTTGGCAGAATAGCTGAATAGGGGAACATAGAAAAACAGGTAGGCATCGGAAAGATACCCCAGATATTCCATGATACTTGATGAAGAACCGATCTGGAATATTTTACGGAGACTGTTGCCTGTAAAAGGTTTTCCGCAGTTTGAAATAAGCCAGACTGCCAGTTGCTGCAGAGCTGTGACATTTTTGATATTATATCTTGAGGCTATATCCCTGATTATAATATCATTGAAGATGTGCATAAGGACTTCAGGCAACCCTGTTTTCAGATACTCAGGGAACCCGCCCCTGACAAGGTAACTCTCGGTGGCATTTGGATCCGGCTTTTGATTGGTGAAAGTCAGATATTCCTGATATGAAAACGGGAAGAGCTCCTTTGATATATGCCTGCCCGTCAGTTTGGTCCCCAGATCACGGCTCAGCATGCTGGCATTGGAACCCGTAAGAAAGATCCTGTAACCCTCATCGAGTCTGAAACGGACAAAACTCTCCCACTGATCCACAGCCTGTATCTCATCGAAAAAATAGGTCTCAACGCCCTTGTCTGTCGCTAACTTCTGCAATCGGTTCAGATCCCCCAAATCAAATCCAGCCAGTCGCGGATCTTCAAAATTCAGATAAAACGCCGGTTCCTTCATTTCTGAATGAATCTGCTGCATCAATGTGCTTTTACCGCAACGCCGGATGCCCGAAAGAATAAAAGCATGACTCGAAAGATTATCGTAGCCCGGGATAAGCCGCGGTAATCCCAAATTCATTTTATCCAAACGGGCTTGTTGAGATTGTAAAACCTCCTCGATAATCTGGATCGTTAACATGCTAAAAGTTTTCGCTAGTAAAATTAACTTCTTTTTGTCAATAACGAAAACTTTTTCAAATTCAATTCCTCACTATAATATTTGCGGAGCAAATGGTAAGATACTTTGTGTTAAGATACTTTGTGTTAAGATACTTCGTGTTAAGATACTTCGTGTTCAGATATTTCATGTTAAGATATTTCATGGGAGATGTTTGCTTCGCAAACGTTAAGATCTTACCGATCGCGCAGCGATCATCTTAACGGCAAAGCCGTCTTAACGTGAAACATCTTAACGGCCTAGCCATCTTTACCTTTTACAATCCCAGAATAAATCCCGCGCTGAGCATATAGGAGTTCGACGAACCTTCGTAGCTGTCGAAATAATGGTTGTACTGGAGGTAGAGTGAGTTCTTTTTGATCCGCTTGACCACTCCCAGCTGCAGTGAGCTGCCAATCCCCTGGTAATTACTCTTTTCGGTAATTGAATTTTCCTCCCATTTTTCCTGACCCACGGCATAATAGGCAAACATGGCCGGCTGGATCCACCAGGTATCGGTTACCCTGAAATTGGTAGCGAACTCGAACCCGAATTGTCCTTCATTGTATCCAATGTATTTATAAGCTTCCGGATCGGCAGCCCAGAAATTCTGATAAACGCTGTAGCCATACTCTGCCCAAACCCCCAGGTTGATATCGATGGACGGATGGATACTTTTCCTGAAAAGCCAGTAGTTGATCCAGCCTTCATAATCATCGGAGGTGGCATTTCCCTCCAGCAGATCAAGCCGCCCGCCATCGAACTTATTCCGGGTATAGGAGCCCTCTATATCCAGGCGCCCCTTGATTGAACCCCCAAACTGGGCATACAATGATTGCGTTCCAACGGTCGCCGCACTGCCAAGGCGCAGTCCAAGACCGCTCTGGTCGTGCTCCAGATACCTCGACACCTGCGCAAATGAAGACACACTCAATAAAACCAGAACCAGAAAGGTAATTTGCTTTTTCATGGATGTTAGGATTTTGAATATCGTGTTACCCAAAATTATAGAATTGATTCCCTCTCCAAACCGAAAACGCCCGTCGGGACCTGATTTCAGGCAACTTTTTGACGAAAGACAAATTGTACTTCGTGTTAAGACATTTCATGGGAGATGCTGGCTACGCCAGCGTTGAGATACTTTGTGGGAGATGTTTGCTTCGCAAACGTCAAGATCTTACCGATCGCGCAGCGATCATCTTAACGTGAAATGTCTTACCGGCGTAGCCGTCTTAACTTTCTGTGGAAGTGGGACATACAGGATTCGAACCAGTGACCTCTTGCGTGTGAAGCGACATCAGCAGACGTTTAGTTATTTCGACTATTCTTTTTTATTACTTATTACCAATTACTTACACATTTTCTATTTGTTATTTTGGTTCTGATTCTGTTAATTTACTGTATCAAAAACTGTATCAGACATGCCAACCTTTACCCACATTCTGGATCCGAGATCACCGCTGAAGAAAGATGGAACCCGAGCATTGGTACTTCGGGTAACTGACCGGAACAGTAGGTCCTACATCCCGACTTCCATATCCCTCAAGCCCGAACACTGGGATTCA
>Ga0172371_10010574_pt1 | contig 12442 bp, 10 predicted proteins | sample Lak12m_FD_114543 | JGI IMG/M metagenome (GOLD analysis project Ga0172371, IMG submission 114543) | Freshwater microbial communities from Kabuno Bay, South-Kivu, Congo - kab_022012_12m | ecosystem: Environmental > Aquatic > Freshwater > Lake | place: Democratic Republic of the Congo: South-Kivu... | reverse complement strand
AGAGGGGTAGTTTGTTGACCAAGACGGTGCAAAGCCCGTAAAATCTGAATAAACTCGTTTTCGTCACCTGTGCACTTTGTCCCACTGGTGTTACGTATTCCTAAATCGGAAAGAACCTTGGTTGCATTACTTCTTTCTGACGAGTTCAGATCTGAAAGGTCATAAGTTACACCGGTTGACCTGCTGTATTGCACCATTACAAGATTGTGCTGAATGAGCGCCTGGTTCCGGAGAATTTCAATCAAAGGCTGAATCTGACCGGAAGCATTAAGTTCCAGATCATACATGCTCCTGCCTTGTAAGATAATACAACTTCTGCCCTGGGCATAAGGTTCGAGTAATTGCTTTACTGCTGTTGCCATGGTATTAATTTTTAATTTGTTTGTTATTGTTTAATTTTCTGGTACGTTCGAGTTCCTTCTGTTTTTTTGACTCTTTGACTTGCTGATCAATCATTTTGGCATAGGACATCTGGCACATACCACCGGTGAAGGTATTTTTCTCTTCTCCGATTTTGATGTTCATTTTCCTGAGTTCTTCATTGAAACTTTGGATAATTGCAGTACAGCTACCATCCGTGATGCCTATGGTTGCTGTGTTCGCATTAACCTGATTTGTCTTGGTGTCAAGAGCTATTTCTGAAAGGATGCGCTGACCCTGATTGTTACTTGCAATTACTTCCAGTTTGCCCTGAACGGACTTGATTTCAACTTCCCTGAAACCAATGTTTTTACTTGCAATGGCACAGGCTGTGGCAATATTCTCAGCAAATACCTCTGTATGGCTGACTTCCAGTTTGTGCATCACTGTTTTTATCCCGGCATTCAGGGTTTTCATGTCCTTTGCTTCAAACACAGCTTTTAAACTGCTATTGATGGAAGCGTTTTCCTTTACTTTGAAATCCATCTTTTTCAAGGTGGTTAGTAGTGTGGCTTTTCTTGCAACCACTGGTTTTACCCCCTTTGCTTCCAGCTTTGATAATGTGGGGGGAAATGCCTCACTGAATGAAGCCCGCAATGTATTTGGACTTTTGATTGAGGTTGCAGTAGATGTAAAGCTAAGGGGGCCGGTTGTTGACTGAATGGCACTCGTTACATCAGTTGGGATATAAGAACCCAGGTTAGACAAGACAATGTTTAATGGCTTATAGGAGCTCATTTCTTTGAGCTTAACCATCGAAGCATGGATGTCCTGAACAGGCATTTCAGCAATGCTGATGATGTTTGTACGTTCTGAAATTTCACTCATGACTTTGTTTTTTTAAGGTTTATAATATTTTATCATTTGGATTGACATTGTCCAGCATGGCATCATAATCTGCCGGTTGGCTTTCGGGTTCTTCATTTCCTGGTTCATGAACCCGGGTATCTTCCACGGGATCTTGTTCCTGGTGCTGCTGTGCTGCTTCATTGGCTGCCGGTAATTCAGTTGCCTGCCTCTGGCCATTCAGTGTTTCTGTCTGCTGATTATTCGTATTATCAACTCTTACAGTACTAAGCATATCCCACCCATGGCGGATGGAGTCCTGTTCAGGAGTGAAGTACCTCATTTCAACGACCGGATGCCCATTTTCATCAGCGTGATAGGGAATAAGGGCGTGCTGCATCACCTTGTTGTTAAGCATCCAGATGGTGAAATTATCAAGCAGAAAAAGTGTATTCGAGGCGGCCGTTGCATTCATTGCCTGCAATTCCTTGAAACTGCTTACAAATTGTTTTGCAGAACTTGTGAATGCGGCTTTTGCCTTGATAAAAGTATCATTGAAGGCACGGAGCTTCTGATCGGCAACAGCCAAGGCTTTATCTTTCAAACGCATAATCTTGATGGCTTTCTTTGAATCCTCAGCAGTAGTAAAGACGCTGCTCATTGATACCAGTGAGGTGTGAAGGATTACATCAATTACGCAACCGACAATATTAAGAGCCATTACTACAGGCCTGTAATTTGAGTCAAACCCTTCGAGCAGGTTCATTGCCGGAATGAAAAGGACCATTGCATACGCTGCTGCTTTCAACTGGTAGAACACAAAGGGATTCTGACCCCGAAAGCGATTTGAAAAATTGTTAAGGTAGATGCTGCCGACTACAATTACCCCTGCAAGTGCCAACGCTATGGGGATTATCATTACCAGCGAGATGCTTGCATAAAACTCTCCAAAAAAGAACTTTAAGCCTTTTACGGACAAGATACAGCCAATGAGCATTACCCCTGTAAGCAGCATGTATGCCCTTTTATTGTCCGTATTCCGGGTTACGTTCTGGTCAACCTGGGTTTCTGTATTATCCCTCAGAAACTGCTCCCTGTCGTTGACTACTTTTTGATGGTCAGTCATTGCATATTCACTGTTTTTGATAATCTTCTGAAGGTTATCAAAGTCCTGAGTGGTTTGCATCGCCAACTCTCTTGTCTTCATTTCCAGCCGCTTTTCCGGGGAAGCGAAGAGGTTGCGTATAGAATCTATCATTTTTCTAAACATGGCTTATTGATTTTTAGGTTTATAAACTCGGATTACTTTTTCCAGTCCGCGGTCCAGATTATCCACTTCGGTTGATTTTCCGGCAACAACACTATTCAGGGAACCACCATGATTTACCGTGACCAGCTTAATATCAGCCGGTATTTCATTTAACTGCTGTTTGGTATCACCTGCCGGTACATCCTGCACTCCGTCACTGATAAGGAGAATTGAACGAAAGTGGGTAGAATCGGAATCAAGGGTTGCCAGGCTTCTGACAGCAGCGTTCAAAGAGCCGATAACATCGCTGTAGTCTTCATACGAATTTTTCGGGGCATAGCCCTTGTTTATCATTTCGCTGCATTCCTTCAGGAACTTTTCTTTGGCTTCATTGTAACTCTGTAGCTCGGCAGTCATTTTCGAAGCATTCTTTGCTGAATCAGCCCTGAACTCTGCCAGTTCCCTGTCATATTCCCCTTTAAGTTGACCAGCTTTACGAACCGGAGGTTCAAATGCTTTCATTTTTTGGGGAATTGAAAAGTGGAGAACCTTGTTGTTCAAAGCTGAACGGTCAACGAAAGTGAGCCAGAGTTCGCCATGCCCTTTGTCGGCAATGGAGGAAATCATCTGTTGGATGAAATCAACAGAGATAATTGGTACGCTGTAGGTGGACTTGCCGCTGCCGCTGGGGTCGAAGATGCAAAACACGGCATTATAACTCTCAGAAATTACAGGTTCTTCAACCAAGCCGTATACTTCGGCAATGGGTTTTATCCAGGGCTTGGATTGGAGTTGAGGATTGAACTTAATAACCAGGTAACTGCCTCCGAGGATGGCTGCGATTACGAATGCGATGATAAAAATTGTTCTGTTCATAGCTGTATATATTTAATTGTTAAACATTTATCTCCTTCTTGATTGGTTTGCATTTCTATGGCCAGGCAAAAAACCCCTTACCATGATGTACAGACCGAACACCACCAGAGCTAGGGTTAACAGACTTTGCAGCAGGGATGATTCACCGATGGCAGAACCGCCATAGATTTTCACAAAAAGAACCAGGGCAGCTACCGCTGCGACAATAATATAGATGGTACGGTTACCAACTAAAATCAGAAGGCCGCAAATGATGATGAAAACCACCGTGCCTGGTGTGAGATGCCCGATCAGGGCAAGTTTGATAGAAGCAATGATGATTGAAACTATCGAGCAGAAGCGTAAGAAATTATCCATAACCAGTATTTTTTAAATTAAACCAAACGTAACTATCCAATAGCTACGAGGAATAATCTAAGGTTATCTGGTTATGTTTTGGGATGAAAGCCTATCGGATGCCAGCCTGGTTACGAAGGAAAATCATTATTTTGGCTTTACGAATAAGCTTTAGCCGACCATGTGTGTCGAGATTTGTGAGGATATATGATTTATATGCTTTATCTTCAAGTTCCTGAAGAATTTCTTTTATTTCAATAGGAAAGGGTAATGTATCTATCTTGTTTGTATAACTGATTGTATCAGATTCAGGGCCTTTTGGATTGCTCACAAGTGGTTCAATCTTGTTGACTTCCGGCGGTGAAAAAGCACTTTCACTATCATCTGCTGAATCAGGTGGAAAAATTTCATCCAAAGATAATTCAAATGGATTCTTATTTGACTTCTGGGCAATCCCATCATCATATAGTGTATGGTGCTGAATTGTTTCACCATAATAAAACTCATTAATATAAGAAATTACTTTTGCTTTGCCGGTAGGAGTATTCCAGTCAATACGATTATCCTCAATGAATGCAATTGAAAGGATTATTAAGGTATCGGAATTTTTTCGATCCCTTTTCTTTGCCCAATTAGTAATACTGTTTCTTATATCATCTGGAATCATTACCTATTTATTCTTTAGATTCTTAATTTGGTTCAAACCATAATTCTTAAGTTTGTCAAAATAAGATTTACAAATAATATCATTTTCATCGAAACGATTAATGACTTTGTAAATCAGATCCCTTTTATCATTGCTGTTTTCCAGACTCTTTATTGACAAATCCAGCGCTTTTCTGATATCATTTGCTGTGTGGAATAAAAATTTGTTATTGACAATGAACGTTTTCTTCAATTCTAAATACTCCTCCCTTTTCTGGTTCATCTTCGGGTCAAAGCTTTCAAATAATTCATCGAAGTAATTTTCAAAACCACAGATGATTGACATTAAATCATTCAAATCAACGCCCATTTCATATTTGAACCAGTTTTTTTCTTCAACCAATAAGCGATAGGGAAAATCTTCCTTGATTACAGCCAGCCTTGTATTAATAAGGGTTTTAGCATCAATGGTTTCAGGAATATCATTTTCAAGTGATGATTGTAATTCATCGTAATTTTCTGTTTTCCTGAAATAATAATTAATATATTCTCCTTTGCTAAGAAGACTATAAACTGTATTTAAATGAATACCTTCAACCATCATAAGCCACCAGGCAATTCTTCTTGCGATTAGCTTATTTTTGAAATAGTTCTCCCTGTATTTTTCATCTGTAATTGGAGGAAAACAGTAATAAACTTCTTTTGTCGTCTCCTGCCCGGTCTCTTTATCCTTTTTGCCTCTGATCTCATAGAGTTTTATGTTTTCCTTCAAAAAGCTTCTCCATAAATCTGGATTAGCTTCTACCTGAGACTTTTCAAAGTCCTTAAAAATACGACCCGCAAGATTCGGAAGAGTAGGGATCTGTGAAAAGGATATTTTTTCTTTTAAGTCGTATTTTTCAATAGTTTCCCTAAGATATTTTATCTGGTTAATAATATTTCGTGAAACTTCGGAAATTTCCCGTTCCATATTGTCATATCCAGGCCATTGACGGTAATGCTGATAAAACAGTTCCATTTCACGCCAAGCCTCAGAAGTCGGGCGGTTGTTGATCAGTTCAGCTATTTCGTTTCCTTTTTCAACCACCTCGTCCACGAAATCTCCCATCCTGTCGGTAATATCATATTTACTGTTTACAGTAACCCTGATATTGTATCGTTTAAATGTTTCTTTCAAAAATCTTCTGGCAAGACCAGAGTAAACGAAAATTTCATTGTATCTGTCTTGTTTTGAAAGCCGTTCAACAAATGAATAGCCCTGCCTGCCCTTTTGTTTTCCATCTTTTTCTAACCTGTAATCGCAAATCACAACAGTAATTTTGTTACCCATATCACTTTCAATGATTTCCTTAGCCTCATCATAAGAAACCGCGTGTTGAATATTTTCTTCCTTTATTCCTGCTGATATTAGTGAATCAAATAAGGAGTCAATGTCCTTTCTGACATCTTCAAGTATCAGTATTTTCCATTCTCCTTTGATATCATCGAACACTTGTTTAGAAGGGTCGTCTCTGTCCTGATCTTTGAGGTGGGCCAATATCCTGGATTCATCTGACTTGCAGAATATTTTTAACTCTTTAATATCCTCTTTGCCCTGAACTTCCACAATCAACTTTTCAATTTCAGGCTTCAAGTATTCAGGCAGGTCCGTTAGATAGTTGATTTCTTCAAGCAGGTCAAGAATGTGTTTTTTTGCACTTTCAAAATCATCCTCAGGAAGGATATGCTGTTTTCGGTGATAAATTTCACGAATGGAACCTTCAATCCCACAGTAATGCATCTTGCAGTCCAGTAATTCCATTTCATTAAGAGGGCTAACCTCAATATTTTCTACAATGCCAACAGGAAGGTGTAGAAAATAGTGGCTTCGAAAACCAAGAATTTTAAATTGACCTTTTGATGATAAATATTCTTCTTGCATGAAAGAACAGATGAAGATAGGACCTTTAAAATTATTTAGTCGTAGCTTCCTTGCGATTGTTATTCCATAAAATTCAGTCAAATTGTGTCCATGCCAGTCAAGTTCAGCCAGAATGAAAATGGCATCTAAATCTCCAAAAACAAGAGGTTCAGGTATAACATTCTCCTTGCTAATTAATTCAATTGAATTATTATCTGTGACTTTATTCTGAGAAAGCTGAATTTCAAGCGAAGAAAGAGTGGCGTTTTCAAAAAATGAGTTAAAATGCTCAATTCCCAAATTTTTTTTAATGAGGTAAAAAAAGAGAATTTCTTTTACTTTATCCTCTTCAAAATCTTTAAATGGATTATTATTCCACAATGCAAGTAATTTCATACGAAAGATCCTTTATATTCTTTGAAGTGCAAGAATTAGTTTTTTCATCAGGTTATTCATATCCGATTTCACTTCTTTGCAACTCTCAAAATCCTTAAACTCCCTTTTTTCAAAATCTTCAAAATCAGTATCTTTCCCAACAAAATGTAACTGAGATAATTTATCTGAGAGATCATTCAGTTTGATTTGATTTTGGATGCCGCCTAAAATGTTCCCAGAGTCATCATTATTTTTAGATAAATATCTGGAATAACAAATAACTTGCTTACCTTCTTCAATGCATTTTTCAATTACAGGAAATACTTTGTTGATATCAACATTTTTGCCATGAAGACCATCTAAGCATAAGTCCAAAATTATGATGCTTGAATCCTCTGTAATATTCATTTCTCCAGTTTTTGCTCTGGTATTAAGTTGATCTAATTCCACTTTATCAAAAATGAATTTGAAGGAGAAGAACCTACCCAGGCCAGTAGTTTCAATGACATCTTTAAGTCTTTCCACTGAATCCCTATTCTCAACCCAAAGTACTTTTACTCTTTTATTTTGAAATTTTGTTTGTATAATATCATCAAGAATTTCTTCAAGTGATTCTTGTACAATTATTTCAACTTTCTCCCAAAAACCCCTGTAGTATGATTCAGGCAAACCAGGTGCTAAAGGATTCATAAGTACGCTCCGCAAAATATTGAAATCCCAATTTTCAGAAGTTTCAATTGAGAACAATTGGTTTTTAGGTATTTCTGCAAGTTTTAATAATCCAAAAATATGCTTTTTGTAATTTGCAACATTAATTTTAGTTTTCGATATGAAATAATCATAAGTGGTTGTTCTGTTTGCAAGTTTTTTAGTCATTCTGTCAAATACCCTATTGGTCAAGAAATTCAGGTACTTCGGATTCTCAATAACGCCAGGATAAGCAATACAATAACAAACAATGTTGGTGCTGGGAGTAAACTGAGGTATAATTTTCATCTTTCCAATTTCATACTCAGGAATTGTCTTGAAAAATTTTTGTGCAGCCAACATTGTATAGGCCATCATTTTTCCATATCCTTGAATATTCAAGGGAACAATTTTAGAAGCAAGATAACATGCTGCAGCTGTTGCCCCAGGGCGACTACCCTCAAGTGTAGTTTGACCTAAGAAAATTCTATCTACCCCTAAAAGTTTATCACCACTCCACTCAAGATAAGGTGCTTCAAAAGTAATAAGCTCTTTAGCTTTATAGTTTTTAAAAAGTACACTTCCAGCCGGATAAGGAACATAACCTAACTTATGGGGGTCAATAGTGACAGAATCAGCCATTGAAAGGCTTAAAATATCTTTTATGAATGAAGAAACTGATTCTTCAAATTTTTCTAATTCACTATTCATAAAAACAAATCCTTCCTCAGAAAAATTTTTGCCTTCCTTTTTGGTAGCAAAATTACATCTCAATTCATCTGAGCACTGTTTAGCTGAAGTGAGATTACGAAAATCAGAAGATGAGAACATTGAGGCAAAATAACCTCCATAGGCAGCATCAGCATGAATATAAAAAGATTTTCCCTGAATAATTTCTGTTTCTTCCCTTAGTTTAAGAAGGTCATGTAAGGGATCAATAATCCCTTCTTCCGTTGTACCAATAATAGGAATAACTGCCAAAACTGGTGTTTCACTTTCAATTATCTGTTTTTTGAGGTGACCGAGATCCAGTTTGTAAGACTGATCAGCAGAAACTTTTTTCAGATTCTCAATTCCCAGACCTAAAACTTCCATGCACTTCTCCCAAGAATAGTGTTTGGTTTCAGAAATGTAAACAACAGGAAGAGGAAATGGCTGATTTATTTCTTTTTCTATTCGGGAATGAATACCATAAATGCCTAGATTTTGTAAACTATACTCCTTTATTACATTTGATAACGATCCTACACCAGGATATTTCGATTCAAACATTTCATTAAGTGCTTTGCTGATTTTATAAACCAGATCAGGTGAAAGATTGAACAGTTGGGAATAGTTTAATGAACCGAACTTTACCTTCGCTTTATTAAAATATTCAAACTCATAGTCATTAAGAAAACCAAATTTTGAATTGTCAGAATCGATAGCTAGTTTTAAACACAGTGGCCAATACTTAAGGTTACGGGCAATCCAAAGTCCTTCAATGTTTGCCACAGTACCACCAGAAGTAATATGACCCCATGAGTTTCCTTTATCAGATGAATTTTTGGGCTCGGCTGCAGAAAACTCAGGATAACCAACCATTTTACATAAACCACCGATAAAATCCATTTCCCATTGGGTTGTAACAGGAGATGATTCTCCGGTTACATTATTAGGATTGTACATAATCGTTGAAATATACCCAGCAACAGCCGGGTATAAAAGATCACCGTGCATGTGAGCAATATAAGATGTATCCCAGGTTGGTATTGAATGGGCGCGAAGTTTCGACAAAACTTCTTTTAATCCTTGCATAAAATCAGCTCTTGAACTAACAAAGCTTTCATTTAGTTTATGCCGCTCGGTAATTATTGGCAATTCATCCGGGTGATAATTATTCCTGAAATTCAGGACGTCTTCAATTATTAAATCAAAGAATTTCCTGAAGGTTTCATTATTCTCTGATTTTGGACCGAGCAATAAAGATGTGATATCCATACATTTAATTTTTAAGTTCCGAAATCAATTTATCTGAAGACACAGGCAGTTTAATTATTTTTAAATCAGGGAGATTCTTTTTTTCATAGTTATAAAGGAAAAACCATCTAAGATGTTTATTTAGAAAGTCATTCTGTTTGAAATCTATGTCCCAATGAAACCAAGTCAAAAGAATGATGGAATTATAAAAGCCATGCTTCAGTCGGAGAGTATTTATCCAGTCAAACCCCTCACAAGAACTCATATTCCCGGTTATATGGGCATCAAGAATCAACCTTGTTGATGAATCCATTGCAGCCTTAAATCTTTCAAATCCATTGGTCAGGTCTTCTGAACATGCAATTTCAATCGGAAGCAATCCTTCTTTTATGAAATTTTCTTTCAAATCTCTGGCAAATGCCTCGTTCCTTAAAAGAATTATTGCTTTCATGATTTATTGAATGAGCTTAACAATATTGTTCTTACCGGCTTTTATTATCATTCCTTCTTTGAGTTGAATTATTTCTTCACTGTTGGTAATTTTGACCTCGTCAATTTTTACTGCCCCAGGTTCAATGAGTCTGCGACATTCAGCTTTGCTCTTAAATCCAAACAGACGCATGAGTAATTCAACAATGCCAATTTCATTTCTATGATCCTGTCCTAAACTTGATATTTGGAAAGTTGCAACCCCACTTTTATCAGTTTTTCCATAGTCTTTAAAGGCTAGTTCTGCATGATTGGCTCCATGATATTGACTTACAATAATTTTGGCAAGGCGTTTCTTTAGTTCAATTATTGTTGTTGTGAAAGGACTATTTGTTAAAGTCCGCTCAATATCATCGACTTCTTCTATCGGTACATCGGTCAATAGTGTAAAGTAAGGAATAATATTAGCATCATTCATCCTCATCACCTTTTCAAACATAACTGAAGGTGGCTCATCAATTCCAATATAATTGCCAAGTGACTTCGACATTTTTTGAATCCCATCAGTTCCTACCAGAATAGGCATGGTTAGGCATACCTGCGGATCTTGTCCGAAACTTTTCTGTAATTCCCGACCGAAAGTTAGATTGAAGGTTTGATCAGTACCTCCGAGTTCAACATCAGCTCTTAAAGCCACAGAATCATATCCCTGCATAAAAGGATATAGAAATTCATGCATGCGTATTGATTCTGATGATTCAAATCGCTTTCTGAAAGTGTTGTGCTCAAGTAGTTTTGACATCGTTGTCTGGGCAGCAAGCCTGACCACATCTTCAAACGTCATGTTTTTCAACCAAGTACTATTGTAAACTATTTCAAGCCTTTCTTTTTTAAGAATTTTGGTGACTTGCTCAAGGTAAGTTTTAGCATTAAACAAAATTTCCTCTTCGGAAAGAGGTGGGCGAGTACCATCTCTTCCACTCGGATCGCCAATCCTGCCAGTAAAGTCACCAATGAGAAATTTAATTGAGTGACCCAATTGCTGGAAATGCCGTAATTTTCTGAAAACCACAGTATGACCTAAATGGATGTCTGGAGCTGTTGGATCGACACCAAGCTTAATAATTAGTGGTTTGTTTTCCTGAATAGAAGCGTGAAGCTTAACTCGTAAATCAGATTCACTGATAAGTTCAGCAACCCCTCTTGTAATTAATGAGATTTGTTCCTCAATAGGCCTGAAAACTAGTAATGAGCTATTTTCATTTAGATTGTCCATATTCTATTTTTTATGTTCAATCAATAATTTTTAATAGTTAGCTTAAGTTATCTGATAAAATTTTGTCGGAAATTTCATTTAAGAATGTTTGATATTCAGCTTCATCAAAATTTAATTGACTAAGATTCTCTGTAGAAAAGCCCATTTTGAATACTGTTAAGTATTCCCCTATTTCTTTCGTATGTTTATTGAACCCCTCAATAGTAAGTAAATCATTTAAAAGCAATAATTTATGCTCAATTTTTGAATTTACAAACTCTTTATTTGCGGAAATTTGTTTTATTATTTCAAGATATTTTATTTCATTGGTTTCTGACCTTGCCTTTGCCATTTCCTTTAATTCTTTACAATAGATACTACCAGTAACATGGCTTTGTTCTATTTCGAATAGTTGCTTGTTAGTACTTATCTCGGCAATTGCCTTTCTCTGGGCAACTTTGTACTCTTGATCAGTGCCTATGTGATAGACGCAATAAATTCTTTCGGAATTTGCGGTTAACTGAGCTAATTTGTCTTGAATTTCAGCATTTATATCACCATCAAACACAAAAATAAAATCAGCATCAAAGTTAGAATCAATATCATTATAACCTTTTAAAGCAGAAAAATCAAATCCGCAAATAGGCTTATCATCTTCATTAAATTTGCTGTTATCCTCAATTCCTAAGGAATTAAAAATTTCTTTAAACCCACATTTTGAGTTTGGGTTTTTTGTAGTGATAACGATTATACATGATTTATTCTTTGACATACTTTCTTGCTTTTTGAAGTAATTCTAATAATTTGACTTTGTTTAATGACTTATTCACAGGTACAAGATATTGCTGAACAACAGAGAAAGGTAGAAATAACTCATTCTCCGGCATGTTTGATGGTTTGCCCCGACCTGAAATTATTATTATTTTTAATAAAGTTCCATATTTTTTCAGCCAATTCTGCCTTCTTACATTAAGCCAGTCTGATATCGCATATTCCAATGTATTTTTCATTAATTTTTCGATTATCCCTAAATGGATTACAAGATATTCGGTTTGATAATCCAAATTATCAATATATTCATTTAAAGCCTTAACCATTTGTGAACTGAAAGTTTGAGACATAAGGTTTGTTAAGTCATTTTTAGGGGGCACAAATAGACCCATTTGTCTAAGATATTCCTCCATAATATACTCCTGTCTTGTTTCATTAGGATTTGACAACCTTGTTTTGCAAAATCGAAAGACATTAGATAGTTTTGGGAAGCCAGTTTCATTATATAATGAACTTTGTATCCTTTCGTCAATAACAGCAAATTTTGAATTTGCTGAAACAATGATTTTGAAGATATTGGATTTTTGTCTTTCATCATCATTTCCTAATATAAGCTGAATAATAAAATTCGGGTAACCAATCAGTTATAAAAAAGCAAAGTTATTAACAATTTGGTTTAAAAATGGGTTAAAAATGGGTTAAAAATGGAATGACTCTTTAATCATTGTTAATAACTTTCAAAATCCAGCAGCTT
>Ga0172371_10010573_pt1 | contig 12443 bp, 3 predicted proteins | sample Lak12m_FD_114543 | JGI IMG/M metagenome (GOLD analysis project Ga0172371, IMG submission 114543) | Freshwater microbial communities from Kabuno Bay, South-Kivu, Congo - kab_022012_12m | ecosystem: Environmental > Aquatic > Freshwater > Lake | place: Democratic Republic of the Congo: South-Kivu... | reverse complement strand
TGCGCGAAGAGGCGGAGAAAAAATATAATGATTTGGAAAAGAAACTCAACGAGCTTGAGTTTTTTATTTTATTTTTCGATAAGCACGATCGGGCGAACGCGATTATGGCGATTCACGCCGGCGCCGGCGGCACGGATGCGCAGGACTGGGCCGAGATGCTTCTGCGGATGTATTTGCGTTTTTGTGAGAAAAAGAATTTTAAAGTAAGGGTCATTGACGAATCGCGGGGCGGGGAGGCCGGGATCAAGAGCGTGTTTTTTGAGGTGGAGGGGCGTTATGCCTACGGCTGCCTCAAATCCGAGGCGGGTGTGCACCGCCTGGTGCGGATCTCGCCCTTTGACGCCGAAAAAATGCGCCACACTTCTTTTGCTCTCGTGGAGGTTTTGCCCGAGATTGAGGAGATAAAAGAGATTGAAATTAAGCCAGATGATCTGCGGATTGACGTCTATCGTTCCGGCGGACATGGCGGCCAGTCGGTGAATACGACGGACTCGGCCGTGCGCATTGTTCATCTGCCGACGAAAATTACCGTCACCTGTCAGAGCGAGCGATCGCAGCTACAGAATAAGGAGCGAGCGATGAAGGTTTTGCGCTCAAAAGTTTATCAGTATTATCAAACGGAACTGGAAGAGGAAAAACAGAAATTGCGCGGGGAGTACACCGAGGCGGCGTGGGGTAATCAGGCTCGTTCCTATATCCTGCATCCATATAAAATGGTCAAAGATCATCGGACGGATTTTGAGGTGGGAGACGCCGAGCGGGTTTTGGACGGCGATTTGGACGAATTAGTGGAGGCGTATTTAAAGAGCTTAAGGAAGAAATAAATTTTTAATTTCTAATTTTTATTGAATTTTTAATGAATTAATTTTTAATTAAATCAATAAAAATTCAATCATTCACTAAAAATTACCCGTCCGCCAAGGCGGACGGGTGCGCCTCGGGCGCAAGAACTGAAAATTAAAAATTTTTATGCGAATAGTTAAGATTAGCTCAAAAAGCATTAAAACGGCGGTAGAAATGATGAAGTCCGGCGGTGTTATCGCTTGTCCGACGGACACGTCGTATGGTCTTGGCTGTCCGTTTCGGAGTCGCCGCGGGATTGCTAAAATTTTAAAGATCAAAAATCGGACTGACAGAAAATTTGTTTTAATTGCGGCGAGCGCGGAGCAAGTGGAGAGATTTTTCCAGCTCAACAAATGGCAGAAAAAATTAGCTAGACAATATTGGCCCGGGGCTTTATCTTTGATTGTTTCGCCGCTCGCCTCGTTGAAGCTTGGGCGAAGCGGGCGATTTTCCGTGCGCGTGCCGAGCTATAAACCGGCGCGCGAGCTGGCGCGATTAGTGGGGGAGCCGATTGTCGCGACCTCGGCCAATATCGCCGGCGCGGGAGATGTTTACAGCGCCTCGGCGGTTTTTCAGCAGTTTGCGGCGCAAAAACACCAGCCAGATATGATTCTTGACGGCGGCAGGTTGAAGAAGGTAAAGCCATCCACGGTGGCGAGAGTTAGTGGCGACGGGAAGATTAAGGTGCTGAGAAGTGGGCCAATCAAGCTGTCATCCCGGGCTTGACCCGGGATCCAGGAATAATGCGCTTTGAGATTAAAAATAGAGGCAAGATTTATATACGATAATTCATATTCCTTAGATTAAAAAACGCGCAAGGCGTCTCCCCCTGGATCCCCGCTTTCGCGGGGATGACAAAATAAAATATGGATCTAACCGACTTAAATACAATCAAAAGCATTCTTCAGCGTCATGGGTTAAAGCCGCGTAAGGGTTACGGTCAGAATTTTTTAATTGATCCAGAAGTTCTTGCGGCAATTATTGACGTGGCGGACCTGAAAAAAGACGACACGGTAATCGAGGTCGGGCCGGGAATCGGTGTCCTGACCGTGGAATTGGCGAAGCGATCGGGGAGAGTGGTGGCGGTTGAAGCGGACAAAAACATGATCAATGTTTTGCGGGAAACATTGCGTGAGGTAAAAAATGTCGAGGTGGTTGAAGAAGACATTTTAAAATTACAAATTCAAAATGCCAGTTTGGCTGGCATCCCGCCGAGGCGGGATGGTTGCTACGGCAACCACAAGCCCCAAATAAATTCTAATATCCAATATGCAATATCCCTGCCTGCGCAGGCAGGCAATATCCACAACTACAAGGTGGTGGCGAATTTGCCGTACAATATCACCTCGGCCGTACTGCGAAAATTTTTGACCGCGGATAATCCGCCGAGCGAGATGGTTCTCATGGTGCAAAAAGAAGTGGCCGAAAGAATTTGTGCTTTGCCCACCGTAGCTTCGCAAGGCGGAGCGAAGGCGGGCGAGCCCGGTATAGCTCGTCCCTTGCGGGGCGGAGCGAAGGCGGGAAGGTCCGGTCAGATGAGTTTACTTTCTCTATCAGTACAATTTTATGGTGAGCCGGAGATCGTACGGTTGGTTAAGCGGACGAGTTTCTATCCAGCGCCGGAGGTGGACTCGGCGGTGGTGCGAATAAGAGTCCGCAACCCCCTCTATATCTCCCCCTTAAAAAGGGGGAGAAAGGAAGATCCGCAACCCCCTCTATATCTCCCCCTTAAAAAGGGGGAGAAAGACGAAAAGGCGTTTTGGCAGCTGGCACGAATCGGATTTTCGGCGCGACGAAAAACGCTGGTTAACAATCTTGCTGGCGGGTTTCAAGTCAAAAAAAAAGAAGCCGAAGATTGGCTAAAAAAAACTGGCCTGGGGATAACTTGCCGGGCGCAGGAACTTAGCATTGATGATTGGTTAAAATTATTGAAAAATAAACCAAAAAATATAAAAAATAAAGGAAATTCTTCAAGAAAGTTGGAAGAAAATAATTAGACATCGCCTTGATTGATAATTTTTGTCCCGCCTTTCGCGAAGGGCGGGATTTGTGCTATAATAAAGTCAATGGATCAGTTTAATCAACCACCGGAAATGAAGCCGGTGGGTCCTATTAAAAGTTTGCCCAAAAAAGAGCGCTACGGTTTCTATATTTTTTCTGTAGCGGTGGTTTTCTTTTTAGCTTTTTCGTTGTATAATTTTAGCGTGAGGATTAAAAATCCTCTGGCGCCGAAGAATACCAATCCGACGCAATTTCTAAATGAGTCAGAAGAACAGCGGCAGAAACTAATCGAGCTTCAGGGTAAAGATACGGACCGGGATGGGCTGTCTGATTATGATGAGATCTATGTTTATTATACCTCCCCGTATCTGGAAGACACCGATTCTGACGGGATGACCGATCGGGACGAAATTATGGCCGGAGAGGATCCGGTTTGTCCTAAAGGTCAATCGTGCTCACCTTATGCCGATGTGGCGGATAAGAGTGCCTCTGGTCCAGAGGTTTTCGCGAACGGCGAGATTGCCAAGGCGCAGGAGGGTATGGCGACTACCGCCGAGCAGATGCGCCAGATGCTTATTAGTAGCGGACAATTTACGGCGGATGATCTAGCGAATATATCGGACGATGACTTATTGCAGCTTTCCGGGCTATCTAGCCAAACGAGTGATCTGACAAATTTAAATTTTGAATTGCCGCAAGTGCCGGGGGTAGAACAATTAAATGAGAATAATACTAGTGGTTCCGATATCCCCTTAAATTTTAATGGCAATACGGCTTTGTCGGCGAATACCAATGCTAATGCCGCGCCGTCAACGGCGGAACTGCGCGCTTATTTAATCAAAAATGGTTTCGACGAGGCGGCGTTGAATAAAATTAGCGACGAAGATCTCTTAAAGATGTTCGCGGAGACCGCGCAAGAAAATCCCGATAGTATTAAATAATTTTTTAATATGCTTAATAGCAAACGAAAAATATTTATCTCACTCGCGATAATTTGTTTTTCGTTTATTTTTTTATTTTTGCCGACCAAATCAATTTTTGCAAGTTTTTGCCCCCCGCCGGCGGTAATTCATATGTCGGACGCAGTGGAAGCGTGGGCGGCACTGTCTGTCGAGGTTACGACATTGACTAAAGAAATGCAGGCAAATACGGAAGCGTGCATAGAAGAGTTGAGTCTTTCTGGTATAACAATGGTTAAAGCGTTTGCCGGAATAGACCCAGCAACCATGGCCATAGCGGATTTTCTAGCCATGGATAAAGAGATTGTAGCTTTCACGCCAGAGGGTCCGTGTGGCAAGATAATTGCCGCGTATGATAAAATCAAAGATATTGGTGATTGCAAAAAAAAATATACTAAAGCATATGTTGCGGCGCAATTTGCGATGTTTGGCATGCAGATGGTGACAAATATTACTAATATGGCCGGTCAGACGGCGATGTATACATTAGGTAAGGCCTTGGCAGGGGACTGCGAAGGACCGTGTTGGAGCAGCCAACATCTTGGTGATATGCTCGAGACCATTGGTAATAACGTACTCGGCGAGGCGATTGGCACGGTGGATAATATGACCGGCGGCGCATTTGATCTCTGCTCTCCCGATCCAGAGCTGCAGCTACAATACGCCCTCGGACTTTTTTCGGCTACGGCGCCAAAACCAAAATGCGATTGGCAGTCGGTAAAAGCCAATTATGCTAATCTCGGCGCGGAAATTCAAAGCGGGGAATTCTGGAAGAGATTTAATGTCAGCATCTCTGATCCCAAAAACACCGATCTTGGTGGGTTTATGGATTTTATGGTAGAGGCTGAGGCGAAAAAGAAACGAGAAGAAGCCAAAATCTTTGCTGAGGAAATCCGCGCCGGCACGGATTGGACGAGCGGGTTTATTGGTGCGGCAAGCGATAAGGATTTACCACGTAAAACTTGGGAATTCATTTATAATAAGACGGGGAGTAAATTAGACGCCTTAAGCGCCTCTCAATATCAGGTCAAATATCAGGCACTTATTAACGAGGCTCATTTAGAAGGAACCGAAGTTTGGGAACAATGGGGTATGTATCTCGGCACTTCAATGCTTCAGAATTTGACCGATTCTTTTGTGTCGGCGTACATGAAAAAATTATATGCTTGGATATTTGGTCAAGGGCAGGATGTCAAATCTTTATTAGTTAATCCGGGCGGGGAGAGCTTTCTTACTAATAAAAAGGTAGGCGGCGGCTATTCACAAGGCGAAGAGGGGGGCAAAGATCTTTTGGCTTCCATTAATAAAGTACAATTAATTCCAGAAGACAATTATAATATCTTATCCGATCTTATGGTTTGTCCGCCACAGGGCCGCAATGTTTATAATTGCTCCATTGACCCTAATTTTGCAACCGCAGTTTCCAATAAGCTGACAGTTAAAGAAGCGATGGACCAGGGGTTTCTTGACGGCGGCAAGCCGTTTGGCTGGACGAGCGCCTCATCCGGCACCGAGCCGGACTGGCAGACAGGTTATGGTTACAATAATATGAAGAAGCTACGGTTTGCCGGGATTATTCCGGTGGGCTGGGAGATGGCGGCGGAGTGGATTCGTGATAAAACTAAGAGCGCGGCTAATGACGGCGGGGTGGCCTCAGTTGTTATAGATTCTTATACTTTGCAGGAAGTGGCAGAGGGTTTTTATAAAACCGCGGCGCCTTTAACGGCTAACGGTAAGCCGGACCCCAACGGCACTGAGCCAGGATTACCGAGTAATATCAGAATATGTGATGATGGGACTATTCTGGATAAAGCCAGCGCCTCGTGTCCTAGTGGCAAGAAAGTAGCAAGAGACGGCGCGCTGGATGACTGCGATATTTCTCTTGGCGCGAGTCCGTTTTGTCATCTAGTTGATCCGGAATGGGTATTAAAAATACCATTGGCCCGTTGCCGTAATATGGCGCTTGGCGATATGTATGGCAATTCCTCGCGCTCTAGTTATTGCGCCGATCTTCAGCAGTGCGTATCCGAGGGTGATAATGGTTCTTGCGATGCCTGGGGTTATTGCGATCGGTCAAAGAATATCTGGCAATTTGACAGTAAGGCGTGTCCGTCGGAATTTGCCAGCTGCGAAAAATTGGAGCGGACGAGCAACAGCGGATCATTCGCCTACCTGAAATCGACATTGGATTTTTCTTCCTGCAATGCCGATAACTCCGGGTGCAAGTGGTATGGTTATCAGAAATTAGCGACCTCGGCCAATATCGCCGTGATTCCGCTATCTTTTGGTCCGGATGCAAAAGTGAAGGTCAATGGGCTGTCATGGAATTGGGATTATAAGAGTCCTTTGTATTTGGCGCGATCCGCCAGCGAAAAAACCTGTGATCAGAATAATGGCGGTTGTTCCGAATTTTTATCACCAACCGTCGGCTCGGGATTTAATTTTATTAAAAATGGCAGTTTTGAAAAAACCGACCAATTCGCGGAAGGTAATAATAACTATACCTATGCTTTTGGCTGGGATGATATTAATACCGCGGGTGATAAAAATATTACCCTTAAAACTGATGGCGGCTACATCGGCGATAATTATATTGTTTTAGATAATAAAAAATTGTCTTTTGATGTTAATGTTGGGGCCGAGGCGGCGGGGCGAACTTTCACTTTCTCATTTTTTGCTCGAGATTTTAGTGATGGTGATAAATTTTCTCTTGGCGATTATACCTCAACAGTTGGTAAAGATGGTATCCAGCCATCAGCTGATAATGAGTGGACTCGGTATTCAATTTCCAGATCCTATCCGATTATAAACCGTTCAGTAATTATCCCTTTAACGATTGACTGCAAGAATTGTAATATTGACGGGGTTTCTTTCGAAGAAAATAATACCGCTCTGGGTTATAACGAATATGGCGACGGGACGGATCAAATTTATCTCAAAAAACCGCCGTCATATTATAATTGTCTCGGTCGCGACGCGGCTCGGCCTTTTGTGGACCCGGGGATTGATGGATCTTGCCCCGAAGGACTGACCAAATATGAGGCGGGGGAGGGTAGCTACTGTTATAAAGAGCTTACCGATTGGAGCAATGGACTTTTAAGTAATAACGATAAGACCGAAAAATTATCAGAAGATAATTGTTTGGCTTCAAACGGTGCGGTCTATGGCGAGGGTGATAATAAAAAATGTTATGAGATCGATCCGCCGGAATGCGCTAAATACGCAACCGTCTGTAGCTATCGCGAGGTTGGCTGTCATTTATATACCGCTGATAAAACCAAAATCCAGATTGCCGCCAAGGGCGGACCAGCTGATGTTTGTCCGGCGGAATGCGCCGGTTATGACACTTTTTCCGAGCGCGCCAGTTATTTTGAGTCGAGTAAATATCCTTTGTATTTAATTCCGAACTCGGCCCGGTCATGTTCAGCCGTGAATGCCGGTTGCAGCCAGTTTACCAATTTGGATAAGTTGACGGCGGGCGGAGAAGGCGTAGAATATTATTCTTATTTGCGGCAATGTTTTAAGCCTAGGGATAAGGCGGAAGAAGGAAGCCAGTGCGCGCCGTATTATACTTGGGAGGGGAGCGATACTACCGGCTATCAATTAAAGGTTTATGAGCTGAAAACCACGGCTGGTGGACGGCCCGATTTGACCAATTATGATAATGAAGATAGCGCCGCGGGCGGAATTTATCCCGGAGATTGCAGCGAGCAATATGGGATTGATCCTGATTGCTATCAGTTTTACGATTCTAGAGGTAATATTATTTATCGCTATTATTCACGGACAATTACATGTTCTGATAATTGCCATCCGTATCGTAAAACCAAATCCGAATCAGGCGGTACATCGTCAATCAACGATTCTCAGGATTGTCTGAATAGCAATGGTCAGTGGACCAGTGAGGGCTGTGTTTATACGGCGATTCCAGAAGAAGGGGTGTCTTGCCCTGCGAACGAGAATAGCTGTCGAGAATACCGAGGTGATAATGCCGGATTCTCGGGTAAGATTTTCACCAGCCGATTTGAAAATTTAAATGAAGAAATTTGCGATCTTATTAACAGTAATGGTAGCACTGGGAATCAAAGTAATTGTTGGAAAAACACGGTGGTTAGTACCGAGTCGTTATTGGCTGGCGGTCATTCCGGTCGATTAAAATTTGGCGCGGATAAGATGATAAGAAAGGTGGAGCCGGGCGTTATTCAGAACGGCGGTTTTTACCTTTTGAATTTTTCTGTAAAGAACAGCGAGAATGAAGCGGCGATAATTGATATCCGTTTTGCCGGGGTGGCAATGGATGATAATAGCCATGCTTTTGTCAACCGGATGTCTATCCCAGCTGATGGGCAGTGGCATTATTATCGCGTCGGTCCGGTTAGGGTCGAGGGCGACTGGGCTAAAGACGGGGTGACAGAGATCAATTTTGTCACATTGAATAAATATAAGGTATTTTTTGACGATGTTTCGCTGGAATATTCTACTGATACCGCGTTTTTGATTAAGAATTCTTGGACCACGCCCGCATCTTGCGATCGCGACGAGTCCGGATCGCCGGCGCCGCAGTATATGCTTGGTTGCGAGGCCTATACCGATGAAAATAGTACTGGCAAGTATTTCAAATCATTTTCTCAGCTTTGTAATCAGTCCCACATTGGCTGCTCGGCTCTCATTGATACCTATAATTCTTCTTCGGTTTTCCCGAGTGTCTATAATGTAAAGTGTACTTTGCCGACGCTTTGCAATGACGAGGCCGGTTGCGATTGCGCCAATAGTAAATATCCTCTGCATAAATGTACGGTGAATTATCAGGAAAAATATTGTTTCTATGATTTTGATAATCCGCCGGTGGGCGCTTTTTCCGGCGATGATTTTTCGGCGGAGACGATCAATTTTGTCCGAGGCGACCAATTCTCCTATTATGTCAATAGCGAAAAGTTCCAGTGCGGCGCCTCGGAAAAGGGCTGCACCGGGCTGGGCGTGCCGGTGAATGTGGACTCATCCGGCGTGCCGGGCGAATGGAGCGAGGTTTATTATATTCTCAACCCGGATAATTTTGCGACTACTCTTTGCAGTAGTCTTGAGGGTGGTTGCGATAGCTTTAAAGATGATCAGGGCGGAATGTATTATTTTAAGGATCCGGGCGCTAAGACCTGCGAATATCGTACCGGCCAGGGCTGGTTTAAGTCCGGTAGTACCTCACCTTCCCCTGATTGCCCGATCAGCTGGTACAATGTGCCCGATAGTACTAATAAGATTTATAATGGCTGGGCCAAGACCTGTCCTGCGGAGCAGAACGGTTGTACGGATTTTATTTATCCCAAGAGTCAGTTGGCGGGCAGCGATAGTGAAAATGAACATTATTACTTTATTAATGATAGTACGGTAGAGAATTGCGATGGTGTTAATGAGCGAGAGGGTTGCGTTCTTTTCCAGAACACGGACCTGACTAATTGGAAGACCCGGCAGATTACCACCTATTATAGTAAGGACGCCAGTAACCGAGCGAGTGTTAAAAATGGTTATCAAAAAGTACCGGCCGTGGATTGTTCCAAGGATGATCCGGATCCATTATGCTACTTCTGGAATGGCTCAGCCAAAGATGTTTTAAAGAATGATGCCAATGAAATAATCAAGGTAAAACGCGATCGTAGTTGCTCAGAGTGGCTTACCTGTCTCACCTCCCAACAACAAAATACCGGTACGGGCGACAGCAAACAGGTTTATCTCGCGGTGGCCGGTTGTCGGGCCCTCAATCCGGAGAATAAGAGCGAATGCAGTGACCTGGTCTATAACCAAAAATCAGAAAATCCGCAGAGATTAACTCTTAATTTATATCAGTCGCGCAATATTGAGTATTCCGCCTCAGAAGAATATATCGGTTATTCTCTGCCTAATTGGTATCCGCTAAGCTATCTTTATCAGGCCAAGACCGGTTATTGCGCTGGCGGCTCAGCGACAAAAGGTAAGGGTGGAATGCTCACAGTTCCAATATCTCTCCGTTGTGTTGATGATAGTGATTGCGGCATCGGTCAAACCTGCAAATTCCCGGCCAATGATGAATATGCCTTGATTTATAAAAATGCCAAAACTGGTGATATCGAGAGCCCTGGCGGATCATACAAATTTGTCAGCAAAACTTGTCGCGCTTATCCGGAATCAGACGCGCCATTCTCCATGGAGGTAAAAGGTAAAGACGGTTATGAAAATGCCAATACTTGCGTGGATTCGGTAGAGGGTGATAATACCTTGAATCCATGTGATTGTCATTATCAAAAGCTAGATCTTACAACTGGCACCGCTTATTATCAGTATAATAAGGTCTTACCTACCCGGGTTTGTAATGCCACCTCCGAGGATGGCGGCTGCACTTATGGCGCCTGTCGAAAGGTGGGTGAGCCGTGTTCTGAGGACCGTGATTGTGTTTCTATAACAGACGATGTTGGATACGATACGAGTAAGCAGGGTCAACAGGCGCCAAGCGAGCTTTTTGATGCTTCCAAATATGATCACTGTGTCGTGCCGGAAAAAACCAGTATCACTTGGGGCTGGAAGGGGTATTGTCTTGGCTATGATAGTAATACGGTGATTAATGGTAATACGGCCGAGCATCCTTGTTATGCCTGGTTCCCGCTGGATATTATTCAGGGCGAGCCGAATATCTACGATTTTACTTATGAGGCGGGATTCTATCCCTCCAAGCCGCTCTACTATTGTCTCCGCGCCGAGGCACCCCCGACCAAGAGCCGGGTACTAAAGGCAATATCGGAGCCGTTTGAAATTAAGAGTTCACCGCAGGGAGTTTTGATCGATTCTGGTTATGATAAACAAAAAGAATACACTTTTGGTCTAAAATACAGCAATGAAGTCACAGAAGGTAAACCAATCGCTATTTGGACTACAAGGGCGCCGGAGATGGATATTAAATTCTCCGAGGATAAAAATCGTAAGGGGCCGGAAGGCGGCGAAGGCAGCGATAATAACACTTTGATTAATCAGGGATTTCGCGAGACATCAAATGGTGTCGGCGTGGAGTCCAAGGGCGAGATGTTCTCGCCAGTTAGCGCGATATTAGTGGCTGCAGGAGAGGCTAATAGTATTTCTGACGCAGAAAAAATAGAAATTAAAAAAGATTTAATAGAAAGGATTGAGTTTCATTGCAGCGGTTCGCAATTTGGTCGGATTGTTAATGGTACGGACTGGTATTCCTGCAACGGTCTTTTCGGCTCACAGCATCTCGGTAATATCGTGCTCAACGAGAGAAATAATTTTGCTTGGTGGATTGGCGTGGATACGCCGCCGGATCTCCGCGGACGAGACGAGCCTTGTCAGAAAATGCACCTGCGCGATATCTATCTGTGCGTTAATCCGCCATCACATATGAATAACAAGGTGACGGTGGAGCCGGCCGCGGTATGCGCCGACACGCCGCCGGACGGGTGGACCTATTGTCGTTATGACAACGGCGATTCGGGCGTAAAGGAGACCTGTTGTTTGCAAGAACTTCCAGATGGCGAATATGTTGATATTTATAACAAATCAGACGATCCCAATGATGAAAATAACGGTAAAAGGTGGTTATATTTTGATATTAAGACTATCGACAGCGAAGGAGAAACTAAGATAATTAAAATACCAATAGAGCCACTGGACGGAGAAGACGGCTGGTGCGGGGATGCTAATAATTCAAAATTTATATTGGCAAATTCTGCCGGTCGGTGCGGGCGGACTCACCGCAAAACATACGAGATAGATAAAAATTTGTATTGTGATGGCTCGGGCATTAAAAGTACTACTTGCGTGGTACAAAAAATCGGGGTTCAGTGGGAGAAAGAAGAAAAAAATCCTGTCTGCCGAGGACCAAAAGAAGGGCAACAGAGAGCAATAATCTTAAAAAAATGTCCTAAAAGTTGGGATGAAGAAGGGTGGAGTTGTAGTTGTCCTGATGGAGTTTGCACGCTAATAGGCCCGGAGGTGCAGATGCGTCCTCCAGTCTTAGCGGGGACAGATGATTATGATCAATGTGGCGTGCCGGATGGTGGGGGAATTGATCAAGGGATACCAAAACCAAATTGCGACGAAGCGGCAGATAATGAATATTGTTGGGATTTTCCAATTCATTTTTCCGGCAAAACATTAATTGCCTCTAACCCAGAGATGGATACCGTGGAAGAATGCGGCGATCTTGGACTGCCAACCGGCGGCTATGATGGTAATTATTATCCGCGTGGAGTGGAGGGTGGCTGGAATTGTAATCGCGCCGATGCGGGATATATTGTGGCGGATTTTGATAATAAAAATATTTTCCGTGGAATTAGCGCTGGCTGGTTTGATTCTCAACGCGATACTTATTTTCCCAATCTTGACGTGACAATTTATCTAAATGATGTTTGCCGAGAATTAGCCAAGGTAACCCAGATTGATTCGGAAACTGGGCTGAATATGAGCTATAACTACACTGATATGGTGAGCTCCAATTCGCCAACCAATCAATCTTTTGGCGGAATTAAGCGTAAAAATAAAGATGGACTCTATCTGGAACCATTTGGTCCGGCAAATGCCTTGTGTCTCACGGAAGACGGCGCTTATTGTAATGATTATTGTATAAATCGTGATGAAGATACCGGCGAATGTCTTGACAGC
>Ga0172371_10010572_pt1 | contig 12443 bp, 5 predicted proteins | sample Lak12m_FD_114543 | JGI IMG/M metagenome (GOLD analysis project Ga0172371, IMG submission 114543) | Freshwater microbial communities from Kabuno Bay, South-Kivu, Congo - kab_022012_12m | ecosystem: Environmental > Aquatic > Freshwater > Lake | place: Democratic Republic of the Congo: South-Kivu... | reverse complement strand
TGCAGAAGCACGGCGCCTTCGGCATCACCATTGACTGCCTGGGCGGCTTCTACGGCGGGCATATCCACGCCTATCCCTGCCTGGGATTCCATCAACTGCTCAACGACGGCCGCGTGGGCGGCTGCGAATGCGACGTGCGCTCCACGGCGGCCCTGGTCATGGTGAACACGCTCACCCGCGGCCGGCCCGGCTACATCTCCGACCCGGTGCTGGACACCGCCAAGCGGCAGATCATCTATGCCCACTGCGTCGCCGCAAACCGCATGTTCGGCCCCGACGGCGCCGCCAACCCGTTCGAGATCCTCACCCACTCCGAGGACCGGCAGGGCGCATCGGTGCGCTCGCTCCTGCCGGCGGGCCACCTGACCACGTCCGTGCAGCTCGCCCCGGACCGCAAGGAGATCCTCTGCCACCGCGCGAAGGCGGTGGGCAACGATCCCGACGACCGCGCCTGCCGCACGAAGCTCTGCGCCGAGCCGCTGGGCGATTTCGAGCAGCTCTTCACCCAGTGGGACCGCTGGGGCTGGCACCGCGTCACCTGCTACGGCGACCTGCTCGCGCCCCTCCAGGCGCTGGCCGACGCCGCCGGCTGGAAAGTGGTGGCGGAAACCTGATGCCGCCTTATTCGCGTCCCTGCGCGTGGTTCGCGGGCGATGCTCCGGATGCAAAGAGTCCGGAGAAGAAAGTTTACCCGCTAAATACGCGAATGAACGCGAATGAAGCAAGGCCGGCAGAAAAAAGACAGAATCATGAGCGACAGCATCATTGCGGCGGGCTGAATCACACGCATCGAAGATGCCGCTTTTTTCGTGTTCTTTGCTCCCCCAAGGGAGGACGTTCAGATTCTTTCGTGGCCAATTTCTGAGTTTCTGCTTCCTTGGCGTCCTCGGCGGCGGTTCAATTTCTGCTTTAAATGATTCTGTCATTGGCCTGAAAGTTGCCCCGCCGCAAGCTTGACTCCGGCGGCCCCGCGGTTACGCTGGCCGCGCATTTTATTGAATAGCGTAAGCGCCAAGCCGGAAGCGTGACCGCTTCCGCTCCAGCCATGGGAAGGAACAGCGCAATGCAGGTGATGCCGGTCCTTGTTCTGGCAGTGGCCGCGTGGGCCGCGGCGGCGGCCTATCCCGTGGATACGCTGTGCGGCGCGAAGGTGAACCTGGACCAGGACGGCAAACTGCTGGCGCGCTACGCGCCGGAAACCCCCGGCGCCGGCTACGTGCAGGCCGTCCAGCTCGCGGTGGACTTCTGGAAGCAGTGCCCCAGCGATCCGCGCAACGGGCTGCCGCTGTACCTGACTTTCTGCTCGTGCCACGGCAGCCGGCAGGGCGGTCTCCGCGGCTCCAACTGGCCGCACAACCCGGCGGTGGTCAACGCCGGCATGGTGCAGAGCCTGGCGGTGGACTGGCGGAATTTCACGGGCGACCAGTCCCTGCTCGCCATCGCCCGCCGGGGGCTCGATCTGCATTTGCAGCACGGCACGACGCCGACGAATTGGGATTGGGCCGGCGTGCCCTACGCCAGCTCCGACCCCGGCAGCACGAACTACCACGGCTGCGCGCGCTTCGACAACACCAAGGAGCCGCGCATGCTGGGCCGCGGCGATGGCACGGGGGTGATCGAGGCCGACAAGATCGGCGACCTGGGCATGGGTTATTTGACGTTTTATGAGATCACGGGCGAGGCACCGTACCTCGCGGCCGCCCTCCGCTGCGCGGACGCCCTGGTCAAGCATGCGCGCCCCGGCCCCCACGGCGGCCGGGAACTCAACATGCGGAACCTGGCGCTGCAGTCGCCCTGGCCCTTCCGCGTGCGGGCCGAAAAGGGCGAGGTGCTGGAGGACTACACCGCGCACGTCGTGGATAACCTGCGCCTGCTGGAGGAGCTGGTGCGGATCCAGGACCGGATCCAACTGCCGGCGGACAAGGCCCGCGCCTACCGGCAATGCGCGGACCGCATCTGGCACTGGCTGTATGCCCCGGATGGGCCGATCAAAACGTCCATCTGGAAGGGCTATTTCGAGGACATGCCGATAGATCCCAATAACGTCAACCGGGTAAACAATTCGCCGCTGGAATTCGCGCGCTTCCTGATCCAGCATCCCGACCGCGATCCCCGCATCGCCGTCACCGTGCCGGCGCTGATCTGGTGGGTCAAGAACACCTTCGGCGAGCCCGGCCTGGACGCGATCAACGAGCAGACGGCCTGCTACAAGCCGATGGGCAGCCACACGGCGCGCTACGCCTCGGTCTGCGCGCTGTGGTACGAGCAGACCGGCGACGCGTGGTTCAAGGAGGAAGCCTGCCGGCATTTCAACTACGCGACGTACATGTGCGAACCCGACGGCATTGTACGCGTCGGCCACACCTGGGGCGGCGAGATCTGGTTCTCCGACGGCTACACCGATTACATCAAGCACTTCATGGAGGGCCTGGCGGCGGTGCCCGAGTGGGCGCCGGCCGGCGAGAACCACCTGCTGCGCTCGTCGTCGGTGGTGCAGACGATCACGTATTCCGCCAAAGAGATTGCTTTCACCACCTACGACGCCGGCATGCGCGCGGTGCTGCGCCTGGCGGCCAAGCCGGTTTCCGTGAAAGCCGGCGACAAGGACCTGAGCCTCGTGGGCCGCGAGCAAGACGAGGGCTACACCTGGCGGCCGCTGCCCCAGGGCGGCGTGCTGAAGCTCAACCACCACGCCGGCCACGCGGTGACCATCGCGCTGCCGTGAATGCCCTGCCTGAGTGACCATCCACATTTGCAATTCCGTCTGGAGGGCGAACGTCCTCGTGAGCCGCAACCATTGCATTGGCCGCAGCAAGTGCCGCGACAGAATCATGGGGCGGCCCAAGCGGGCTTGGGCAGACGCATCTAATCTTATGTGACCGCGTGGACGCGACCGCTGGTCGCGTATCCTCTGGCCAGCGACGGGTTGGCCCTGCGTAGCCTTGGCGGAGCAGGGCCGCCGCTTCCACAAAAGCGGGAACGGACTTGCAGCCTCCATGCGTCGCAGAGTTTTAAATGCGTCTGCCCTGCCAAGCGGGCGGTCTTGAATTATTGCAGGATTCATTTAGCATTCCGTTTGCGGCGGCGGGGGCATCGGCTTGCGCAGGCATTCCAAGGTCGAGGCGGGCGGGTTGGGGGCATGGATCGTTGCCTGCCTGTTGGCGGCGGGCGCGGTGGCTGGAGCGCCCGCGGCGCAAATGCCGGCGCTCACGCAGCCGGTGCTGTTCAACACGCCGGCGGCGGACGCCCTCTGCGCGGCGTTGCCGGTGTTCCCGCCGGACAATCCCTGGCACCAGGACATCTCCCGCTGGCCGCGGCACCCGCGGTCCCAGGCCCTCGTGGCGTCGGTTGGCGCCGCCAAGCCGCTGCGCGGCAACACGGACATGGCCTTCGTCCTCGTGCCGCCCAACCAGCCGCGCGTGCCCGTACGGATCGTCGGTTATCCCGATGAATCGGACCAGGGCCCGTACCCGGTGCCGGACAACGTGCCGATCGAAGGCTGGCCGGCGGGCTATCGCCGTGACGGCGCACATCGGAACCTGACGCTGGACGAGGTGCAGCGCAACACGCTGGGCGAGCAGGGCGACCGCCACGCCCTCGTGGTGGACCCCGTCAACCGCCGGCTTTACGAGTTCTACCAGATGCAGCGGACCGCGGCGGGCTGGCAGTGCACGCAGGCCTCGATCTTCGACCTCCAGAGCAACAAGCTGCGGCCCGCCGGCTGGACCTCCACCGACGCCGCCGGCCTGCCGATCTTCCCGGCCGTGGTGCGCTACGACGAGCTGCAGCGCGGCCGGATTGACCATGCCTTGCGCGTCACCGTGCGCCGGACGCGCCGGGCCTACGTCGCGCCGGCGGCGCACTTCGCCAGCCGGCTGACCGACGCGGACCTGCCGCGCATGGGCGAGCGCTTCCGGCTGCGCCAGGATTTCGATGTGTCCGGCTTTTCCAAACCCGTGCGCACGATCCTGGTGGCGCTCCAGCGCCACGGGATGTTCGTCGCCGACAACGGCATCGAGTGGGCGCTGTCCATCGCGCCCGACGAGCGCATCCCGCCGCTGCACGAGGAACTGCGCCGGGTGAAAGGCGCGGACTTCGAGGTCGTCACGCCGCCGTGAGGCCCGGCCGGCGGGTCGCCGTTGGCCCCATCGCGCCGCCAAAGAAACCGGTTCAAACAGGAAATGAAAAACTTATGACGCACCACACCAGCCTGATGGTTTTGATGCTGCTGACGGCGGCGGCAGCGGCGCCCGGCCAGCCGCGCGAGCTGAGCGACCTGGGCAAGGCGCACCGGGGCACGGTGGAAATTGACACCAAGCTGTTCAACCGTGCGCCGCAGCCCGCGCCGGTGCAGGCTTTCTTCGCCGCGGCGCGCCGGGCGCTGGAGGCGGCTCCTATTTCGCGGCTGGCGGACGTGCCGGCGATCCGGGAGGCGGCGGAGCAGAACGGCCTCACGCACCTGGGCGGTCCGATGCTCGGCTGTCTTGCGCCGGATGGCGTTCGAGTCTGGGTGCGCACGATCAAGCCGGCGCCGGTCGTCGTCGAAGTGACCGTGGGGACCGCCACGCGGCGCTTCGGACCGGTCGCCAGCACGGCGGAGAGCGACCTCACCGCCGTGGTGCCGGTGACCGGGCTGCAGCCGGCGACGCGCTATGCCTACCGCGTGCTGGTGGACGGCCGGCCGATCACCATGCCGCCCGACGCCGCCATCACCACCGCCCCTGCGCCCGGCCCGGTCAGCGGGGCCCGCATCGCCTTCGGCGCCGACTTCCACAAGTCGGGCCTCTGGCGGCCGGAGCTGATGGAGCGCATCCGCACCCGCGGCAACCTGGCCCTGCTGTTGCTGGGCGACAGCGCTGTGGATGACCGCGAGAACCGGGTCGGCCTGCACCGCTCGGATTACCTGCTGCGCGACTGCTCGCCGTACTGGCAGCAACTGGCCGCCGCCGTGCCCGTCTACGCGACGTGGGACGACCACGATTATTTCAATAACGACCTGGCAGGGATCCCGCGCCGGTTCACCGCGGCCGACCGCGCGGCGGTCCGCGCCGTCTGGTGCCAGTCCTGGAACAACCCCGGCTGCGGTTTCGAGGACCGGCAGGAGGGCATCTTCTTCCGCACGCGGATCGGATCCTGCGACGTGATCATGCTGGACACGCGTTTCTTCCGCACGACGCGCGGACAGCCCGACAGCTTCCTCGGCGCGGCCCAGATGCAGTGGCTGGAGCAGCAGTTGGCGGCCTGTGCCGGGCCCTTCATCATCCTCACCAGCGGCACGATGTGGAGCGATTACGTGTCGAACGGCAAGGATTCCTGGGGCAAATGGGACCCGGCGGCGCGCGAGCGGATCTTTGCTTCCATTGAAGCACGCCGCCTCGGCGGCGTGCTGCTGCTCTCGGGCGACCGGCACGGCGCCCGGGTGATGCACATTCCCCGGCCGTCCGGCTTTGTGTTCCATGAATTTGAGATGGGCAGCCTCGGCGCGCACGAAGGGCCGGGGGCGATGGGCAATCAGCCGGCGCGGCAGCCGTTCGGCGTGGTCAAGACCCTGGCCTTCGGCGAGTTCACCTTCGACACCGCGCCCGCGGATCCGACGGTCACCTTCCGCGCCATCGGCGCCGACGGGAAGGCCCGCTACACGGCGACCCTGGCGCGGAGCCAGTTGACCCCGCCGGGCGGATCGCCGTTGAAATAGATCCAACCCCGGTATCCGCAAAAGCAGGGCGCCGCTCCGAGGCGGCGTGCACCAGCCAGGGCCACAGGAGCTGCTGTAGGCCGCCGCTCCGAGTCGGCGTGCCCCGGAAGGAAGAAATTGAGCCACGGATCAACGCGGATTGAACACGGATAAAGAAGGGGGACGGCGGCTGAATAAGCCCGCCTTACCGCCACCCAGCCTAACAATGGGTCTGTTATGGGGTGATCGCGGCTCGCGAGACGCTCGCCCTCCATCGGCAACACTGGCGTTGACGGTGCATCTGGATCGCGAGCCTGCCCTGAGCCGCGTCGAAGGGCGTCCCTGCGAACCGTGCCTTGTCAAAGTGGATCGCCCCATCATCGCCCCAATCCCAGCCCAACCCTTTCCCGCTCGCCTGCCGCCGGCCCTGCCCGTAAATTACACCTGTCCAAAGTTTGGATGCCGCGTGCGCGGAGGGCAGGGCAGAAGCCGGTGCGGGGCTCCAAGGCCCCGGGCCGTCGGCATGCACCGCCACTGCAAACCCCTCCAGAGCGCGGCCGGCCCGGACGCCGGTGGGGGGCATAGCAGCCGGCGACCAGATTCCTGGGATGATATTTTTTGAGACGTATTAACTGTGGGCCGCTTGACATGGGCCGTCACATAATGTATAGTTGCACTATACAGAAAGGAGTACCGTGATGCAGGCCACCGTGGTAGATCTGCGTTATCGAATGAACGAGGTGCTCAAGGCGCTCGACCGCCATGAGGACGTCGACATCCTGTACCGTGGGAAAAGAAAGGGCGTCCTGGTTGCGAATGTGACGCGGCGCAACTCCCGGGTGGCGCAGCATCCCTTCTTCAACATGCGCCGAGCGCAGGGAACCGTGGCTGCCGAAATGTCCAAACTCCGCGGGGGGCGCTGCCGTGATCTTTGACACGGACCTCTTCATTTGGATCCAGCGAGGCAACACGAAGGCGGCCCTCCTCGTTGAACAGGAAGATGAGCGCCTGATTTCGGTGCAAACCTACATGGAACTGCTCCAGTGCGCGCAGAACAGACAGCAGCACGAGTATGCGAAACAATTTCTGACGGACTTCGGCTTCAGGACGCTCCCGCTTTCGGCCAACATCGGCCACCGAGCGTCCGTCTACATCGAAGAGTATTCTCTTTCACACGGGCTCAGGGCCGGTGATGCGATCGTGGCGGCGACAGCCACGGAAGAGAACCTCGTCCTGTGCTCCGGCAACGCGAAGCATTTCAGGCCCATCAAGGATCTGAGGTTGAAGGTGTTCCAGCCCTAGCATCCTGTCGGACTTGCGTCCGCCAGGCTGCTAGATAGTTAAGACGGGATGATAAAATGGGGGACCGGTGAAAAATGTGCTGGCGGCCGGTGATATGTTTACAGTTTCCGCCGCCGTCCCATGCTCCGGTTCCGTGTCCGACGGGCGCTGGACCTCTGCGCACGATGGCGGCTGAAGCAGAAATTCCAAAAGATGCGGCGAACCGGCAAACCCAGGCTATCGCCGCGAAGCGCGGCTCAGGCTGATTTGCCCCTGCGCCCGCCGGCTGCTGCAGGCCGACGCTCCTAGTTGGCGCGCTCCGGAAGGAAGAAATTTAGCCACGGATCAACACGGATTGAACACGGATAACGGAAGGTTTCTGTCTGCTCCGCTTTCTCCTGCCGAACTCCGCGCACTCCGCGGCTCCGCGTGCGACCATCCTGCCTTGCTCTTTGCTGGCAGAATCAGGAAACGGAAGGGGTCACGCGGAGACGCGGTGGCGCGGAGGGGGCGGGGGCAAGCCCGCTGGGGAGGGCCGATTTTTATCTGCGCGCGTGAATCGCGGGCCACGCCGGATTGCCGCTGCCCGCCTTCATGATTCTGTCTTCTCCGCTCATCTTGGCGGCCGGAAATTCAATCGCCAAGCTGAAAGTCCTACGCTGCGGAGGAACGCCGAGGTCGCCAAGGGCGGAGTCGAATCTAACAATTCATGCCCATCCGAATGTGCTGAAAATCTGTGTAATCTGCGAAATCTGTGGATAAAAATTCCGCGCCTCTTGGCGGTTCCACGCTTCAGTTGCGGCGATGCCGCGCTATGCCTTCGCATTAAATCTTTGTCAATCCCGTGCGCCGCGGCGACACGATCTGCAAGCCCCCGCCCGGAGGTCGGGGGCCACCTCGGAGGTCGGCATCGCGCTGTGCCCTACCGGCATTCGACGCGGTAGAAGCGCTGGGTGACGCCGGCCGCGTTGGTGTCCATCAGCGTGAGGCTGCCGCCGGTGCCGTTGGTCCAGCCGGCCGGCACGGGCGGAACCACCGCGATCCACTGCGTCGCGAGCAGATTGTCCTTATAGACGAGCCGGTACTCGTAGCCGTTCTGCGTGGCGAAGGTGAACGCCGCCTGGCCCGTGGCGGGGTTCAGGCCGGCGGCGGCGCCCTGGAGCACCGGGGCGGCCGGCAGTTGCGGCGTGGCGCTGACCCAGGCCGAGAGGGCGCTGACGCTCCCGCCGTTGGTGGATTGCACGGCGTACCAGTAGGGAGTGCCGTTGACCAGGTTGCTGTCCGTGAAGCTGGTCGCGGCCAGCGGGTAGGTCGCCGTGTAGCTGCCGTTGGAGGAGGCCGACCGGTACAGGAAATAGCTGGCGGCGTTCGACACGGCGTTCCACGTCAGCGTCACCCGGGCGTTCTGACCCGCGGCGCTCAGGCCGGTGGGGGGCTGCAGGTTCGCGACCACCTTGAGGTAGCCCGTGCCGCCGAGGCTGGGGCAGTTGCCGCTGCCGTACACGCCGTCGGGCTGCTTGGTCCCGTTGAGGTAGAGCGCGGCCACCTGGTTGGTGCCGGAGAAGGCGAGGTTGAGCGTACCGGTGGACGCGCCCGCGACGAGGTACACCGTCGAGTTGCTGTAGAGCGCCGTCGGGCTGACCAGCACCAGCGTGCCGTTACTGACCGTGGTGTTGCCCAGGTAGGCGGTGTTGTTGAGCGTCAGGCTGCCCGCGCCGGCCTTGACCAGCGCACCGGCGTTGGTGACCGGGCCGGCAAACACGGTGGTGCCGCCCTGGCTGACCGTCAGCACCGTGTCCGCCGCGCCCAGGTCCAGGGCGGCCGAGGCGCTGCCGGCGAGGTTGCTGCTGAGGGTCAGCGACTGCGCGAGGCGCAGTAGCGCGTTGGTGACGGACACCGCGCTGTTGCCCAGCGCGGTCGCGTTGCTGGCCACCAGCGTTCCACTCGAGAGGGTGGTCGGTCCGGTGTAGGAACTGGCGCCGGCGAGGGTCAGCGTGCCGCTGCCGGTCATGGTCAGGGCGCCGGCGCCGGAGATCGCGCCCGACAGGGTTTGCGACGCCGAGCTGTTGAAGACAAACGCGCCGCCGGTCAGCGCGATGGTGTTGGTGAAAGTGCCGCCGCCCAACTGGCCCGCGCCGCTGATCTTCAGCACGCCGGCGACGCTGGTCAGGCTGATGGGGCCGGTGAACGTGTTGACCCCGTTGAGGACGTTGGTGCCGTAGACACCGCCGCCGCCGGGCGTATTGGTGCACACCAGCGACACCGGGCTGCCGTCGGACATGTTGGGGATGGCCCCATTCAGCACCATCACGGAGCGGTCGCCGACCACGATCATGTTCAGCGTCTTGGCGCCGGTACCGGTTGCGGTGAGCGCCACCGTGTTGGTCAGGAACGTATCGTTGTCGTTGATCAGCAGCGTCACCGTGCCTGCGCCGCTACCCGCCAGGTTGAATGTCCGATCCGTCGTGGAATAATTGGCGGTGTTGCGGCCCGCACGCAGCGTGGCGCCATTGCCGAGATCAATGACGGCATGGGCTCCCGTAGGCGTACCCAGCGAACTGTTGACCCCGGCGTTGGCCAGCTTCAGGGCGTACAGCGTGCCGTTCGCCACGGTGGTCTTGCCCGTGAACGTGTTGTTGGTGTTGTTGAGATTGAGGATGCCTGCGCCGTCCTTGGTGAGGCTGTAGCCGCTGCTGCCTTCGCTGATCACGCCGGGGACGTTGACCGTCAGGCCGCTGCCCACCGTCAGCGCGACATCCGCGCCCAGCGTGACGTTGCCCGTGTTCAAATTCAAAGTGTTCCCGCCGCTTTGCAGCGCGGTGAAGCTGCCGTTCCAGGTGTAGGAAGAGTTATTCAAAGTTGCTGCATTGTTGCCGCCCACATTGAGGGTGGTGCCGGCGAACACGTTCATGGGACCAGAGCCGGCCAGGTTTGTCGTGGCAGGATGGCTGCTGAATTTGATCGTCCCGGCGGCCAGGGTGACGCCGCCGGTGAAATAATTGGTGCCGGGGCCGGTGCTCACGCCGCCCGGGATCAGGTATAGCGTGCCGCCGCCGGTCTTGGCCAGACCGCCGCTGCCGCTGACCACGCCGCTCCACGTCAGCGTCTGGTTGTTGGTGACGGCCACGGCCGCATTCGTGCTCAAGGTCAGCGGGCATTTCATGGTCACGTCCTGGTTCGCGCCGCTCAGGTCCACGCCGCTGGCGCCGAAGGTGAGCGTGTAGCCGCCGTTGGTGCCGATGGTCACGGCGCCGGCCAGCGAATTGGAAAACACCAGGCCGCCCACGGCGACGTTGCCGCCCAGCTGCAGGGCGGCGGCGTTGGGCGCGGTGATGGTGCTGTTGAACGCGCCGACGTCGGTGTTAGTGATCACCTGGTCCCGGAGCGGCGTCCAGTCGTTGGTCGCGTTCATCGTGGCCGTATTGGCCTTGACCAGCGTGACAGTGGTTGCGGACGGCGTGGCGCTGGCCGGCGAGGAGTTGGCGCTTTCGCCGTTCGCGTTGGTGGCCGACACCGCATAGTAGTAAGTGGTGCCGTTGGTCACCGCGTTGTCCGTGTAGCTGGTGCTGGCAGCCGCGCCGATGACGCTGTAGGGGCCGCCGTTGGTCACGGCGCGCTTGACGTTGTAACCGCTGGCGCCGGAGGAGGCTGACCAGGTCAGCCCCACGGTCGCGTTGCCGCCCACGGCGACCAGCCCCGTCGGCGCGGCTGGCGGCTGGGGCGCCGCCGGCGTGGCGCTGGCCGGGCTGGAGTTGGCGCTCTCGCCGGCGGCATTGGTCGCCGACACCACGTAGTAGTAGGTGGTGCCGTTGGTCACGGCGTTGTCGGTGTAATTGGTGTTGCCGGCGGCGCCGATCACGCTGTAGGGCCCGCCGTTGGTCACGGCGCGCTTGAGGTTGTAGCCTGTCGCATTCGCCGCCGCGGTCCAGGCCAGGCTCACCGTGGCGTTGCCGCCGGTGGCCGTAAGCCCCGTTGGGATGTCCGGCACGGGCAGGTTCGGCGTGGCGCTGGCCGGGCCGGAGTTGGCGCTTTCGCCAACGGCGTTGGTGGCCGAAACCACGTAATAATAGGTGGTGCCGTTGGTCACGGCGTTATCGGTGTAATTGGTGTTGCCAGCGGTACCGATCACACTGTACGGCCCGCCGTTGGTCACGGCGCGCTTGACGTTGTAGCCGGTGGCCCCGCTGACGACCGACCACATCAGTCCGACGGTCGCGTTACCCGCCGTGGCGACCAGGTTGGTCGGCGCGGCCGGCGGCTGGGGCGCCGCCGGCATGGCGCTGGCCTGGGTGGAATTGGCGCTCTCGCCGGCGGCGTTGGTCGCCGAGACTACGTAATAGTAGGTAATGCCGTTGGTGACGGCGTTGTCGGTGTAGTTGGTGTTCGCCGCGGTGCCGATCACGACGTAGCCGGTCCCGTTGGTCACGGAGCGTTTGACGTTGTAACCCGCAGCATTCGCCGCCGCCAACCAGGACAGGCTCACCGTAGCATTTCCGCCGGTGGCCGTAAGCCCCGTTGGGACGTCCGGAATGGGCAGATTCGGCGTGGCGCTGGCCGGGCTGGAGTTGGCGCTCTCGCCGACGCTGTTGGACGCCGCAACCACGTAGTAGTAGGTCGTGCCATTGGTCACCGTACTGTCGGTGTAGACCGTACCGGCCGTCGCGCTGATCACGCTGTACGGCCCGCCGTTGGTCACGGCACGCTTGACGTTGTAGCTCGTGGCGTCGGCCGCCGCGCTCCAGTTCAAGCTGACCTGGTTGTTCAGCCCCGTGGCCGTCAGGCCGATGGGCACCGCCGGGAGATTGGTGCCGGCGTCGCTGTAAATCGATACATCGGCAAACGTGAGCGCGGGGATCCCGTTGGAGCCGGAAAGCAGGGACGACGTGGCTTCGGTGTAACTCCAGTGGTTGTCCTCCAGGTAGTCGAGGGTCGAGTTGGTGGCCCCGGCGGAGGCGAGCTGGAGCTTGACGACGTTGCCCGTCGCGCTGCCCGAGAAGACCTGGCTGCCGACCTTGTCCAGGTAGTAATTCGCCGTGGAGTAGCTGTTCCAGGCCATGGCCTGGTCGAAGACCAGGGCGATCTCGGTCCGGTTGGTGGTGGTATAATACGCGCGCACCAGGTTCGGCGCGGTGGCCGGCGCCGGCGGGATGACCCCGTAGAAATCCTGCAGCACCAGGGGTTCGAGCCGATAGGTGAAATTCGTATAGCCGGTGATGCTGAAATGGCAGCCTTCATAGCCCGCGACACCCAGGGTGTCCAGGATGTGCATTTTCGAATAGAGGTACGGCAGGGTCCGCTGCGCCTCCCGCAACTGATCGCCCGTGGGCCCCATGGAGCAGGGCTTCGGCATCACCTGCCAGATGATATAGCGTTGGATATTGGGGAAGTCCTGCTTCCAGGCCGCCGACATGACCGCGAAATACGCCTGATAGGACTTGTAATCGTAGTCGCCGGTGGGGGCCGCCGCGCCGCTGTTGTTCTCGCCCTG
>Ga0172371_10010570_pt1 | contig 12443 bp, 10 predicted proteins | sample Lak12m_FD_114543 | JGI IMG/M metagenome (GOLD analysis project Ga0172371, IMG submission 114543) | Freshwater microbial communities from Kabuno Bay, South-Kivu, Congo - kab_022012_12m | ecosystem: Environmental > Aquatic > Freshwater > Lake | place: Democratic Republic of the Congo: South-Kivu... | reverse complement strand
GATGCCGTAAAAAAATATAAGGTAAAAAATATTTGTAACTTTAATTACCGGGTGGTCCCGGCAATTGTTCTGGCAAAAAATTTAATTAAAGATGGAAAGCTTGGAAAAATATTTCATTTTAGAGCAAGATACCTGCAGGAATGGATAATGGACCCGGGTTTTCCAATGGTCTGGAGATTGAAAAAAGCTCAGTGTGGAAGTGGTGCAGTAGGAGATTTGGGAGCTCATGTTATTGACCTTGGTAGATTTTTATGTGGTGAGTTTAAGTCTGTAATGGCAGTAACACGAACATTTATCAAGGAACGATATGATGAAGGTACAAAGAAAAAAGAAAAAGTAGATGTTGATGACGCTGTAGCGTCTGTTATTGAATTCGAAAATGGTGCAATTGGAACTATCGAAGCTTCAAGATTTGCTTCAGGCAGAAAAAATTACAATGTTATCGAAATTAATGGTGAAAAAGGCAGTATCTGGTGGGATCTTGAAAATATGAACAATCTGTACGTTTACTGGAAAGATGAAGAGCTAGCAGATACAAGAGGATTTCATTGCATAAATGTTACTGAATCCTATCATCCTTATTACGAATATTGGTGGCCGCATGGCCATATTATTGGTTGGGAAAATACTTTTGTCCATATAGCATATAATATGGTAAATGCAATAATGGAAAATAGACCACTCGAACCATACATTGCTACTTTTGAAGATGGATACAGAAATGCTGTTATATGTGATGCAATGTTAAAGTCAGCCGGGAATGGTAAAAAAGAAGCGTGTATATTCGAATAATACGGGTAATTGCATACATATTTATAAGGTAATACTTTAGATTTTTAAACAATTATTTAAAATTTGGCATTCTATAAAAGGATTATCTTACTATACGTGGAGGAAATAAATGAAATTTGGAATTAACACATTGTTATATGCAGGTACTTTTACGGATAATCATGTAAAAGATTTGTTCGGTAAATTTAAAGAGACGGGCTTTGATGGTGTGGAAATTGCTCTTGAGAAAAAAGGTGACATTGATTACAAAAAAACCTTAAAAGCTTACAAGGATAACGGCCTTGTATGCTCTTCCGTTTGCGGGATGTTTGGCCAGGACAGGGATATCAGGGGACCAAATAAGGAATATATTAAGGGTGGACTTTCTTATATAAGAGATTGCCTTCAGGCTTGCGTTGAGCTTGAATGCAATCTTTTTGACGGTCCGGTCTACTCTGCAGTAGGCCGTGCCAGCATGGTTGGCCAGGATGAAAAAAAGATTCAATGGAATACAGTCGTAGAAAATTTAGGTACAGTTTGCCAGTGGGCTGAAAAATATGGAATTTATGTAGCAATTGAACCATTGAACAGATTTGAAACGGACTTCATTAATATATGCAGCGATGCAGTCAGGATGGTAAAAGATGTTGGCAGCAAAATGCTAAAAATTCATCTTGATACATTTCATATGGGTATTGAAGAGAAAAGCTCTTCAATGGCAATTTTAGATGCGGGATACGATTTACTTTATATGCTTCATGCAAGTGAAAATGACAGGGGTGCAGCAGGTACCGGCCAGGTTAACTGGAAACCTGTGGCTGATGCATTAAGAAGAATTAACTATGATAAATGGGTTGTTATAGAATCATTTACTCCGGAAAATAAGGTTATAGCAAAAGCGGCATCAATCTGGAGACAAACTGAAAAAAGTAATTTCATTCTTGCCCAAAAGAGCCTAAGATTCTTAAAAGGGCTGTTAAGTTAAGTTAATTTAATTTAATTAAGGGTAAAAAACCCTTAATATTGATTATATGTGTAAAAATAGATTGGAGATTTAATAGATGGCAGAAATAGTTTTAGAAAATATTATGAAAAGGTTCGGTAGTTTAGTTGCTGTTAATGATTTAAATCTGGATATTAAAAACAAAGAATTTGTTGTTTTGCTGGGTCCCTCAGGTTGCGGTAAGACTACTACTCTGAGAATGATTTCTGGCCTGGAACTTCCTGATGAGGGTAAAATTTTACTGGATGGAGAAGACGTCACTTTCAAAAGAGCTTCTCAAAGAGACATTGCGTTTGTATTCCAGCTTTATGCCCTTTATCCTCTTATGACAGTATATGGCAATATGTCTTTTCCACTAAGAACCCAGGGTTATAGCAAAGCGAAAATAAATGAAGAAGTAAACAGGGCAGCCGAAATTTTAAAAATTAAGCATATTTTAAACAAAAAACCAAAAGAACTCGCAGGTGGAGATATGCAAAGAGTTGCTTTAGGACGAGCCCTGGTTAGAAGACCAAAAGTATTTCTGTTAGACGAACCAATAGGTACTTTGGATGCAAAATTCAGGGAGGAGATGCGCACAGAATTAAAGAAACTTCATGTTGATGTTGGTGCTACTACTGTTTATGTAACCCACGATCAGATTGAAGCGATGTCGATGGGTGATAAAGTTGTTATTATGAATAAAGGGCTGTTGCAGCAAGTGGGTACACCGCAGGAAATTTACAATGATCCAAAAAATTTATTTGTTGCAAAATTTATTGGAAGTCCCGGAATGAATTTCATAAATTGTACTGCAGTAAAAAATGAAAGTGGGAAAGTTTATTTGAAAATTGCTGCTGTAAATGACAGTATTCATATTCCTGAAAACCTGCAAATATTGATACTTGATAAAAATATGGTAGAAAAGGAATTAATTTTAGGTGTAAGGCCTGAAGATATCAGCCTTGAATTTAAAGAAAAAGAAGATTATATAAAGTCTGAAGTTTTTATTATAGAAACTTTGGGTTCTTATAACATTATAGATATTAAGATGGGTATTGAAACGGTAAAAGTGAGAACGCTGCCGGTCGTGGTACCAGATATCGGGACTAAGGCATTTATCGGTTTTGATATGCAAAGGATTAAACTTTTTGATAAAGAAACTGAAAATTCGATAATGTAATATTAAAGTTAGGAGTGATATGGCAGAGGTTAAATTAATTTCATTAAAAAAGACTTTTGGAAATATTACAGCAGTAAACGAAATAAACCTGGATATAAGAGATAAGGAATTCTTTGTTCTTCTTGGTCCTACCGGAGCAGGCAAAACTACAACATTGAGATTGGTGGCTGGGCTTGAAAAACCTGATAAGGGTGAAATTTATCTTGAGAATGTACTTGTAAATAAATTCAGTCCTGCAATCAGAGATGTTGCCTTTGTATTTCAATATTACACTCTTTACCCCCATTATACTGTCAGACAAAATCTGGAGTTTCCCTTACGTTCCAATTTAAGAAAAACCCCGAAAGATGAGATAAACAGGACGGTTGGTGAAATTTCAAAAATATTACACATCGAACATCTGATGGATAGACAAACCATAAACCTTAGTGGAGGTGAAATGCAGCGTGTTGCTATTGGCAGAGCTATAGTCAGGCACCCTAAAGTATTTTTAATGGATGAACCACTTTCAAACCTTGATGCAAAGCTCAGGGAAGAAATGAGGGCTGAGCTAGCACGCCTTCATCTTGATTTGGGTTCAACATTCTTTTATGTTACCCATGATCAGGTTGAAGCAATGACAATGGGTGACAGGATAGGAGTTTTAAATGAAGGCAATATGCTGCAAACAGGAGCACCTGATGAGATTTACAACAAGCCTAGGAATGTTTTTGTTGCAAAGTTCGTGGGCAGCCCGGTAATCAATCTTCTTGACTCAGAAATTGTTGGAGAAAAACTTATAATCGGCAGACGCGACAGAGCAATGGAATGTACCCTGACAGATTTGCAATGTAAGATTGTAGGCAATGCAAAGAGTAAAAATGTTATTCTTGGAATACGGCCTGAAGATATCCTGGTTACAAGAGAAAAGAAAGAGATAAATTCATTTGAATGTTCTGTGTACTTCAAGCAAAGCATGGGTGTTGAAGACATTTTAAACCTGAAGGTCACCGATGAGCTTATTTTTAGAGCCATTGCACCGCCAAAACTTATGGTTGAGGTTGGTGAAACATTATATGCAAATTTCCAGATGAGCAGGTCTCATATATTTGATTTTGAGTCAGGTGAAAGATTAGAGTTAAATAATTAAAGATCCGGAGGGAAAAATGACAGATGCTAGAATTATTGTTGAGAAGGCTCTTGAAAAGGGAGCCGGTGTTCTTAATTTAAAACCATCCTGGGTGGCAAGAGATTTTCTTCCACCAGGGAAAAGACTTGGTCTTAAAGAAAAAGAGTATGATGTTGGGAAAAGAGGATATATCTGTGAAAGATGGCTGGCATCTGTAACCAATGCAGATAATGCAGTGGGGCCTGAAGATGAAGGCCTGAGCTATTTGAATACTGATTCTAAGGACGAAATAACTTTAAGGGAAGCTGTTGAAAAAGCAGGAGACCTCATAATGGGACTGGAATATTCCAAAACCCATAAGGGGCTTGGAAGGTTGTGCAAGATATATGATTTTGCTGCTCGAATCCCTTATCATATTCATCAAATGGAAAAGGATGCAAAGCTGGTCGGGAGAAATCCAAAGGATGAAGCTTATTATTTCCTTGACGATATTGAACTTGGCCCCCACCCGGAAACATTCTTTGGGGTTCATCCATATATTACTGACCAGAAAAAATATGACTTACTCCTGCCTTACCTGGTAGAGTGGAAAGATGATTTTATTTTAAGGCATGCCAGAGCATACCTTAATGTGAAAGGTGAAGGTTTCTTCCTGCCTTCAGGAGTTCTCCATGCACCAGGAACAGCGCTGACTCTCGAACTTCAGGAAGACTCAGATGTATTTGCAATGCTGCAGGCATTAAATGCAGGGAAAATCATATCAAAGGATCTTTTATTTAAGGATGTAAGAAAAATTGACAGGGAGCAAAAAGGCGAAAAAGTAATTCTTGAGCAGATAGATTGGGAGACTTGCGGTGATCCATATTTTTATGAAAATAACCACCTGGAAAACAGATTGATTGAAGAAACAAAACAGCCAGGTGGAGAGGAGTACTGGATTTATTATAACACGACAAAATTTTCAGGCAAAAAGGTTATTGTCAATCCCGGGCAGAGTTTTATAAGTAAAGATAAGGGAGTATACAACATTCTTGTCTGGAGAGGCAAGGGCAAGTTTGACGGTAAAGATATAGAAGCCGGAAATTTTAAATGCGACGAGCTTCTTGTTTCGTACGACAGAGCTGTTAAACCTCTGATCATAAAGAATGAAGGCAAGACCAATTTGCTGCTTTTTAAGTTCTTCGGTCCTGGTATAAATACGGATGTTCCAATAATAAAGAAGTATAAACCATAACAAAAGATATATAAAATTTAAGTTAAATGATTTAAAAGGAGTGGCAATGGCAAAGAAAACATCGATAGGAGGATGGGCATATATCTGGGGCGGATATTCAGAAGCTCCAATTGCATTAGAGGAAGTATTAAAGAAACTAGCCGAATTGGGATTTGATGGGATTGAAATGGCAGCTTTCCCCCCGCATCTTGAGTCAAATACCAGGGAGAAGAGAGCTGAAGTTAAGAAGCTTTTAGATAAATACAAACTTAGTGTTTCAGGACTTGCCGCACCATATCCGTCACCTGCAACCTCAAAAGAAGAAGACTATCTTGGCGCAGTCAGGTCCAATCTTGATATTTGTATGGATTTGGATATCCCAAAACTCAGAGTTGACACCAATGAGCCACCGACAGGAATTCCAGGTGGAATGGACTACGAAACATGCATTAATAAAGTTGCTTCGGTCTGGCATAAAGCAGCAGAAGTTTGCGCAAAAAAAGGTGTTAAGCTTATATGGGAATTTGAACCGGGTTTTCTATTTAACAAACCAAGCGAAGTTGTAAGGATGGTTTACAAGGTCGACCACCCGAATTTCTCAATTTTGTTTGACTCTTGCCATGCTTATATGTGTGGTGTAATTGGTTCAAGGCAAATGGGTGAAAAAGAGCTGCTGCCCAAAGGGGTAGTTCAATTTGCATACATGCTGACTGGCAAGATTGGTCATATTCATCTTATTGATTCTGACGGGACCTTGCATGATGGTGAAACAAGCACTCATGTTCCTCTTGGAACAGGTAAGATTAATTTTGATGAAGTAATACCTGCAATACTTGATGCGGGATATAAGGACGATTGGTGGCCGATAGACCTTTGCTTCTGGCCCAAGGCTTTAGAAGTTACAGGACATTGCAAGACATTTCTTGATGGTCTTATAAAAAAATATGGAAAGTAAATAATTAGTATTTTAAGGAGAATAAATTGGAAGGAAAAATGAAAGCTCAGGTTTTTTATGAAGCTGAAAAGATGCAGATGGAAATGATCCCTATACCCGAAGTTTCTGCTATAGACATACTTGTAAAAGTAAAAAGAGTAGGTATTTGCGGATCGGATATTTCATATTATTACGGACTTTCTCCTGTTGGCACAGCAACAGGAAAGGGACCTATAGTGCTGGGGCATGAGTTTACCGGGGAAGTTGTTGAAGTTGGTAATGTTCCAAAAACGCTTGGGTTATTTCAGGAAGGAGACAGGGTAGTTGTAAATCCCGTTCAGAACTGCAACGCATGTTATGCATGTGCCGAAGGTCAGACACACCTGTGCGAAAAATTAAATGTACCGGGAGTTACGACTAACGGCGGATTTGCAGAATATTGTGTTTCAAGATATACAGGTTTATTCAAGCTGCCTGACAACATTGATTTTGCTGCCGGTGCTTTTACTGAACCACTTGCATGCGTTGTAAACGCAATAAAAAGGCTTGATATAGAACCAGGAGATTTTGTGGCAATTTTCGGCCCTGGCTCAATGGGACTGATGATGGTCCAGATGTGCAAATCTATGGGAGCCGGAAAGGTCGCATTGATTGGTGCAATCAATGATGACTGGAGGCTTGAACAAGGTAAAAAAATAGGCGCTGACTTTATTTTTAATACATTAGATAAAAATTCCAGATATTATACTGAAGATTTAAAGAAAACAATTTCAGGTCTTACAAAGGGCAGGCTTGCAGACAGGTCAATTGCACCAACAAGTGCTAATGCAGCATTTGAGCAGGCAGTTGAAATAACCGGAAATTGCGGAATAATAATACATTTTGGGTTGCCAAATGCAGACGATGTATTTAAAATTCCGGCACTCAGCTTCCACACAATGGATAAAGAAATCAGGTCAGCCTGGCTTGCTCCTCTTGCATGGCCGGCTGCCATAAGATCAATTGAAGAAGGTCTTGTAAAATTTGGTAGCCTGATTACAGGTACTTATCCGCTTGAGGATACTGAAAAAGCAATAAGGACTTTAAAAACAAACCCGGGAAATCAGATAAAAATACAAATTTCAATTTAGCAATTTGAAGTCTGGTTTCAAATGTTTTAATTTTATTAAATAATAGATATAAGAGGTTTCAAAATGGGATTTCCAATAACTGACACCAGTTATCAGAGGAAAAGACTGGCCAAAGAAGAGCTGATCAAGCACATGAAAAGCTTTAATCTTGATTTAAAAATCTCGGTTGGCATCTGGTATTTTACTCCGGGGGGCGGGAGGTTCCATGAAGCTTACATTCCGAACAAGACAATTGCTGAAAGAATCGAGATGGCTGCTGAAATGGTAAAATTTGGAGTAAGAGCTATTGAAGCTCATTATCCCAATGAAGTCAATGAAGAGAATTGGAATCTTTACCAAAGACTTGAAAAAGAAACAGGAATAGTACTTCAAAGTTGTTATCCTGCAATTTTTTATCCCAAGGAATATGAATTTGGCTCGCTTTCAAACCCATACAAGAAATACAGGGATAAAGCCCTCAAGACTCTTGTTGATTGCATGAAGTTTGCAAAGGATAAAAAACTTCATCATGCCGGAATCTGGCCAGGGATTGACGGATACACTTATTCGCTCGGTACTAATTATTATGATATGTGGGACAGGTTTGAAGGTGCTGTAGCTGAAGCAATGGACGAGATTCCGGGAGTGATTGTGGCAATAGAACCTAAACCTTATGAGCCTGCTCCCAATAATATTTACAGGACTACTGCGGATGGCCTGATTGCATGCAAGGATATAGAGTCCAGGTTAAAAAACAAAGTAAACCTTGCAATACTTGCAAAAGGTATACCTCTTGCAGGTATGCAGCCGGAAATTGGCCATATAAGGATGGGATCTGAAGATGCTCCTTATGCAATCGCAAGATGCGCCCGGGAAGGAAGGCTGTTTAATACTCACTGGAACAGTCAGCCACTGGGCAATTACGATCAGGATCTGAATATTGGTGTTGTGGAATGGAACCAGGCAGAAGCAATGCTTTATGTTTTGAAAATGGTTGGATTTAAAGAGTACTTTGGTTTTGATATCAATCCTGAACGCATGCCAGTTCTTAAAGCTATAGAAATAAACTCGTTGGCATTGAATATTATGAATGACAGGATTAATTCACTGCCGCATGAAAGGATTATCCAGTCTTACTTTAATCCGGAGGATAACAGAGGTGAAATTGAGATGATTCTTGCAAAGAGCATGGGAAAATAAATTAAAAAAAGATAAAAATGTTAAATTGTCAAAGGAGTTTATATGAACAAGAAAGTCAAGGTAGCAGTTATAGGCCTTGGTTTCGGAGCAGATTTTCTTCCAATTTACCTTAATCATCCTGATGCAGAGCTTTATGCAATTTGCCAGAGATCAAAAGAAAAATTGGAAGCTGCCGGCAAGAAATATGGCATCGACAGGCTTTATACAGATTATAAAGATATCCTTAAAATAAAGGAGGTTGATGCAATACATGTAGTTACACCTGTGGATACTCATGCATCAATTGTTTTGGACTGCCTCAATGCTGAAAAGCATGTTTCCTGTACCGTACCAATGGGAATTACGGTAGAAGAGTGTATTGAAATCGTGAAGCTGAGAAGAAAAGTTGGCAAGATTTATATGATGATGGAAACATCTGCTTATACCAGGGAATTCCTTTATGTCAAAAACCTTAAGGATACAGGTAAACTTGGAAAAATCCAATTCTTGAGGGGTTCCCACATGCAGGATATGGAAGAGTGGGGCCCTCCATGGCCAGGATGGCCGCCGCTAAATTATGCAACTCATGCTGTAAGTCCGCTGGCCATTCTTGCCGGTGCTCCTGTTGAATGGGTTTTTGGTCTTGGTACAGGTAGAATCAGGGAAAATTATATTAAAAATTACAACTGCTCTTATGCAGTAGAATCGATGCTTATGAAATTTAAGGATTCTGATATTGGTGGAGAAGTTACCCGATCCTTATATGATACTGTCAGGCAGTATATTGAAAGTTTTGATGTTTATGGGCAAAAGCTGGCTTTTGAATGGAACAGATTGAGCGATGAGGAACCAATACTGTATCTTGGAAAAGAGTTTGCGAAGAAGATAAAAATACCGGATACAGACAAATTGCTTCCGAAAGAGATATCAAGATTTACAAAATCTACGGAAGTTATGGATGAAGAAGAAAAGCAGCATCTTTCTTTCATACAGGGTTCAGGCCATGGCGGTTCACACCCGCATATGGTTCACGAGTTTATTATGGCAATAATCCAAAACAGGGATTCAGCAATTGATGCGGAGAAAGCTGCAAACTGGACTTGCGCGGGTTTGCTTGGCCATAAATCTGCTACTGGCGGCGGCGAAAAAATTTATCTGCCCGATTTCTGGAATCTCTAGAAAATAAAAAAACAAAGGTATAAGATATACAAAGAAATTTATAGTGCCTATAAATCAATTCTGCATGAAATTAATGTGTTAAATTAATGTACATAAGAAAAAATTTAATATGAAGAAAGGACCAAAGAATGTTTGAAAAAAAGGATTTTTTACTTGGTTATGCGCCAACCAGGAGAAATGTTTTTTCCAGGGAAGACGCACTTAAATATAAGGTTAAAGTTCGTGAAAAAATTCAGAAGTTGGGCTACAAGCTGGTAGATATTGAAGATTGTGCAACAGAAGGTCTCCTGCTGTCTGACTCTGATGCTGAAAAGACCATAAAAAAATTTAAGGATAAAAATGTTGATTCTGTTTTCAGTCCTCATTGTAATTTTGGCACGGAAAGCGCCACTGCAAAAGTTGCAGTGGGTGTAGGCAAGCCTTTCCTGCTATGGGGACCAAGGGACGAAGCCCCTCTGGCCGATGGTTCCAGATTAAGAGATACACAGTGCGGTTTGTTTGCAACCAGTAAAATACTTCAGAGACTGAATGCTCCTTTTACATATATAGTAAATTCAAGAATGGACGATGAAGTATTTATCAGAGGTTTTGAAAATTTTGTCAGGGCGGCAAATGTGGTGAAAGTTTTTAGAAAAATAAAGATTGGCCAGATCGGTGTCAGGCCTGGTGATTTCTGGACTGTTATATGCAATGAAGGCGAATTACTTGAGAGATTTGGGGTTGAGATTGTGCCTTTCAATCTCGGGGATATCGTAAGCATGGCAAAGGAAATGTGTCAAAAACCAGATGAGGAATTCAATAAAACTTATGATTTTGTAATAAAAAATATGAATGTTGAAATTGAAAAGGAATCCCTGAAAAATATTGTAGCGCTCAAAGCGGTAATGAAAAAAATTGCTTCCGGGCAAGGTATTAATGCTTTTGCAATCCAGTGCTGGACAAGCCTGCAGTCAATGTTCGGAATACTTCCTTGTCTTGCAAATTCATTGATGTTTGACGAAAAGATTCCTGTTGCATGCGAAACAGATATTAATGGAGCAATTTCCGCACTGATTGCCCAGGCTGCAGCCTTTAATGAAAATCCTGTATTTTTCGCAGATCTTACCATAAGAAATCCTGAGGATGACAACAGTGAACTTCTCTGGCATTGTGGTCCATTTCCATCATCTTTAAGAAAAAAAGGGGAAAAAGGCAGTATTGGATGCCATTTTGTTCTTGACGGATTCCCACCTGGTACATGTAATTGGGAAATCAAGGGGGGCGATGTTTCAATAATAAGGTTTGATGGGGTTAATGGAAAATACTGCCTTTTTGTTGGTGAAGCAAAAGGAATAGAAGGTCCAAAAACTAAAGGTACTTACCTTTGGATAAAAGCCAAAGACTGGAGTTTATGGGAGGAAAAGCTGATAACAGGTCCATACATACATCATATTGCCGGGGTGCATGGCTTGCTTTCACCTGTTTTATACGAGGCTTCCAAATATATAAACGGGGTTTGCTTTGATCCTGCAGAACCGGGCCTGAATGAAATCAAGGACTGGCTTTCCTGTAGGAAAAAATAATATTCGCCAAAAAATAGAAAAATAATTCTTTGTATTACTATTAATCCTATTATGAGTTTGGTGGGTATGGACATATGAAAAATTTATTGCCTGATAATGAGCTCGAGCAAATGGATAGTCCTGAAAAGTTTTACAATATTAATGGCATTAAATATGAATTGAAAATTCCCGTAAATGAGGAAAACAGCACAAACAGTAAAAAATTTTTTGATATAATTATTGATTATAAGCCATGTTTTGAAGAATTAGCTGACATATATAGTAATGTTGTTAGAAAAGAGTTAAAGTTTCCTCTGTTTGAAAGTGAAAATAATGATTTAAAAGAAGATTGCCTCATACTGATTCATGGGTTTAAATCCAAAAATCAGCAGATTTATTACCAGCTTGCAGAACGCTTCAGTAAAAGAGGGATAACAAGCCTGGTTTATACAATACCTTTTCATTTTGAAAGAATACCTGAAGATGAGCCATATAAAAGTTTTATTGACCGGCAGGATTTTCGTGTAACACTGGAGCTTTTCAGAAATACTATAATAGAACTTAGAATCCTTGTGAATAAGTTAAAAAATAGAGGCTTTAAAAAAGTTGGCTGTCTGGGATTTAGTTTCGGGGGATGTTGCGCCAGTCTGCTCTGTTGTTTTGAACCAAAGGTTGACTTTGTGGTTCCGATGGCATCACTTGCTGATTTCAACACCATAATTCGTTCTAAAAGAAACAGAAAGAAAACTAAGAAAGAAAACAAACCGGATATTGTACCATCAGAAAGTGCGGGTATAAGCTTAGACAAACTTAACGAGTATCTTGTAAGAAATTATACCGGTCTTATTTCACCTATTGGTTTAAAACCGGTAATCGATAAAAAAAATATACTATTTATTCAGGGGCTTTTTGATCACAGCGCGTCATTTCTCAATTTACAAAAGCTTAGGGCCAGATGGGGTTACCCACCTGCAATATTTTATCCCTGCGATCATTTTACCTTTTTTCTTTTTAACCGTTTAACTGTAAAATTAACTAAAGATTTCATTAAAAAACTTGTTTAAAAAGGTTCATAAAAACTTCAAAAAAGAGTTGATATCAGGCATTTTAAAATGTTTTTTTAAAATTTTTTAAAATTTTACTTTAAAAAATATATTAATATTTGTTATAATACTTTTTACTTATATTAATTTTTTTAAAAATATCAAAAATCTCATTATGGAAGAAATAGTAAGCTGGCTTTT
>Ga0172371_10010568_pt1 | contig 12448 bp, 11 predicted proteins | sample Lak12m_FD_114543 | JGI IMG/M metagenome (GOLD analysis project Ga0172371, IMG submission 114543) | Freshwater microbial communities from Kabuno Bay, South-Kivu, Congo - kab_022012_12m | ecosystem: Environmental > Aquatic > Freshwater > Lake | place: Democratic Republic of the Congo: South-Kivu... | reverse complement strand
GGCGCCACCAATTATGAGGAGATCGGCAAAGCGGTCAGCAGCGGTGCACCCACCGAGATCATCGCGATTGCGATCGTCCTGCTGGTGGCCGGCTTCGCTTTCAAGGTTTCCGCGGCGCCGTTCCATAACTGGGCGCCGGACGTTTACCAGGGAGCGCCTACGCCGGCGGCGGCATTTCTGTCGGTCGGGCCGAAGATCGCGAGCTTCGCGGTGCTGATCAGATTCTTCACCGTGGTGCTGGCAACGGAAGGACGCAACTGGGCGCCCCTGTTCATCGCCATGTCTCTGGTGACGATGCTGGTGGGCGCCACCATGGCGCTGGTACAGCGGGACCTCAAGCGCATGCTCGCTTATTCCAGCATCGCTCACGTCGGTTACATGCTGCTGGCCATGGTCGCCACCGGCGAGACCCAAAGAGGATTTGGCGTCGGCTCCATCCTGTTCTACCTGACCGCTTATGCCTTCATGAACATGGGCGCCTTCGGGGTGCTGGTCTATATCTCCAATGCGCAGAAATTTCATGACACGCTCGATGAAGTCGCCGGACTCGGGAAGCGCATGCCCTGCGCCGCGGGGGTCATGACCGTGCTGATGCTGTCGCTGGCCGGCATCCCGCCCACGGCCGGATTCTTCGCCAAGTTCTATCTGTTCGCTTCGGTGGTTGATGCGGGTTACGCCTGGCTAGCCGTCATCGGTGTCTTCTTCAGTCTGATCTCCGCCTTCTACTATCTGCGGGTGATCGTTTACATGTACTTCCGTGAGCCGGAGGGCGAGTGCCCGCTGCTGATCAAGGGCGGATTCTCCTGGGATCTCAATCTGGGCCTGGGCATCACCGTGGCCGGCGTCCTCACCCTGGGCATCCTGCCCGGGCCGATCCTGCAGGCGGCGCAGGATGCTGTGGTCAAGATCCTGGGGTCGTAAAGCTCCCGTCTTAGCCCGCGCGCACCCATAGCGGTCGCACCGCAGAGCTACCCTACCCGTTGCGCCAGCCAGTTCTTTCTGATCTTCATCGCCCCCGTGGGGCACATCTCGTTGCAGCAATAACACTCGATGCAGATATCGCGGTCGATGTCCGGATAAGGGCTCATGGAGATGGCGTCCACCGGGCAGCTCTTGGCGCAGATGCCGCAGCGGTCGCAAAGGTCATTGTTGCAGAAGGGCCGCACCTTGATCAGGTGGTCGGCCAGTTTCATCAGCAGCGGCGGGATGTTCAGGCGCCGACCGCTCGGCTTCTCGAAATCTACCGCGACTTCAGAGACGGCGCGGCCCACCACCTCGATGGCGGCCGGGTTACCCACGCCAAAGCCGCGCTCCGCGGCCGCCCGCGTGGTGAAGATCTGGAGGGGATCGAAGCCGATCACCTGGGAGGCCACCGAGTCGAGCGCCACCGGGTCGGTTGATGCCAGCACTACTTCCGCGGCGCGCAGCTTCCCGTGCCGGGGGCCCTCTCCTTCCATGCCCATGATGCCATCCATGACGGCCAGGCGGATCTTCGGCTGGAAAACGGCATAGACGTCGACCAGTGACGTGTTGAAATTCTCGAAGGTCGCCAGGCGGTGGGCCTGTTTGCGGGTGCGAGTCGCCACAGCGCCGAACATGTTCTTGATCGCGCCCGTGTACCAGGTGCTGGCATGAGTCTTGAGCTTGGGCAGGGTGATGATGGCGTCAGCTTCCAGCGCCAGGCGCGCCGCATAAATCTTCTTCAGCATGACGCCTCCAGGCACATCGACTTCGATGTAGGGGTTCTCCTGGGCCTCGAACTGAGTGGCCTCCATACCCAGGTCGTCGCCCACCTGCCAGATGCCGCAGGCGATGACCGCCCGGCACTTGCGGCCGGACTCCCCTTTCTTGCCGCCGGCGAAGACATATCCGGGGGAGTCGGCTACGAAGGGCGTGCCGCCGGCTTCCTTGACCAGTTCTGCCACGGCCTTGACCACGGCCGGATGGGTGGTGACCGCCTCATCCGGGCTCACCGGCGCCAGCAGGTTGGCCTTTAGCAGCACCCTTTCCCCCGGCTTGATCACGGCAGCCATGCCACCGACGAGTACCACGGCTTCACGCACCGCCCGGCGCACCCGCGCCGGATCGTAATCGGCGCAGCTGATGATGGAAACGCGTGTCATGCAGCTATTTTAACTGTTCCTCAAAGAAATCCCCTATCAATGCGCCGATCTCCACGCGCGAAGGGGAAGGCTCTCCCCCGACAGGCTTGAACCCGTGCCCGGCGTGCTCCACCAGCACCAGTTGCGCCGGCACCCGCCCGGCCGTCAGCCGGTCATAAAGCTCTTGTGACTGACTAGGTGGCACCAGAGTGTCTTCCCGGCCCTGCAGGATCAGGAACGGCGGGTCATCCGCGGTGATATGCGTGATCGGACTGGCCAGCTTGAGGATGGGAGCGTCCTTGTCGGTAGCGCCGAAGACCAGGTTACCCAGCTGCCTGGCCACTGCCCCGCCTTCAAATTCCACCGTCAGGTCTGATGGGCCGAACATGTCCACCACCGCCTGGACGCGGCTGGACTGATCCGGGTTACCGCCGGTCCCTTCGAGACCCTCATCCCCGTCGGTGACACCCATCAGAGATACCAGATGTCCGCCGGCGCTGCCGCCCATGGCCCCGATACGCTCCGGGTCAAGATTGTACTTGCCGGCATTGGCCCTCAGGTAGCGCACCGCGCATTTGACATCCTCGATCTGGGCGGGAAATTTGTACTGGGGCGCCAGCCGGTAGTTGACCGACACCACCAGGAATCCCCGGTCGACCAGGCTGGTAAAAAGCTGACGGTCTTCCTGGCCATCGGCCTTGTCACCTCTGGTCCAGCCACCACCATGAACGTAGACTACCACCGGCCAGGGACCGTCCGCCTTTTTCTGGGGATAGTAAACATCCATCTTGAGGTCGACGGCATCCACCTTGCCGTACGTCACATCCCGATCGATAGAGCCCAGCTTCGCGGTTTCAAACACCGCAGCGGGAACGGCCTCTGTCGTAGCCGCCTGTGTCGCAGCTGTTGCGTTATTTGCCTCCGCCGCTGGCTGCTGGGTGTTCTGCTCACCACAGCTCCATACCGCCAGTGGAAACCATACCAGGGCGATCAATGTCAGGATGATGCGTTTCATGTTGCTAACTTTACAATATCTTCGGATGTGACCACGCGCAGGTTCGCGGCAGACCAGGCCACTAACTCTTCATACGCCGTCCAGATCTGCTCCTGTTCAGCAGGCGAGCGTAGATGGGAAAGATCGGGCGCGTTCATGTCATAGGGGGGCGACAACGGCGCAGCCTTTTCTCCGTGGGAGTAATAACGGGCGGTCCAACCCTCGGGGCCGCTCCGGGAGAAATTGTTCTCATGGATAAGCGCAGTGATCAGCGGTGGCCGTCCCGGATTCACGGACCACCACTCATCCAGCCGCGCCCTCAGGTATCCCGCCGGATTGAAAGCGGCCGCATTTGCGCCGCCCAACATGTTCCACCAGAAGGGATCCTGTTCCCCGCGGACGTTGGCGCCATGGCCGGCTTCGGCTGCTCCGTCCCCGGCCGCGCCTGCCTGCCATCGTGTGATACTGAAATCACTGGGCCGCACCAGTAAACCATTAACCCATTCAAACGGCTGCTGCAGGTCCGTGCCCTCCTCGTGGTACTGCACCGTCATTTGGGCGCCCAGCGACGCGAAATTCTGTTCCGCGGCTTCCTTGGTCCGGCTGTTGCTGGTGGGAGCGGAGGCCACTACGGGAGCGCGGCCCAACAGCGCCGCCACGTACTGGTACCCGCCCGGCCGGGCGCGGTCCAGCCCGCCGGTAACGGGATCAAGGCGGTAGGTCTCGTAATCGAGCAGGGTCTGCGCCAGAGCCGGCGCGTCCAGGCCTTTCAGCGGCGCATCAAAACCACTGTAGAGAGGGTGCGGCGGGCGTACATGGTAACTGATGGTCATGCTGCTGCTTTTCAACCGCTCGATGACATCCGGGCGCTGCTGAGCATAGAGTTCCGCTACCGGTGCGGTCAGGTAGAAATCGCCGCGCACGCCGTATTTTTCATAGATGCCGATCAGCCGCAGCAGGGTATCGCCGCTTTCGTCGATGTGCACCGTGTCGTGGACGTTGACAACGAAAGTGATGTAACCGGAACCCTCCAGCGCACCGGATTCTGTTTCCCGTGCTTTCTCGGCGGTGAGCGCCTCGCTGGCTGCGGTGGCGGTACCGGTATCGCTGGCGGACAGTCCCCCGCAGGCGGACAGCGCTGCGCCGGCCAGCATAAGTGAGCTGACCGCAAGTGCGCAAATCGCCAGGCGCCGCGTCATGTCTCACTCCGGGGAGCCACACCGGGATTTGCACTCTCCCATGCCTGGAACGCATCAGCCATCTGGGAAAATGTAGACCACCGCACCTGCCCGCTTTTTACCAGGGGATCGACCACCTGAGCCAGGAAATCCTCGATGACAGCAAACTGGTGCCCCGGATCACTCCCCCGGAACTCACCAGGATGTATAGTGAAGTGAAAGACATGCACCCGTGACGGATCCGCTTGTGCCCGGGCCACAGATGCCAGCAACGACTGTTTGAGGAATTCGAAGTAGGCTTCATCATCTCCGGCAGCCTCCGAACGGCGCATGGAACCGAAATCAGTGCGGCTGTAATCGCCCTCAGGCAGGAAGATTACCGGTCCGGCAGGATCATGCGCGGCGAACCGTGAGACGTCATTGCCGGACGAAGCGCCGGCCGGCCGCCAGGGCTCCGAGCCGATCAGTTCGCTTACTGTTTTTTGCTCGTTGGGATTTTTCCAGTCACTGTTGACGTCAAGCCCGGCACAGACGGCAGCATCGATGAGACCGGGGTACAGATTGCCCCCGCTCCAGTAGCGAATGTCAGCCACACCGCTAGCCTGGCGGATATAGCCGATCTCCTCCTGCATCACCTGGCACCAGGTCTCAGCCGGCAGGTTGCCGGTGTCCCTGCCCAGATGAGCGTCTTCGTGAAAATGCAGCGCGATCTCGTGTCCGCTGGCGGCCAGGTCCTGAAGGATGGTCTCGCCCCGTTCGATTGCAATCGTCGTGAACGGAGTCTGGGTCTGAACCGTCATGGCGCCGCCGTACCGTTCGACGATGGCAGCCACGCTTCTGATGTCCTTCACGTGGCGCTCGAAGAGAGAGCCCTTGCTGTAATCTGGTCCAGGACGCGGTGGCTGGTCCGCCGGGGCGCCTGCCAGGGTGCTGACCTCGGCGCCCAGCGGCTCGATGTGCATGCCGATGTCGAACAGGAGGACCCCGCCAGGCACTGTCGCTGTTAAAGAGCCTGACGATCCATCACCGGCCGGTGTGGCCACCGTGACAGTTTCGCCGGTAGTCTTTGTTGAGGATCCGCCCTCGTCTGCTGAACATGCCAGCGACGTACCCGTAAGTAAAAGATTCAGGGAAACAAACAGTAAGAGATATATCCGGTGCATCACGACCTCACTCTCGCCAAACGCTGCCTCCCATATTTCGCCACCATGAATCAGGCGATCTTTTCCCTCCTTAATCAATATCTGTTATCGCCGTAATGCCCGTGAAAAATGCCCGTAAATATTGCGTAAATCCTGAAATCCCCGTTTCGAGCGTGGTTTATTGATTCGCGGGTATATGAAAAGTAAGAGTAATTCCATCCGGAAAGAAGGTGCGTCATCATGAGAACCAGGGAGACTTTGGACCAGAGGCACGCGTTTGAAGATGCAGTCGATAAGTGGCTGGGCATCGAGGATAGCGCAATCGCCGAGTGCGATCGGGTGATCGGTTCCACCAGCAACATTCTCGTGCACGGCTTGGCTGAGGCCATCAAGGCTGATGCAGTCAAGCACAAGGAGCTGCTGGGCGTGATCGATGAGGCGCTGACCGGCACCATCTCACTGAGCCCGGATGAGTTGACCACGATGTCCAAGTTGCTCGACAGCTATGTCGAGATGGAGAAGAAGCCCATCGAGCTGGCGGCGCTTGAGAAGACATCCGGCGCGCATTTGATCGTTCGAGAGTTGCTGGCCTACATCCTGGAGGATGAAGCGAAGTACGACCGCTTTCGTGACCAGTTCAATGAACTGAAGATGAAGATCTACCCGTACGCCTGAAAACGCGGGCGGACAATTTTAGCCGGAAACTGCTATCATAGGTGAAACAGGTAGTTTTGGGTCCGCTTTTACGTATACATGCAGTTTAATCGCCAAACAGATTATGCGCTCCGGGCAGTTCTTTATCTGGCCTCGCATCCGCTGGCTAACATCAGCGAGGTGGCCGAAGCTCAGTACGTGCCGCATGATTTTCTGGCCAAGATCATGCAGAAGTTAGCCAAGGCCGGCATCGTCGAGACACACAGGGGAATCGGTGGCGGCATCTCACTGGCCCGCTCGGCTTCAGAGATAAATGTGCTGCATATCGTGGAAGCCATGGAGGGGCCGCTATCGCTCAACCGCTGTTTTTCACATCCCGGCGAATGCCCCCGAGAATATTTCTGTGCTATCCATGACGAGCTGTTTGCGGCACAGCAAGGGCTGGCGAAGGCTCTGGCCAAGATCGACATGGCGAAGCTGGCCAAGAAGGAACGGGCCAACGTTTCACAATCAACAGCCGCCAAGTAATTCCTCACCTCAGTGTCTTTCCCGCTCTATCTTTTCACATCTATACAGGATGTTTTGCCTCCCCTTTTGACGGGTATTATCTGGAAGTAGTTTGAAAGCACCCCTTGAGGGTATAAATCCGAAAAAGTAATCGAGAAGGAGTGAAACGATGGCAGAAACCACCATGACAGCGGAACAGTGCATCGACCAGGAGATCAAGGGCGAGACTTGGGAAGTAATTCAGTACCTGGCGATGGCCTTGAAGGCCGATAACGAGGGGAAGACCGAAGTCGCCCAGACGCTGCGCAGCATCGCCATGGATGAGGCTGCTCATGGCTCGCGGTTCAAGCACCTAGCCGGCAAGATCGGAGATCTCAAAGACGAGATCGAGAAGATGCTCGCTGGTGAGAAAGAAGCTTTTGATGGCAAGCACGAAGGCATGAAGGTAGCGGAAGCTGCCGGCCAGAAAGAGGTCGCCTCCTTTTTCGACACAGCCGCACACGACGAAGCGCGTCATGCCGCCATGCTGCAGAATCTGCTGGAGAGATACTTCTAGTAGAACAGATATTTCTAGAAGTCATGCGGGCCGCCCTGCGGGCGGCCCGCAGACATATCAAAACCTCTAAGCCTTGCCCTCCCCGCCCTGGTCCTCCCCGCCCTGACCCGCCGGATCCTGGCCGTTGCCGTGCCGCCGCACATTCTCAACCGCATCGACGTGAATCTCGGGTAGCCACTCCAGCCTGCGGGGAAACCACCAGTTAGCCTTCCCCATGATCTCCATCGCCGCCGGCACCAGGACCAAACGCACAAGGCTCGCATCGATGAGCACCGCGATTGCCAGGCCGAAGCCGAACTCCTTGATGACCCGCTGATCGCCCAGCACAAAGCTGCCAAAGACCGTGATCATGATGGCCGCGGCGGCGGTGATCACGCGGGCGGTGCGGCTCAGCCCCTTGACGATCGCCATGTTGTTGCTGTGAGTCAGGTCATACTCTTCCTTGATCCGGGACAGCAGAAACACCTCATAGTCCATGGAGAGGCCGAAGAGGATCGCGAACAGCATCATCGGCACAAAACTCTCGATCGGGCCCGTGTTCCCCAGGCCCAGCAGATCCTTACCCCAACCCCACTGGAACACCGCGACCAGCACGCCATATGCCGCCCCGATCGATAGCATGTTGAGCACCACGGCCTTGATCGGGATCAGTATCGACCGGAAAACCACCATGATCAGAATGAAACTGAGCAGCAGCACCGTGCCGATAAAAAGCGGCAGCCGTTCGGAGAGGAGCTGCGAGACGTCGTCGAAGCTGGCGGTCAGGCCGCCGACATGCACCTGGACGCCGGTGCCCGCGGTGGTCTGAGGCAATATCTGTTCCCGCAGCCGGTGGATCAGTTCCAGTGTCTCCTGATCCTGCGGTGAAGTTTTGGGAATCACCTGCATCAGCGCCGCCGTCATGTCCTGGTTGGGCACGGCCGGGGTGGCAAAGGCCACGCCGGGATCAGCCTGCGCCGCCTGCTGCACCTGCTGCAGTACGGCCAGATCCGCCTGACCGTTGATCCTGGAGGCCAGCAGCAGTGGGCCGTTGGAGCCAGGGCCGAAGCCTTCCGCCTCCAGGTCGTAAGCGCGGCGGGTTGTGTCGCTGGTGGGACGGGCGCTGGCATCCGAGGATCCCAGGCGCATCGAGAGCACAGGTATTGCCAGACCCAGAATCATCACCAGGCCGATCAACAGCGCCGGCCAGGCATGGCGCTCGAGCATCCGGCCCCATTTGTACCAGATGCCCGCCTCTTCGCTGGGCAGCTGCCGGCCCATGCCTGGTATTTTCAGCATGTCGATTCGCTGGCCGACAAAACCGAGCGCCGCCGGCAACAGGGTGATCGAGGCTAGCATGGTGACCGCGACCACGGTGGCGGCGCCGATGCCGAGACCCTGGATGAAACTGATCTTCATCAGCACCATGCCCAGCAGGGAGATCACCACCGTGATGCCGGCGAAGATGACCGAGCGGCCGGCGGTATTGATGGCGGCGATGGTCGCTTTTTCCGGATCCAACCCTGCACGAATGCCCTCGCGGTAACGGGTGACGATGAACAGCGCGTAGTCGATGCCGACACCGATGCCGATCATGGATGCCAGCTCGGTGGTGAAGTCCGGCAGGCTGATAAAATGGCTGAATAGTGATACTAGGCTGATGCCGATGCCGATGCCGAACAGGGCGGTGACGATCGGCAGCCCCATCGCCAGCACCGAACCGAACGCCACCAGCAGGATGATCACCGCGGCGCTCAGGCCGATACCTTCGGCGCCCACCGCCGGCAGGTCCCCGAACATCTGCCCGCCCAGCTCGAACTGGAGCCCATCGGGATGCGCGCCCGCGACGATATTCTTGATGGCGCCGGTCGTGCCGACCGCTTTTTCGATCTCCTGATTATTCTGGTCGAACTGGATGACCGCCCGCGCGATATGCCCATCCGGACTGATCTGGGTCGCCCCTTCCGGTGAATAAGGGCTGATCACCGCGGTCACATGCTGCACCTGTGAGATCCGGTTGATGACATCTTCCACAGACCTCTGCACCGCGGGGTCGTGCACGTCGGCAGTGGACTTGAATACCAGATCGCCGGTAGCACCGGAACGGGTGGGAAAGAGAGTCTGCAACAGATCGAGCGCCGCCTGCGAATCGGAGCCCGGTATTTTGAATTCCATGGAAAACGCGCTCCCGGCCGAGCGCGACCAGAGCGTAAAGCCGGCCAGCATCGCTAACCAGACGAGCACGACCAGCCAGCGTTTCCTGAATGAGAATCGAGCGATTTTAGCGAGCATCAGTTGTGCGGGCCCTAAGGCACCTGGGTGATCTGGTTGATGGCCTGATTGACCTCGGTGGCAGCCTGATTATCCAGGTCGCGGGCCTTGTCCAATAGTGCGTTGTTGGCGGTCTTGAAACCATCGCGGTAGGCTTCGAACGCCGAGCGCCATTTGCTGAACCCGGAGATCAGCACCTGATGGGCGGTCTGGAATTCCACCGGGACCTTCATCTCGGTCAGACGCTTGCCCAGGTCCTCGTATGCCCGCCAGTTCTGGTCCGCCTTGGCGGACAGATCCTCGGCCTTCGCCTGGCTGTTGTTGTATCTCTCGATCAGCGCGCGGTAGTCGCGGTTCATGATGTCAGCCTGGGTGGTCACATCATTGATCTGGCTGACATAGGCTTGCTTGTCCTCCTGGCTGGAACCGCCGCCGGGGTTAGTGTTGGTGACTGTGACGGTCCGTTCCACTGTCACCGTGGTTTCGCCGCCGAAGCTGCACCCCGTAGCTCCCAGCAGCAACAACGCCGCCAGTGCCGCAGTGCAGGCGCCGATCGCTCCCCGATACGTGGTCCTGCTTCTCATCCACCCAGCCGGGCAGCGGGATTGCGCAGCACGCCGATCGACTCGATCTCGATCTCGACCTCATCACCGGCCTGAAGCGCCAGCTCGTTGGGGACCATGATGCCCGTGCCGGTGGAAACCACCGTTCCCACGGGAACCGGATTGTCGCGGTAAAGGCACTCGTTCAGCTCTTCAAAGCGGCGGCCGATGTTGCCGCTGCTCGTCGCATCATGGTAGATCTCCTGACCGCCCCTAAAGATGCGGCACTCGATCTTCAGGGAATAGGGATCGGGGCCGCCGGCCGCCAGCGTGATGGCCGGGCCCAGGGCGCAGCAGCCCGTGAATATCTTTGACTGCGGCAGATACAGGGGGTTCTCCCGTTCCAGATCCCAGGCAGACACGTCATTGCAGATGGTGTAACCGACGATCTCGCGGTCCTTCCCCAATACATAAGCCAGCTCCGGCTCAGTGGCGGTCAGTTGCGAGTCGCTGCGGATGCCGATCGGCTCATATGGCCCGACGCAGCGGGGCGCCGTCGCTTTAAAAAAGCATTCAGGGCGCTCGGCGTGATAGACGCGGTCATAGATGCTGGTGGACGAGTCCATTGTCTTCACGACATCGGCGTCGCGCGCCTCGGCGCTGCGCTGATAGGTGACGCCGAAACCCCAGACCTCCGGAGGGATGATCGGCATGTGCAGATGCGAGCCTTCCGCGGCCGGCGGGTGGTTGATCTCTTCCCAGGGATAGATATTCTCTGGGCGCACCTGCTCCTGCGCGCCGGCTGCCATCTCTGCCAGAGTCTGGGCCTTGCCGCCCGACCAATCCAGCATCGCCATGAACGAACTGTACGAAGCAGCCGCCGAGGTCAGATCGTAGACCTGGCCGGCTTCGAGCGCGCCGAGCCTCTGACCGTAATCCTGGTGATGAAACTGGATCAGCTGCATCTAGTACTCCAGGTAGACGGTTTTGATGTGTGTATAGAAATCGACCGCCACCTTGCCCTGCTCGCGGGTGCCAGTGGAAGAATCTTTCACGCCGCCGAATGGTACCTGCACCTCGGCGCCTACCGTGGGTGAGTTCACGTGCACCAGGCCTGCTTCGATGCCATCGACGAACTCCATGGCGCGGGAGATATTCTGGGTGCAGATGGAAGCCGCCAGGCCGAAGCGCACCTGGTTGGCCACCTGCATGGCTGAGTCGAAATCCTTGACGGCGATGATGCCCAGTACCGGCCCGAAGATCTCTTCCTGGGCGATGCGCATGTCAGGAGTGACGCCGCCAAAAACGGTCGGCTCCACGAAAAAACCTTTATCGCAGGGCGCGTCCGTGAGGCGGTTGCCGCCGGTGAGCAGCTGGGCGCCCTCGCCCTTCCCTACATCTATGTATGTGAGCACCGTGTTCAACTGGCTTTCGTCAATGGAGGGGCCGACCTGGGTCTCCGGCGCCAGGCCATCGCCCACGCGGATCGCCTGCGCCGCCGCCACGACTTTCGCGGTGAACTCCTCCACGACCGCTTCATGCACGATGGCGCGGCTGGTCGCGGTGCACTTCTGCCCGGTCGACCACATCGCGCCGTTGATGGACAGGGCCACCGCCTTATCGATGTCGGCGTCTTCCAGGACGATGATGGGGTTCTTGCCGCCCATCTCGCACTGGGCCTTGCCGCCGCGGCCGGTGACACGGCCGTAGATGCCGCAGCCCACGGTGTCAGAGCCGGTGAACGAAACGCCTTTGACGACCGGGTTAGTGGTCAGTTCATCGCCGACCACTGCGCCGGAACCACTGACGTAATTGAGCACTCCCGCCGGCAGGCCCGCTTCTTCCAGCGCCTGAACAATGCGCAGTGCGGTCAGCGGCGCCGCGCTGGCTGGTTTGAGGACTACGGTATTGCCACTGATCAGAGCCGGCGCCAGCTTCCAGGCAGGTATCGCCACCGGAAAGTTCCAGGGTGTGATCAGCCCCACGACTCCCAGAGGCTCGCGGACTGTATAGAGCAGGGTGCGCCCAAACTCCGAAGGCGTGGTCTCGCCCGAGAGCCGCCGCCCATCGCCGGCAAAATAATCGAAGATCTGCACGGCCCGGGCCGTCTCACCCCTGGCTTCGATCAGCGTCTTTCCCTCCTCGCGCGTCAGCCCGGTAGCGATGCTTTCCAGGTCACGCTCGATGATACGGGCGGCGCGGCTGAGGATGTCTCCCCGCTTCGGCGGCGTCGTGGCCCGCCACTCCGCGCGCGCTGCCGCGGCCGCGTCGATCGCCCGGCGCACATCATCCAGACCCGATGCCTGGAACATGCCGACGATGTCATCGGTGTTGGCCGGATTCACATTCGCGTACGTCTCGCCGGAAGCGGCATCGACCCACTGGCCGGCGATGAAGTTCTGAAAAGTCTCAGGCATGATGGACCTCGGATTTCGGATAGCGGTTGCCAGTTAGTTAAGCAAGGATTTTACTACGAAGAGGGCTCAGATGGCTTATCGATGTGCAGCTGGTTGCCGCCCGAGT
>Ga0172371_10010567_pt1 | contig 12449 bp, 10 predicted proteins | sample Lak12m_FD_114543 | JGI IMG/M metagenome (GOLD analysis project Ga0172371, IMG submission 114543) | Freshwater microbial communities from Kabuno Bay, South-Kivu, Congo - kab_022012_12m | ecosystem: Environmental > Aquatic > Freshwater > Lake | place: Democratic Republic of the Congo: South-Kivu... | reverse complement strand
TGTGAAAAAGGATCTCATGGGTAAGATACCCTATCTGGGAGAAAAATTGTCAAAGAAAGAGATAGAGACAATTAAAATCGAATTTACAGGTGAAGTGGTCTCCAATTGTTATTACACGGTGAAAGAAGACGTGCGGTAAAGTGGTCTATCCCTGGTTTTTCCCGAGACAAGCCAGATTAAAACCAGGTGTAAAATTATGCTCCTTGATATCCCCATAGATTACGATAAGGCCCGCCAGAGGATGGTGGAAACTCAGATTATAGCCCGTGGTATAAAAGACCCGCGGGTTATCGGGGCCATGCGTAAGGTGCCGCGCCACTGCTTCATTGAAGAGGCCCTATATAGTCAGGCGTACAGTGATTATCCCCTGCCCATTGGTGAAAAACAGACTATCTCTCAACCTTACATAGTGGCTTTAATGACCGAGGCCCTGGAACTAAAAGGCACTGAACGGGTGCTGGAGATCGGCGCCGGATCAGGCTACCAGACTGCTATCCTGGCCGAGTTAGCCCATAAGGTTTACTCCATAGAACGCATAAATAATCTGGTCATACGGGCCCGCCGGACCCTGGATGCACTGGGATATCGGAATGTCATTATCAAGTTTTCAGACGGGACTCTGGGCTGGAAAGAGGAAGCCCCCTTTGATGCTATTATCGTCACGGCGGGCGCTCCTGCCATCCCTCCCCCTCTAATCGACCAACTGGCCAGTCCGGGAAGGCTGGTCATCCCGGTGGGAGACCGCTGGTCCCAGTCACTTATAAGAATCGTAAAAGAGGGCGATAAGATCAGAGAAGAAGACCTGGGTGGAGTGCGCTTTGTAAGCCTCATCGGAGAATGCGGCTGGGAAGAAAATAATCATGATCGCTGAACTGATTGAAATCTTAAGCCGGTTTGTTATTGATACAATCAATGTCCTGGGTTATTGGGGCATCGTCTGGCTCATGGCTATTGAGAGCGCCTGTATTCCCCTGCCCTCGGAAATCATTATGCCCTTCTCCGGCTATCTGGTTTTAACGGGGAGGTTTGATCTCTGGGTTGCAGGCTTCATGGGCGCTTTGGGCTGTGTAGCCGGTTCGGCCGTGGCCTACACAGCGGGTATTTACGGAGGCCGGCCCTGGCTGGAGAAATACGGCCGTTATATCCTTATCTCACACCGGGACATCAAAATGGCCGACCAGTGGTTCAGCCGTTATGGAGAAGCGGCTATCTTTTTCAGCCGTCTTTTGCCTGTAATCCGCACCTTTATTTCCCTGCCCGCTGGGATAGCCCGCATGCCCTTTTGGCGTTTCATTATATACACCTTTCTGGGCTCACTCCCCTGGTGCCTGGGATTGGCCTACATAGGACTGCAACTTGGACACAACTGGCCTTCTCTGCGGGACTACTTCCATAAATTCGATGTGGTAATCGGCCTGGCGGTCGTAGCCGCTGTCGTATGGTACGTCCATCGGCACCTGCGACATTTAAAAGAAACAAAGGCCGATTTACGCGATGAAAGAAGGGCTGAGTAGTGATTGACCGGGGCAGAAATACATCACAACAACGCCCGGTCACAGTCATCCCCAGGTCAGAGCACCCCATATCGCGCAAAGACATTGACCCGGAGGCATTAAGGGTGCTTTATAAGCTAAAAAACCATGGCTATCTGGCCTATCTGGTGGGAGGAGGCGTCCGGGACCTTTTCCTGGGCCGAAAGCCCAAGGACTTTGACGTGGCTACCAATGCCCGGCCCAGCGAGATTAAAGAACTATTCCGTAACAGTCGCCTTATCGGACGCCGATTCCGGTTGGTACAGGTATTCTTTAAAGGGGGTAAGGTGGTGGAGGTCTCGACCTTTCGATGCCGTTCAGAATTTGACCCTGCCGATGAGGCCCTACAGGATAATAATACTTATGGAACGCCGGGGGAAGACGCCTTACGCCGCGATCTGACTATAAACGCCCTTTTCTATAATATCGCCGATTTTTCGGTGCTGGACTATGTGGCTGGGGTAGAAGACCTCAAACACGGGATCGTCCGGGTCATCGGAGAACCGGAGTCCCGGTTTCTTAGGGACCCGGTGCGTATGATGCGCGCCATACGGCATGCGGCGCGCACCGGCTTTATCATAGAAGAAAATACCTTTCGGGCCATAGAGAAACACAGGGACAGGATATGGCTCTGCCCGGTATCGAGGATACGTGATGAATGGCTCAGGGACTTCACCGGCGGCAGCGCTGCCGCATGTGTGGAATTAATGATAAAAACCGGTTTCTTTTTTTCTCTCTTTCCCTTTTACGAACCGGCGCTTAAGAAAGAAACGGAGAATTTAACCCCTTTCCTCCTGGCGCTCCTTCGCAGACTGGACAGGTTTTGTTCCGAGGGTACGCCGGTTAGCCAGGCATTTATGTTTGCCCTTTTTTTACTTCCCTGGTTCCGTGCATCCGGCCTGGCCTGGTCACCATCAGCTCCACCGCCCAACCCCTGGTTTACAGAAGACATACGGCAGGCCGGACACGCGGCCTTAGGAATCTTTGATATTAAGCGATCTGATCGGGAAAACGCATCCCACCTTCTTGCCGCGCAACCTGTCCTTTCAGAAATAGCGGACAGCGGACAGATTCCCCGGCGCATCAGGCCGCGCCGGTATCCTCTTGAGGCCATAAGGCTATTCTTGCTGGCGGCAGAGGCCGAAGATAAATCAGTTTCACTATCTACCATAAGACTCCTTTATAAGCCCGCACGCAGCACAAAGAAACAGCCATGGCGCAGGCGTAAAAAACGCCGGCCACAGCCCAAAGTACCTTCGTAAAATAGATCAATTCGTAAAAGCCTTTTCACCGCTGAGTACGCAGAGCCCGCAGAGAAAAACTTTAACCTCGTGTAACACGTTAGTTGTTTGAAAAGAGCTAATCGTCCAGAAAACAGCGCTTCAAAAATCCCCCTCAATCCCTCTTTCCCAAAAGGGGAAGCGTTTCTCCTCCCTTTGGAAAAGGGAGGTTGGGAGGGATTTAAGAATACTTTTTCAAGCAGCTAAACAGATACTACTTTTTTAATCTCTTTTTCTTTTTGGCCCTAATGTCCGGGATGGAGGTCTTTTTTATGGCCAGTTCAATTTCTTTCTCCAATCCCAAAAGGGCAGAGCTCAACCTTTGGCTCTCTTCCAGGACCGCCGGGTATTCACCCCTTTTAATCTGAAAATCAGACTCAGACAGGGCCAGATCTATATCCTCCATCTGGTAATTGAACTTGTCTCTGTCCTTGTCCCGGAGATTAGATACCCCGGCCAGCATCTTTCTTGTTTTGTCTAGATTGACTTTTAATTCAGCCAATACTTTTTCAGCCTGAGCCTTCGCTTTGGACTTATTCTCTTCGGCTGCCTTTAATGCTGCTTCTGCCCGGGCCCTGGCCAGGAGTGCAGCCTCTTTCGCCTCTTTATACCTTCCCTCTCTTATCTCTGTTTGGACACGCGCAAGGGCCTTTCGCGCTGAGCCAAGCTCTTCCTTGGCATAAATCTCAGCCCGGGCATTGAGGGCCGCCTTATAGGCCCTATCCGCCGCCTCTATCTCTTTTTGGGGCGGCTCGGAGCAGGAAGCCAGGACTATCAGAGCGACAAAGGTCAACAAAAAGTAACGGGTCAGAAAGTACATGATGATCCTAATGCCTTATGATACTGTATAGTTTCCAATAAACAGAATATCTTATAACTTAAAAATCAGGTAGATTGGAATATTATTTTTGATAACAGTCTCCAGATAACAACTTTCTAACAGAGCAGGGCAGGGGCGCTACTTTTGTATTCTAGAAATGGAAGCCGTCATTCCTTCGCTTCACGGCTTGCGCAGTGACCCTTTCGGGACTGGCAGGTGGGGAAGGGTTACCCCTTCCAGCCTCTAAGGGGCTGGCTTTCCCCTTCCTGCTTGCCCTCGATCCGCCTACGGCGGACTGCTCCAGCAAGTTACGCTCAGGAACAATGGCTTCCATAAAAATGTGGGTAACGTCCTAATATTTTTAACTTGCCTGAGGATAAGGCCATTTGTTATAGGTAAAAAAACAGCTATCAGCAATCAGCGCTTAGCTGTCAGCATGTTTGTTATCCGTTAACCGTTAACCGTTGTCCGACATTTTCTTTCGTAAACGGTCAACAGTGAACGGTGGACCGGCTTCATGCCGATAGCTGAGTGCTGAAAACACATCTATACTGAGGTGATACATGCGGAAGATAGGCCTGGTGATAAAAGAGGATAGAAAACCAAAGCAGGTGGCTCGCAGTCTGAAAAAATGGCTCAGGCAACACGGTGTCGAGGTTTTTACGGACATTTCCAGGACTGACCTGGACGCCGTAATCGTCCTCGGAGGCGATGGGACTCTGCTTAGAGCGGCCAGGGTGCTTGGTAAGAAAAAAATTCCGGTGTTGGGGGTCAATCTGGGCAGCCTCGGTTTTCTGACCGAAGTCAGCTATGATACCCGCCTTTACACGATGCTGGAGCGGTTTCTGGCCGGTGATTTCACCGTGGGGAAAAGGATGATGCTCCAGGCTACGGTACTTTCAGAAACTTCAGGGCGCTGGACCGGCAGCGCCCTGAATGAGATAGTCATCAGTAAAGGGGCCCTTTCCAATATGATTAAGATTTTCGTCTGGGAAGATGACGAGCTTATCACCAGCTACGAGGGTGACGGTCTGATCATCTCCACGCCCACCGGTTCAACGGCTTACAACCTTTCGGCCGGAGGGCCTATCGTCCATCCGGAACTAAAGCTGATTATAATGACGCCTATTTGCCCTTTTATGTTGAGCAGCCGTCCGATTATACTTCCTGATTCGGCAAATATAAAAGTAAAAGTAACTGCCAGGTCTCCGGATGTACACCTGATCCTGGACGGGCAGGTCAACTATGAGTTGGGCCGGGGTGAATCCATAACTGTGAATATCTGCCGGGCAAAGGGGCTGCTGCACATAGTAAAATCACCGGCGAGAGGTTACTTCTCTATATTGCGTAACAAACTGAAGTGGGGGGAACAGGAGATTTAGTTTCCCCTTTCCCCCTTTTTATGGGGCCTAAGCGTAATACGGTACGGTTCACTTAAGGATAATTAGTCACGAATTTTGTCATTCCCGCAACGATTCTGAGCGGGAATCTGGTTTAAACTGCCTGAAAACCATATCCCTGATAGAGGCATTCGGGGATGACTTTATCTTAAGTGAACCGTACTGCACCTAAGCGGGTATCCTTTGTTTAATCTGTTGTGGTAGTAGTCTCTGATTCTGTCGCAGAAAGCCTCGACTTTTCCTTTTCCATGGCCTCCCTGCCGGCTTCAATGGCCGAAGACAATATCTGTTTCTTTTGTTCGTAATATTCTTTGCCCTGTTCAAAAACATGCGCGGCCTTCTCTTTCAGCTCTCCGCCGAGGCCGGCGATGCGGTCTTTACCGGTGTCGGCCCATCCCTTGATCTTTTCCCGCGTTTCTCTCCCTGAAGCGGGAGCCAGGAGAACCGCCAGGCCCGCACCGACCAGGCTGCCAATAAAGAACGAAAGAACTACCGTTCCTGCGCTATAACCTCTGTCATCACTCGCCATGTTTGCCACCTCCCTTGCCTATGTGTTTGGATAAGAACTCAAAAACGGCCCCGAAGCCGGCAGCCGCACTTCTAACGTATGTGGTTGTGGCGGTCACCCCTTCCTTGATAAGGTGGGAGACCATGGCCGTTGCCTCGCTCATGTCTTTTATGACAGCAAAGAGGTCATTGGTCTGGTTAAGCTTTTGATCTACATTCTCCGACAGTTGCGAGATCTTCTGCGAGGCATTACTTAAGTCCGTAATGAGTGGCGCCAGGTCTCTCTGTATATTATCAAAAAAGTTTTCCAGGGCTGCGGCCATGCGCTTGGCTTGCCGGAATATCAGCACACAAAAAACGGTCCATATAGTGATTACCAGGGCCAGAATCCCTAAGATGATGGTGGTGGTGTCGATCACAAGACGACCTCCAGCTTTACGAATTTATTATATTTTATGCGTATTCTCTATCCAAAGCAAGCAAAAAGAAGAACCCTCCAGGCTGATACGAAGACCCCGCAGCAATAAATTCAGCGGTCGTGATCGTGGTGGTCACAAGGCGGTTTTGTTTCAGCCAGCCTTTGTTTAATCCAGGTAAGGGCCTTGTCAAATTCCTGTTTAAGTTCGGCCAGGGCCCTGCCGCGGTGGCTTACCGCATTTTTCTCTTCGATAGACATCTCGGCAAAGGTCTTTTTCAGGGGCGGGTAATAGAATACGGGATCGTATCCAAAACCATTTTCCCCGGAAGGGGTTTCGGCAATGAGACCTTTACAGCGGCCTTCATAGGTAAGGGCCGGGCCGGAAGGTACGGCTACGGAGATGACGGAGACAAAATAAGCGGCCCGGTTTGTTTTACCTTTCATTTCTTTTAAAAGTTTGGCGATATTTTCTTCGTCCGTAGCCTGTTCGCCGGCATAGCGGGCGGAATAAACGCCCGGAGCCCCATCCAGGGCCTCGACCACAAGCCCGGAATCTTCCGCGACCACCGGAATACCCAGCACCTTGGCCGTAAAGGAGGCCTTCTTATAGGCATTGTCATCAAATGTCTCGCCGTCTTCTTCCGCCTGAGGGATGGAACCAACATCGTTCAGGCTTTTTATCTCTACCGGGAAGTCCCTGAACATCTCCCGGAATTCAGCGACCTTCCCTTTGTTGCGCGTAGCCAAAACCATCAATATCTTTCCCATGATATCAGTCTCCGTTCATAAAATTGAAGCTCCCCGCCGCAAGCAGCGGGGAATGCACTCGCTATGCATGTTCAGTTTATGAAGTTATGCTTAAATTACAATCTTGAACTTAAGTAGTAAAGGGAAATGTGGTTGATTGAATTTACATATTTTTCATCTTTTCCATGGCTATTTCCCGCATACGGAATTTTTGTAGCTTGCCGGTCACGGTCATGGGAAAGTCTTCTACAAACCAGATATACCGCGGGACCTTGAAATGGGCCAGGTTGCCCCGGCAGAAGTCCCGGATCTCCTGCTCGGTGGCGGTCTCACCGGCATGCAGCTTAATCCAGGCCATGACCTCCTCGCCGTAGTACTTGTCTGGCACGCCAAAGACTGCCACCCCGGCGACCTTGGGGTGATTGTAGATAAATTCCTCGATCTCGCGGGGATAGATATTTTCTCCACCCCGGATGATCATCTCCTTCAACCTCCCCGTAATGCGCACGTATCCATCGGCGTCCATCGTCCCCAGGTCGCCAGAGCGCAGCCAGCCGTTTTCATCGATGGCGCCTTTTGTAGCCTCAGAATCCCCATAGTATCCTTTCATAACGTGGTAACCTCGAAAACAGATCTCCCCGGTCTGCCCGATGGGTAGAGTTGCGCCGGTGGCAACATCTATGATTTTTACTTCCTGATGAGGTAGATTCTTGCCCACGGTCAGTATGCGGCGGTCCATGGTGTCGTCTCGCGACGTCAGGTGGGTTAAAGGTGAGGCCTCGGTTTCCCCGTAGCCGATGAGGATCTCCGGGCAATGCATTTCTTCCATCACCCGCCGCACCAGGGCGGGAGGGCAAGGGGCACCGGCCATGATCCCCGTGCGCAGTGTGGAGGTGTCGACGTTTTTGAACTCCGGGTGTTCCAGCTCGGTAATAAACATGGTAGGTACGCCGTGAATGGCTGTACACTTTTCCGCTTCGATGGCCCGCAATGCTTCCAGGGCATCAAAATGCTCACAGGCAATGACTACACAGGCCCCGTGAGAGAGACAGACCAGATTGGCCAGTACCAGGCCAAAACAGTGATAAAAAGGAACCGTTACGCAAAGCCTGTCCTTTTCGGTAAAGTGCATGGCCACTCCGGTGAAATAGGCATTATTGAGGATATTATGATGGGTCAACACTACTGCTTTAGGGTAACCGGTGGTCCCTGAGGTGTATTGGATATTAATGGGATCATCCATGTCCAGAGAGGCGGTAAGCCGGTCCATCTCTTCCCCGGAAACAGATTGCGCCCGATCCAGGATATCCGCCCAGGTGCTGAAGCCCGGATAGAAACGAGGCGTTTCCATGGGTGCGGCAGGGTCGTACAGAGCCACCCGCCTTAAAAGAGGAAAGACCCGGTTTTTTATCTCTCTGCCTTTGGAGTCTTTCAGCTCCGGGATCAGTGTCAGCAACATGGAGATGTAATCACTGGTGCGGAACGCGGGGATGACAAAGAGTTCCTGCACCTCGGAGCGACGCAGGGCATAAGCCAGTTCTTTCACACGGTAGGCAGGGTTGATGGTGACCAAGATAGCCCCCAGCCGGGCGGTGGCCATCTGGAGAAGGAGCCATTCCAGATTATTGGGAGACCAGATGCCGATACGGTCGCCTTTACCGAAACCGCAGGCCGCCAGTCCCCTGGCCAGGAGGTCCACCGATTCTGAGAAAGCAGCATAGGTCAGGCGCTTTTTCTGCGGGATCGAGACTACCGCCTCCCGGTCCGGAAACTGTTTGACGACTTGGGCAAAGTGCTCCGGAATGGTCCGGCCGAGAAGGGAAACTGTCCCGCTGGAATGGAAGTAACTTTTTGGATAGTCTCCATGTTCTTTCTCAAGGTGAACCATTTTTTTACTCATTTTTGGCCAAGGTTAAACAAGATGTAAAATGTTTTTCATTTTAGGGCCTCTGCAGTAGGATTTCAAGGGGATAACCTCCCGTCCCGGGATAATTTCCTGTGTGTAATCTATCATATCTTTACTGCCTGTAATAAGGCTTTTCTTGCCATAAGAGCATCCTCTGTGCTATCCTTCCCCATAAAGATCCCATCGAGAGTAATCGCCGGTTGAGACCTAAATGAAAAAAAGCTCCTCTAAGCGTTTCATCTGTATGCACGGGCACTTTTATCAGCCGCCCCGGGAAAATCCGTGGCTGGAAGCCGTTGAAATTCAAGATTCCGCCTTTCCCTATCACGATTGGAATGAACGCGTCAATGCTGAAGGCTACGCACCCAACAGTCGATCCAGGATACTTGATAATGAAGGCCGCATAATAAATATTGTCAACAACTATGATTTTATAAGCTTTAATTTTGGCCCCATTCTCCTTTCATGGATGTCTGAGTATGCCCCGGAGACTCTGCGATGGATAATAGAAGGTGATCGTCTTAGCTGCGAGAGATACAACGGACACGGTAACGCCGTAGCCCAGGTCTATAATCACGTTATCATGCCGTTAGCCGGCAGTAGAGATAAGGAGACGCAGGTTAAATGGGGCATAGCTGACTTCCGATATCGCTTTGGCCGCCAGCCGGAAGGAATGTGGCTGGCGGAAACGGCTGTGGATACCGCGACACTGGAGGCACTGGCTGCTGAAGGCGTCCGTTTCACCATACTGGCTCCGCGGCAGGCCAAGCAATGCCGGCCACTTGGTAAAAAGATGTGGACCGCGTTGGATGGTAATATTGATACCCTGGTTCCTTATCTTTGCCGTTTGCCATCAGGAAGAGAGATTGCTATTTTCTTTTACCATGCCGCTATCGCTCACTCTGTGGCCTTTGAAGGGTTATTGAATAATGGTGACAACTTCTATAATCGGTTTCTCTCTGTCTTTGACTGGAAAGAGGACAATGCCCAGTTGGCCCATGTCGCTACCGATGGTGAGTCTTACGGCCATCATCATCGCTTTGGCGATATGGCCCTGGCCTATGCCTTGAACCAGATCCACAAGGACCCCCGTGTAGAAATAATCAATTATGCCGCTTTTCTTGAACAGTATCCTCCACAGTGGGAAGTAATGATTCATGAAGATTCATCATGGAGTTGTGTCCACGGTGTCGAGCGCTGGCGGGGGGACTGTGGCTGTAATGCCGGACATCCGGGATGGCACCAGGGGTGGCGGGCGCCTCTTCGCCTGACATTGGATAGTCTTAAGAAGAGGCTTGACCGGCTTTTTGTGTTGAAAGGTGCAGGATATTTTGCTGATCCCTGGGCCGCACGCAATGCCTATATTAATATTATCCTGGATCGCAGCCCTGAATCCATAAACAAGTTTTTTAAGGAGCAGGGCAGGGGAGTGATGAGTCAGGAATCCAGGGTGAGCGCCCTCAAACTACTTGAAATGCAGCGCCACAGCCTGCTAATGTTTACCAGTTGTGGCTGGTTCTTCGATGAAATTAGCGGTCTTGAGACGACACAGATTTTAAAATACGCCTGTCGCGCCATCCAGTTAGCGCGTGCTTTTGGAGAGGACCTCGAAGGTGAGTTCGTTACGTCTCTGGAAAAGGCCCCGAGTAATGTCGGGGAATACAGTAATGGCAGGGGTGTTTGGGAGAAAATAGTAAAACCGGCTATGGTAGATCTGGAAAGGGTTCTGGCGCACTATGCCGTAAGTTCCATTTATCATGAGCGCATTGATCAAGATAGGATTTACTGTTTTGACATAACCTGTCATGATATACAGGTAGATTCACACGGTTCGTCCGACCTGGCCGTAGGCAGGCTTTCCGCCTTTTCCCGATTGACCCTGGAAGAAAAGGACATGACCTATGCTGTTCTTCATTTCGGCGGACTTGATTTTCACTGCGTCCTCTGTCCATCCAGATCACCTGAGGAATATGAGGAATTAAAGAGGCAGCTTTTCAAAAACTTTAAGGACGGTTCTCCAGGGAATGTTTACGCTGTTATGCTTAAAGAATTTCCGGAGAGTACCTATCGATTAGAAGATATCTTTATTGAGGAACGGCGCAGGCTGATCGAGATAGCCCTGGGGCCTCGCCTTGAAGAATATAATGAGACTTTCGAACGGCTGGCCAGGCAGGATGAAGGTACGATCCGCTCATTGGCAGGTTTATCTTACCCTATTCCCAGGCAGATGCTGGTTGCTATCTCCAATGGCCTTGACTGGCACTTGGTGCAAGCAGCACAAACACTGCCTTCTACCGGGGCCTTCCAGGAGATAAGCGCCCTATGGGAGTATGGCCGGAGATGGAACTATCAGCCGTACCATGAAAAGCTTAACAGGATATTAACCCCGAAATTAGAAGAAGTTTTAGGAGAACTCAGGCAACTAGATCCCAAAATGGTATTGGCGTCGGCGCATGAGGTACTGGAGGTGGCTAGGATGTTCAATATTTCATTAGATCTCTGGCGGTCACAGAATCTTTTCCTGGATTTTTGTTCTGAATGCGCAAGACCTGAGCCTGCCCTCCGAAAAAGTTTTGAAGATTTTGCCCTAAGGATAGGATTGTCTAAAGAAATATTGAAATGGCCGGGTTGAAAATCCTATGGATATGAGGCTCTTGCAAAAATCGTCACACCGGTGAAACCGGTGTCCAGAGGTATCTCAATCTGTTTGAAAATACTGAATTCCGGCTTTCGCCGGAATGACAAGAACGCCATTTACAAGACTTTTGTAAGAGGCTCATATACTTATCTTTCTGTACAGCAACTGGTTGAGTTTTTTGTAATTTGAGTTACTGTCTTGCCATTTACTTGTTTCTACCGCTTTTTCCTCTATTATCCGTCACTAACAGTTGCCGGAAGGAGGGACGTCTGTTTAATGGCCTATTTTTTACTTGCGTAATATATAATTCGGTGTTAAGCTACGAAACTTTATATAATTTTATTCCTTTACAAGCTGGCAGACAGTGATTAAAATTTAACATAAAATAAATAAATATCTGCTGGCCACAGGCCGACCGGAGGCCGGATATTTTAATGGATTTAGCAATCGGTGAGCCGTACGTGCATATGAATAAACTGGACAAAGTGAGATTACTGAAAGCTGTCGGTAAAAAAGAGCAGATTACGTATGAGGATCTGAACGAATTGCTGCCTTCAGACGTCAACGATCCCCACGAGATCGAAGAGATTTTCGAATTTTTGAGTAAGAACGATATCGAGGTGGTTGAAGAAGCCCCCGCAATAGATGAGATCGATTCTGCCGAAGCCGAATGGCCGAAGGGCAGGGATAAGGAACAGGTGGAAGAAGTGGTGGAAGCCGCCGAACTTGTTGAAAAGGAGACAGAGGAGTTTGAGGAACCGTTTGAGGTGACGACGACCTACTTGAGGGAGATGGGACGGTTCCCCTTGCTTACACCTGGAAAAGAGGAGGAGTTGAGCCGCATTATTCAGTCGGGTTACGAAATGCTTCTCCAGGTAGTACTTAAGACCCGTGGCAGGGAACCGGAATTAAAGGCCATCCATGAGCGAATTAGCACCTGGAGGGAACGGGATCCCTCGCTTAAACCTAAAAAACAGCATCTCAATTACCTTCTCAAAAATGTCAGAGAATTGGCCGTCCGGTACCCTGAACCAAAAAAAATTAAGAAGTTGTTGGCCGGTGTAACCAAAGAGATTGAAGCCATTGAGAAGGCCAAGGATGAGATGATCAGGGCTAACCTCCGCCTGGTGGTGAGCATTGCCAAGAAGTATATGTACCAGGGTTTAAATCTTGCCGACCTTATCCAGGAGGGAAACCTGGG
>Ga0172371_10010566_pt1 | contig 12449 bp, 7 predicted proteins | sample Lak12m_FD_114543 | JGI IMG/M metagenome (GOLD analysis project Ga0172371, IMG submission 114543) | Freshwater microbial communities from Kabuno Bay, South-Kivu, Congo - kab_022012_12m | ecosystem: Environmental > Aquatic > Freshwater > Lake | place: Democratic Republic of the Congo: South-Kivu... | reverse complement strand
ATTTATTTGACTCTGCTTTTTTCAGGTTACGTTTCAGGTTTTCGGAATAATTTTTTGCAAGGTTTTCATACGATTCAATCAGGTCAAGTTCATGGGTGAGATTTTGTTTGATTGAAATGTTGGGAAGATTGGAAGGATTGAAAAAATTAAACGTGTTGAGATTGATTTCTATGAATCTGAATTGCTCAGGAATTGCTTCAAGGAATTGCTGCACCAAGTCCGCATCTGATTTTTCAATAAAAAAAACACCCAACTGCTGTGTAAAGAAAGGCTGGAACAAATAATGTATTCCATACTTTTTTCGCCAGGTAAGCGGCATCATACTTTTATAATCATCTTTTACCAAGGCTCCCCATTCGGGCGATACTATATCAAGATACCATGAATAAGCATACACAATTCCATTATATGAACGTGCAACGGCTTCATCCCATTTCCTGCGGTCAATGTCTTCATTGAAAAGATATTTAATCATGCTGCAGTGGCTGCTTTTATGGTTTCTTCATATACTTTCCTCCAGCCCTGCCATTGGTCTTTTTCGCTTAGTGATTCGTTGTGCCATAAACTGATAAAAGTTCCTTCCGCGTTTTTCACTTCTTTCACCATTTCTTTGATGTGTTCAACTGCTTCGTCAGGCTGCAGCTTCATGTAATATTTCAAAGTGGCGTCCATCACCGTAAAAGGATAAATTTTCAATTTGGTTTCGTTTTCCAGGTCAAGATCATAAAAATAAAAAGGTGTGCAGATGCCTGCGCGGAAGCCTGTTTCCTGTGCATAACCCATGCTGTATTCTTCAGTAATATCAAGGTCGGTAAGGTTGCGGTAAGTTTTCGGGAAGTGTAAAATAAGGAAGTGCTGACGGCTTTTTGTTATTTCGCGATGGATAATTTCTGACAGCCGGTCAATTTCCGTTTCTATCTTTTCCTGGTTTTTGTTGGAATTGAAGGAAGGATGAATTCCTACATCAGCCCTGTCGGCAATGGATTTGATGAGTGACTGAAATTTCCGGTTATGGTGCGGAACATTTTTATCATTGATGTCATAATCGCCAAGAAGAAAGAAATAAAGAGGTCGTAACTTGTATTTTTCGTGCAGTGAAGCCTGTAAATCATAAGTATCGTAAGGGTCCTGCATAGCGCCTGCCAAAACCTTTATTCTCTCTTTTAACTGATTTATTTTGAAAGAAAGAATGTCTTTCCCGAAAGCCCCCAGCGTGCGGAGCAAACCTTTGTGTTTATAGGCATAAGCATTGTCAACATCAATAGTAGATAGGTATTTGTATTTATTATTGCTGAACTGCAACTGAGGATACTTTTCTTTTAACAGGTCCCTGATTTTATTTACCCAGATATTTACCACCGGTTTTTTTAAAAAACCATTTTGAAACGCAATGCTTTCTTTGGCTTCAAAACGGTCATATTGGTCGCGGAAATGCGGCAGGCACTCTTCGTAACGGCTTAGCAGAAAAAATGCGGCAGCAAAAGGGTCAAATGGTAACGCAGATTTTTTTCCTGTTGAAAAGAAGGCTTTGGTATTTTCCCAGTCAATTACCGTAATATGCTGTTCGTTAATTCCGGTTTCAAACAAGAGATTTTTTGATTGAAAAAAAAGTTCATCGCCCACCGGGTTATGTGTATAACTGATCTTAGGCAGGCTGCTCGCAATAAAGGCTTCTTCATCTATCGTAAGGGTGTATGAAATACCCAACATTTCAGTAAAAACCTGTTTGAAGATGTATTCAAGCCGGTTAGTGATGCGGTGGGTGTAAATGAGCATTGGTTTTCTCGCAAAGGCGCAAAGAGCGCAAAGGTTATTTATGAAAGTGTTTCAAGCATTTTATCGCAAATAAACTCAGCTGCCTTTCCGTTACCGAAAACAGCCGGGAAACTCAAATCATTTCTCCCTGAATAATAATGGTATGCCGATTTTATCTTTTGCTTGTCAGCATCCGCAATTATTGCACAACCGTTTTCCACAATTTCTTTCCACTCCGTTTCAGGGCGTAAAACAATAGAAGGCTTTTTGAAAAAATACGCTTCCTTCTGAACGCCACCCGAATCGGTGATTATCAGCTTTGCATTTTTCTCCAATACAATCATATCAAAGAATGACGCAGGCGGAATGATTTTAATTCCTGAATACTCAGCACCAGTGAGCATTTTCAATGTACGCGGGTGAAGCGGCAAAACCATTTCAATGTTTTGCTCAACGGAAATTTCATTCAGCGCTTCTAAAATTGCAGTCAGCCTGTCCGGCTGGTCTGTATTGCTGTCGCGGTGAATAGTAACCAAAACAAAATTGCCGGCAACAAGATTATTCAGCGACATAATTTCTGATTTCTTCTCTGCCGCCTCCGAAAAAAACAAGGTGTTGTCATACATCACATCTCCGCAATGAAAAATTCCGGGATGGTCTTTATCAAATTTTGTTCTTCCTGATTTTTCCGTGTCCAAAAAACCTTCGCGCAACAAATTTCCGTATCCGGTTTTTGTTGGCGTGAAGAGCAATGTTGAAACATGGTCAGCCAATATCCTGTTGATTTCTTCAGGCATGGATTTATTGAAAGAGCGTAAGCCTGCCTCTATATGCACAACAGGAATATGAATTTTGGAAGCTGCAACAGCACCGGCTAAAGTGGAATTGGTATCTCCGTAAATCACCAACGCACCTGGTTTATGTTCGAACAGCAATTTCTCAATTCCTTCCATCATTTTCGCAGTCTGGCTGCCATGCGTTCCCGAACCGATATTGAGATTGAAATCCGGTTTAGGAATTTCCATTTCATCAAAAAACACCTGCGACATATTTTCGTCATAATGCTGCCCGGTATGCACAATGGTTTCCTGTATTTTGTCTTTAAATGCGGTTCGCACCTGTCTGCTTATTGCAGCGGCTTTAATGATTTGGGGGCGGGCGCCAACTATCGTGAAGATTCTAATCATAATTATATACCGCAAAGGCGCAAAGAGCGCAAAGTTTTATAGTTTAATTTCCCACAAAGAACACTGAGAAACACAAAGAGTTTATATTTTCTTTGCGCCTTTGCGTCTTTGCGGTGAAGAAAATCAAAGCATCCCTTCATCTGCAAAACTATAATAGGAGTTGCCTGCAACTATAATATGGTCGCTTACATTAATGTCTAAAATCCGTCCGGCATCCCTCATTTTCTTAGTCAGCATAACGTCTTCTGAGCTTGGATTTCGGTTTCCCGAAGGATGATTATGACAAAGAATAATGTAAGAAGCCTGCCTTTCCATTGCCATCTTAAAGAGTTTCTTTGTGTCCACCACAGTTCCTGCAATTCCGCCTTCGCTTATCCGTTTTTCATCAATCAGCTTATTGGCGCGGTTCAGCATCAGAATCCAGAATTCTTCATGCGGCAAATCGGCAAGCTTGGAATGAAAATATTCAAACACATTCTGGCTTGATTTAAAGTTTTTTCGCTCCAAAACATCTTCTTTATTTCTTCTTCTCCCCAGCTCCAGCGCGGCAATAATGCTGATGGCTTTGGCTTCACCAATGCCTTTGTATTTCTTCACTAAATCTTCTACGGTGAGTTTTCCCAACTCATTCAGGTTGTTTTTCACACCATCGAGAATTCTTCTTGACAGCTCCACCGCGCTTTCTTCCGTGTTTCCTGAACCAATAAGAATGGCAATCAGTTCCGCATCGCTCAGCGTTGCTTTACCATTGGCAAGCAGTTTTTCCCTGGGGCGGTCTGCTTCCGCCCATGATTTTATGCTGAGTTTGGTTTCGTATTCCTGCATGGCGGGGGCTAAAGTATAAAAATTAAACCCAAATTGTGCATCAGGGTTCTTTTGCCCGGTATTCGGTATTTGTTATTCAGTATTCGGTAATGGAACGCTGATGACGCGGATTGTGCTGGTATGCGCTGTGCCGTACTGCTGCACCGCTTCCACCCATACATTAACTGATGGAGGAGGATAAACATTTATGCTTGCCTACGCGGTATCATTATTGGCATCTGTAATTATTACCGAATAAGTAAAAATAATAAGCCCTTTCCCATTGCTCAACCTTATTACCTTATATCTGATAAAATAAATTTAGCATATATCATCCTACCTATGTAATGTCTATTCCATAAAAAATTTTATTCCTCTTTTTTTGCCGCAAATTGTCATTTCGACATCTCATTATTCTTACACCAAACCCAGCTTCTATACTCCATATTCCCAATCCTTATCCCCCTATCCCTAAATTCCCTCATTTTTATCCAAATCTCTAATTTACAGACTTGTCAGCGGGCATTTTCTATAGAAAACGACCGCTGACAACATTGTCAGCAGGTATTTTCTTTACAAAATACAGGCTGCCAACCTTGGCAGAATATATTTTCTTTACAAAAGATGGGTTGCCAACCTTGGCAGCAAGTATTTCCTTTATAAAAGATGGGGTGCCAAGCTTGGCAGCGGGTGATTTTTATGCAAAATTCAGATTGTACACCTTGGCAGCGGGCATTTTCTTAAGAAAACAGGGGCAAATTTGATGGTTCAGAATTCAAAATTCTACGGTTCGCTCTTTTTTACTGATCTTCACTGAAACCACTTTGTATTCGGGACACATTGCTTCCGAATCATGTTCTTCAGAGGTAATGTTGTTAAGCATAATTTCAGGGAAATGGAAAGTGGAACTCAGAATTCCCGGTTTTACTTCGTCAGTTATTTTCGCTTTGATTTCCGCCATTCCTCTCGGAGATTCCACGCAAACAAAATCACCATCTGATATGAAATTTTTCTTTGCGTCTTCAGGGTTTATTAACAGCACATCTTCTGAGAGTATTTCCACATTCCCCGTTCTGCGCGTCATGGTTCCGCAATTGTAATGTTCCAGTTCACGGTTGGTGGTAATGATATAGGGATATTTTTCGCTGTTGCTTTCCAACTCATTTGATTCTTTGAAATCGAAATAGAAAAATTTCCCCTTCCCTCTTGTGAAACTTTTGGTATGAAGCATTTTAGTATCATTTCCGCCTTCCATAACGGGCCATTGTTTTCCGTTTGTGCCAAGGTTTTCCCAGGTTGCGCCTTTAAAGAAAGGAACAATTCCTGAAATTTCTTCCAACATTCCTTCGGGCGTATATTTTGCCTGTTTGTAACCCATGCGGTTCATGATGTCAACAATTATCTGGCCGTCCGCTTTTGTTCCTTCAATGGGTTCCACCACTTTATTCACGCGCTGAATTCTTCTTTCCCCGTTAGTAAAAGTTCCGTCTTTTTCAAGGAAAGAAGCGGCAGGCAGAATTACAGTTGCCAGTTTTGCCGTTTCGGTCATGAACAATTCCTGCACAATCAGCATATCAAGGTTGGCAAGGGCTTTCATTACCTTATGCGTGTTGGGATCGGTCTGCACCACATCTTCACCAATGATCCAGAGCGCTTTCAGTTTGCCGGCAATAGCTGCATCAAACATCTGCGGAATTTTATAACCGATATGGCTCGGAACTGTTGTTCCGTAAAAAGCATTGTAACGCTGATTGATTTCAGGGTTGGTAACATCTAAGTAACCTGCGCCCTGGTGAGGTTGTGCGCCCATGTCGGCTGCTCCCTGCACGTTGTTTTGACCGCGCAGCGGATTTACTCCGGCTCCGCGTTTTCCGATATTCCCTGTAATCATGGCAAGGTCGGCAATCTGCATCACTGTGAAAGTTCCCTGCGTGTGTTCAGTAACTCCAAGCCCGTGAAATTCCATTGCAGCATTTGCTTTTGCATAAACAATGGCTGCTTCACGAACTAAGTTTTTATCTACCCCGGTTATTTCTTCAAGCTCATGAATATTCAGTTTCAAAATATTTTCCCTGAACTCTTCATATCCTTCACAACGGTTTGCAATAAAATCTTTATCCTCCAATCCTTCAGAAATAATATAATACAACATCATGTTCAGCACTGCAACGTTTGTTCCCGGTCTGAGCTGAAGATGAAAACGGGTGTGTTTTGCAAGTTCGGTTTTCCGCGGGTCAATAATAATCAGCGATGCGCCCTTCAATACCTTTTGTTTGATTTTAGCTCCGGTTACAGGATGCGCATCCGTAGGATTTGCACCCACAAGAAAAATACAATCGGTAAATTCAAGGTCGGCAATGGAATTGGTGGCTGCGCCTGTTCCGAATGTGCGCTGCATTCCCAACGCAGTGGGCGAGTGACAAACACGCGCACAGCAGTCAATATTATTGGTTCCCACCACAGCGCGCATGAATTTCTGCATCAGGTAATTTTCTTCGTTGGGAGTTCTGGCGGAAGAAATTCCTGCGATGGCATCGGGACCATTTTCGGATTTTATTTGATTGAATTTATCAACGATAAAATTATACGCTTCGTCCCATGAGACTTTTTCAAATGCTCCGTTTCGCTTTATCATCGGGCTTCTCAGTCGGTCAGGATGATTATAAAATTTAAAAGCATATCGCCCTTTCAGGCAGGTGTGTCCGCTGTTTACTTCCGCATCATAAGGTGCCTGTATGGAAATGATTTCTCCGTTTTTGGTGGAAACTTCTAAGTTGCATCCCACGCCACAATAGGTGCATACCGTCCTTGTCTTTTTATCAGCACGAATTGACTTGGATTGAAACACGTCTGAAATAGCTGAAGTAGGGCATGCCTGCGCACAAGCTCCACAACTCACGCAATCTGATTCCTTAAAAGTTGTGTCAGCGCTTTTTATGATGCGGCTGTCAAAACCTCTGCCTGCCATGCTCAGTACAAATTGTCCCTGCACTTCATCGCAGGCTCTTACACACCGGTAACAGTTGATGCACTTGGAAAAATCGGAAGTCATGTAAGGATGCGAAAGGTCTTTTTTACGGTCAAGATGATTTGCGCCTTTCGGATAACGCACTTCGCGGATTCCAACACGGGCAGCAACATCCTGCAATTCGCAATTCCCGTTCACTTCGCAGGTAAGGCAATCGAGCGGATGGTCGGTTAAAACAAGCTCGATAATATTTTTTCTGAGTTTCTGAATATTTTTTGAATCGGGATAAATAAAACTTCCTTCGGCAACCGGAGTGTGGCAGGAAGCCATTGTTTTTGTTTTTCCATTTTTCTCCAGCGCCACATCCACACTGCAAACGCGGCATGAACCGAAGGGGTCAAGATTAGGTGCATCACAAAGTGTCGGCACGGAATCTTTCCCGTAATTTTTCCTGATAAAAGATAAGATGGTTTCTCCTACATTTATTTCATAAGGCTTGTTATCTATGTAAGCAATCTTACTCATGATGAAGAAAATTATACAATCTGATTACTAAAATAAGGTTTTAATTCCGATTCGAAATACTGAAGAATATTTTTTATAGGCAACGGTATTCCTCCTCCGTGTGCGCATAGCGAGCCTTGCTGCAAAGTGTTTAACAGGTCGTTGAATAGTTCTCGGTCAATCAAATATTCTGTGTTACCTGCTTTGTTCACCAATTCATAACCTCTTTTTGTGCCCAGCCTGCATGGAAAACATTTTCCGCAACTTTCGTAGGCGGCAAATTCAAAAAGGTGTTCAATATATTTAATCATCGGAAATTTTTCCGGGATGCAAACAATGGAAGCGTGTCCCAGCATGAAACCGTTTTGTGCAAAAGATTCAAAGTCCACTGTTAAATCTTTTATCCTGGAAACAGGAATCACGCCTCCCAAAGGACCTCCAATCTGCATTGCCTTTACAGGTTCTTTGAATCCACCGCCCAGTTCATTTACTATAAAAGCAAGCGGAGTTCCCATTTCCACTTCATAAATTCCTGGAGCATTAAAAAAACTGTCTAAGCAAATTAATTTGGTTCCGCTGGATTTTTCTGTTCCGAGTTTATTATATGCTGAACCTCCATTATTAATAATGAATGGAAGTGAAGCCAGCGTTTCCACGTTATTCACTATTGTGGGTTTATTGAACAATCCTCGCTGCGCAGGGTAGGGCGGGCGTGTCCTCACTTCCGGTCTTTGTCCTTCAATAGAATTGATGAGCGCGGTTTCTTCTCCGCATATATAGGCGCCCTGAGCTTTTATGATTTTGAATTCAAAATTAAATCCGCTGCCGAAAATATTTTTTCCGATAAAGTTTTTGTCTTGCAATTCTTTAATTGCAATTTCAATAACGTTCACCGCTTCCGGGTATTCTGCACGGATATACAGTACTCCGTAATTAGCTTGTGCAGCATAACCTGCTAACATCATTCCCAGCAAAACGGAATGAGGTCGTTGTTCCAGCAGGTATCGGTCAGAGTATGCACCAGGATCGCCTTCGTCAGCATTGCAAATAATAAATTTGGTTTCACTTTTTGTATTACGACAGGATTCTAATTTTATTCCCATCGGAAATCCTGCACCACCGCGTCCCCTGATGTTTGATTTTTTTATTTCATCCAGTATATCTGAAGAATCTTTTTTCAACGCTGCCTTAAGAACAGAATAATGAGCATCCAATCCTGCAAAGGGAGTAGTCAGCACCGGATTGCCATGCGCTTTAACAATGTAGCTGTCGCTTTGAGATTTTTTATTTTTAATAATAGCCGCTATTTCATCAGCATTTATTGCTGAATAGTTTCTCCCGTCAAAATGAAAGGCTCCGTTCTCATGACAGCGTCCGAGGCAGGTTATATGACCAATTTCTTCCGGTTTAAAATGTTTTTTTAATTCATCTTTTACCGCATCCTGTTTACCGGAACAGAGGCAGGCGGTACCGTTACACACATAAGCCTTCTTGCCTTTATTTTCAGGCTTCATGAAATCATAAAATGAAACAGAGCCAAATGTATTTGCCTTGCCGAAAAGGAATTCATCTGCCAACCGCTCCAGGTCTTGCGGTGAAGGCGTACCATAATTAAGCGCAGCTTTGCCTAATTCCTCAAAAAGATTTTTTTCTAATCTTTTTCTTCCTGAAAGGTTGCTTAAATTTTCTGACATGGTATTTTGTTAAGCATTTATTTTGGCTTTACTTTTTTCTTTGTCTCCGGCAATTTTGATACGTTTGAATAGATTGTAATTTTATTTTCACGGCAAAAGCCCATTAATGTAATTCCAAGTTCTTTTGCATAATCCACCGCAAGAGTTGAAGGAGCTGAAACAGCCGCCAGAAAAGGAATACGGGCAACAAATGCTTTGTAAAGTATTTCGTAAGATATTCTTCCGCTTACCAGCAGGTAGCTTGCATCTTTTATTTTTTTTTGGATCAACAAATCACCGATAACCTTATCCACCGCGTTATGCCTGCCGATATCTTCCATAATGGATAAAAGTTTTCCTTCAGAAGAAAATGCTGCTGCTGCATGCGAACCTCCAGACTGTATAAATGTTTTTTGTCCTGAATTCATTTTCCTGAACATCTTAAAAAGTAATTCAGGCTTTAGTTTCCCGGAATTTTTAAGTCTGGTTCCGTTGCTGTGAATATCGTCCAACTCACGTTTTCCGCATATTCCACAAGATGATACGGAAAGAAGATTGCGGCTGTTGATGAATTGTTTCCTGATCAACGCAGGATTAATTTTTATATCAATTGCTGTTGCAATCTTCTGCGTATTTCTCTTTGTTATTCTAAGCGAATAATCATTGTCATCACTTTTATAGAGGTCCTCCGTAAATATCAATCCCCTTACTAATTCTTCATCATTGCCCGGTGTTCGCATGGTTACGGTAAAAGGATCGCCATTAATGGAAATCTGCAAAGCTTCCTCAACCGTAAGGTAGTCTTCGGTATTGCAATATTTGCCATCAACATATTTTACTCCCTCATATTTTTGTGCAGCCATACTTCTTCCTGATTTATTTTATGATAAACCTGAAATATTTCCATCCTTATCTATATCCATTCCTTCTGAAGCCGGGACAGGCGGTAAGCCGGGCATGCGCATCATGTCGCCCAGGATGGGAATAACAAACCCGGCACCTGCGGCAAATTCAAATTCTCTCACGTTTACTACGAACCCCCTTGGTCTTCCTATTTTTCTTTCATCATCAGAAAGTGATTTCTGCGTTTTTGCCATACAAACAGGCAAACTATCCAATCCCAACTCTTTAATTCTTTTTAGTCCTTGCTTTGCCACACCAGAGTAATCAACTCCATCTGCGCCATAAATTTCTTTTGCAATGATTTCTATTTTCATTTCTGTTGAAAGATGCAAATCGTAAAGTGTGGTGTATCGTGTTCTCCCTGATTCAACTTCCCTGACAACAGCTTTTGCAAGGTCTGTCATTCCATCGCCTCCTTGTGCAAATCCTTTTGCAACTACCGCTTCAATTCCATATTCGGAACATTTTTCACGGATGAATCTTAATTCTTCTTCTGTATCAGTGGGAAAATGATTTAACGCCACAATGGGAAAGAATCCAAATTTTCTCAGGTTTTCAATATGCTTCTCAAGATTTTCAAATCCTTTCTTTACTTTTTCAAGTGAGGGTATATTGTATTCATCTTTCTTTGCCCCCCCGTGATGTCTCAGCGCTCTTATTGTTGCCACCAGGACTACCGCGTCTGGTTTCAGTTTTGCATGGCGGCATTTTATATCAAAGAATTTTTCCGCACCAAGGTCAGCTCCAAAACCTGCTTCTGTTACTACATAATCTGAAAAAGTCATTCCCATTTTTGTAGCAACAATAGTATTTGCGCCCTGTGCAATATTAGCAAATGGACCTCCGTGAATAATTGCCGGGTTGCCTTCAAGCGTTTGTACAAGATTTGGTTTTATTGCGTCTTTCAGCAGCAGCGCCATTGCTCCCTGTGCTTTAAGGTCTCTTGCATAAACAGGTTTTTTATCAAAGGTGTAACCAATAAAAATATTTCCCAGGTTGGTTTTCAGTTCTTCAAGATTCTGGCTCATAACAAGTATTGCCATCACTTCTGATGCCGGAGTTATATTGAAACCACCTTCACGCGGAATCCCATTATTAGTGCCGCCAAGCCCGATAATAATTTTCCTGAGAGAACGGTCATTCATATCCATCACCCGTTTCCAGGCTATGGTACGCTGATCAATGTTTAAACTGCGCGATTTATTCTGAATATTATTATCAATTAAAGCGGACAGCAGATTGTTTGCTTTCTCAACAGCAGAAAAGTCACCGGTAAAATGCAAATTGATGTCTTCCATTGGAATCACCTGTGCATAGCCGCCTCCTGCCGCTCCGCCTTTTATTCCGAAAACAGGACCTAAGGAAGGTTCTCTCAAAACAACGGTTGCTTTTTTCCCTATTTTATTCAGTCCTTCTGTAAGCCCTATAGAAGTTGTAGTCTTCCCTTCTCCTGCTGGAGTGGGGGTAATAGCAGTTACCAGCACTAATTTGTGCTGTTTTATTTTTTCTTCGTTTATAAGATGAAGCGGAATCTTTGCTTTGTATTTTCCGTAATATTCAAGATCGTCATCGCTTATGCCCAGTTTTTCAGCAATTTCTTTAATGTGTTTTATTTTTGCGCTTTGTGCTATTTCTAGATCAGATGGGAAAGTTGACATAAATATTTTTATAAAAGTTAGTATAAAGAATGTTTGCTGATTATATAGGATGTATCAAAATCAACCCGAAATTAGGTATAAAAATAAATCCATTACCATGACTTTTATCAGTCTTTTTGCAATTTGCCTATGGATTTGTTACTTTAAATCCAAATCTTTTCAGGTCGTTCCAAAACTCCGGGTAAGATTTTTTCACTGTGCCGGGGTTTTCAATAGAGATATTGCCAAGGCATATTGCAAGGGGCGCAAAAGCCATTACCATACGATGATCATTGTATGTTTCAATGTTTTGTTCAGAGGCAATGAATGTTCCGTTCAGGACATAATAATCTCCTTCTTTAACAAATTCTTTCCCGAATTTTTTCAGTTCGTTCTGAAGCGCTGCTATCCGGTCTGTTTCCTTAATTCTCAGGTTTTCAATTCCTGAAAAACGCACTTCTTTATCAAGTGCGGCAGCCAAAACGGTAATACATTGTGCAAGGTCAGGGAAGTTAGTAAAATCAATATTAATGGTAGATAGCTGTTTGAAAGATTTTGATTTTCTGATGACAATTTCATTCTTCAGAAATTGTGTTTCCACACCAAATTCTTCCATCAGTTGTGGTAATATAGAATCTCCCTGTAAACTATTTTTAAGCAAGCCTTTAAAACTTATTTCTGAATTGTAACACAGCGCAACAACAGCATACCAGAAAGCTGCGGAACTCCAGTCAGGTTCTGTATTATAAACTGCAGGAATATAAGTTTGAGGGGGAATTACAAGTTTATTTCCCTGCCACAAAACATGAACACCAAAATATTTCATCAAACCTGTAGTCATTGTTGCGTAAGGTTTTGAAACCAAGTTTCCATTTATGGTTATTTTTAAACCTTTCGGAAGCGTTGGAGCAATCATTAATAATGCGGAAAGAAACTGGCTGCTGATACTTCCGTCAACCTTCACTTCATCAGCGGTTAATATACTTCTGTTAATTTTTAATGGGGGGCAGCCTGTTTT
>Ga0172371_10010565_pt1 | contig 12450 bp, 6 predicted proteins | sample Lak12m_FD_114543 | JGI IMG/M metagenome (GOLD analysis project Ga0172371, IMG submission 114543) | Freshwater microbial communities from Kabuno Bay, South-Kivu, Congo - kab_022012_12m | ecosystem: Environmental > Aquatic > Freshwater > Lake | place: Democratic Republic of the Congo: South-Kivu... | reverse complement strand
GCTTCCGGATTCGGCCCCAGGCGGCCGCCGTAATAACGAGAATTCGAAACCACCACAAAATAACCTTCGCACAATACCCCGTGGCCGCTAACGCGCAGCAGAGGCAGGTCTTCCTTGACGAAAGTCTTGATACCTGAGATGGGGAAGGCTGCGTGCCGGATAGCTTTCTTGAGCACCGGGTTCAGGTTCTTGATGGCCAGGGCGTCGAAGCCGATGCCGGCCATCAAGGCAAAGGCACGGCCGCCGGCCAGGCCCAGATCGATCGGCTTGGCCTGGCCGCGCACCGCGATGCGGCTGGCCTCGCGGATGCCGAAGGGGACCGCCAGCTCCAGCGCCAGGACATTGGCCGTGCCGGCAGGGATGAGCGCCAGCTCGGTCTCCCCGGCGGCGAACCCGTTGATGGCCTCATTGATGGTGCCATCGCCGCCGGCCACCGCGATGCGGGTGGCGCCGCCGGCCACTGCCCGAGCCGCCAGCTCCGTGGCCGATCCCGGCCCCTTGGTCGGCAGCAGCTCGACCCGGGCGCCCAGACGTTCCATCTCCTCTGCCGCGTGCCTGGCCTTATGCTCGGAACTCAAACCGACGCCGCCGGCAGCCGGGTTATAAATCAGACTAAGAGTCTCAGCACTCATAATTAGGGAGAATTAGGGGGACACATTACCGAACTCCCGGATGCGTGGTAGACAATCAAAGCCATCATGGCAGCGGCGCCGGCAGCGGTTGCGGCACCCGCTGGCGCCCGGAGAACCTCACGTAGTCCGTATAGCCGGCCGCCCGGGCATGCTCCAGAGCCCGCTCGAAATCCAGACCCACCTGCGCGGGCTTGTGGGCGTCGGAACCAAAGGTGATGGGCACCCCGTGCTCCTTCATGATCTTCAGCAGTTCCAGGCTCGGATAGATCTCGGCAACCGGCCGCCTCAAACCAGAGGAATTCAGCTCGATGGCGACGTCACTCCTGGCCAGAGTCTCGCCCAGTTCGTGATATAGCGGCTTGATGTCCGCCACCGGCCGGTGGCCGTATTTCTTCACGACATCCAGATGCGTCATCACATCGAACAGCCCCGTGCGCGCCGCCTGCATCACCGTCCGGAAATAGACCTCGTAGACCTCGTCGATGTCGCGCCGCTCAAATTCGAATTTAAAGCGGGACTGGTCGAAGCCCCAGCCGCCGATGAAGTGCACCGACCCATATACATAGTCGAACTCGTACCTGGCCAGCACAGCGGCGACATCTTCCAGATGATCCTCGATATAGTCCGCCTCGATGCCCAACCGCACCGGAAAGTCCGGATTCGCCGCCTGCAAGCGTTGCACCTCTTCTATATAAAGGGGCAGCTCCGCATGCGACATCGCCAGGGTAGGATCCTCAAGGTGGAAAAGGGGCAGATGATCGGCAAATCCCATCTCGGGCATGCCCAGCTCGCGCGCGGCCAGCACGTAGTCATCCATCTCGCCTCCGGCGTGGCCGCAAAAGGGGGTGTGGATGTGATAATCAGGCAGCTGCAAAGCACCCATATCTTAACAAACAGGAAAGGTTAAACCGGAAACCATAAACGGGAAAGCAGATATGAATACTAGAATTATTTAATTTAATTTGTTAGAATGTACAACTGTGGAAAGTAAGACTAGTCTAACTATCCCCAGTAGAAGAGGTTTTCATGATCACACAGGCTGTTGAAGAATATCTCGAAGCCATCTACAAGATGTCACTGGAAGATGACCGGGTGATCGCGGCGCGGCTGGCCGAACGCATGAACGTCTCGCCGCCAACCGTGGCGGACATGCTGAAGCGCCTTGCGGAAAACGGCCTCGCGAGCTCCAGCCGCACTGAAGGGGTCAAGCTTACCAAGAAGGGCCTGGAGGCAGCGGAAACGCTGGTGCGCCGCCATCGCCTATGGGAACGGTTTTTGACAGACGTGTTGGGCCTCAACTGGGACGAAGTCCATGAGGAAGCGTGCCGTCTCGAGCATGCCATGAGCCCGCAGGTGGAGGAGCGGCTCGCCGAGATCCTGGGACATCCTGATTCCTGTCCTCACGGACACCCAATCCCGGGAACCAGAGGCGCCCGGCGCCGCGAGAAGGAGGCCCGGCCGCTCTCCAAGTTATGCGTCGGGGAAGAGGGCGTCATTGAGCGCGTCGCGGAAGAGGAACCCAAGCTCCTGCAGTATCTGGCCAGCCTGGGATTGCTGCCGAACGCGCCGATCCGCATCAAGGAGATTGCGCCCTTCAAAGGGCCGATGCTGGTGCAGGTAGCCGGCGCCCAGTACGCCCTCGGGCAGGAAGTCGCCTCGAAGATAATGGTCCGCAGCAAGTAGTCTGATGTCTCTTTCTTGCCATAGCGCCCTCAGCAAGTTCAGCCAGAGCACCGATTTCACCATCGCTCTGGCGGGCAACCCCAACGTCGGCAAATCCAGTGTCTTCAACAGCCTCACCGGCATGGGCGTTGACACCGCGAATTATCCGGGGAAGACCGTCGAGGTCAATATGGCCACGACCAAGATGGACGACCTGACGATCGGCATCATCGACCTGCCCGGCACCTACGCGCTGGGCGCTGTCTCTGAGGACCAGTGGGTGGCGCGCCAGGCCGTTCTCGATGGCAGCCCTGATGTCGTCGCCATGGTGGTCGACGCCACCAACCTGACCCGCAACCTCTATATGGTGCTCCAGTTTTTGGAACTGGGTTATCCGCTGGTGATCGCTCTGAATGTGCTCGATGTCGCCCGCCGCGAGGGACGCCACATCGATCTGGCCAGGCTCTCCGAGAGGCTGGGCGTGCCCGTGATCCCTACCGTTGCCAACCGTGGTGAAGGCCTTGATGAACTGGTAATCGCCGCCGTCGAAATCGCGCGTTCGCAGCAGAAACCGCAGCCTCAGGACCTCACCTACGGGCGCGACATCGAATCGCTGATCGAGCAGCTCACCACCGCGATCGCCGACCGCAATCTGGATGATCCATACAACCTGCCACACCGGGCGCTGGCGCTGTTACTGCTGGAAGACGACGCTGAGTTCATCCAGCTCACACAGGTGATGCCGGGCTGGCAACCCGTACTCGAAATGGCCGCCGGCCTCAGGAGTCAGATCGCTGAGGAACACGGCCAGTCTGCCCATACGCGCATCGCGGCTGAAAGACATGCCCTGGCAGCTTTGATCGTGGACGACGTAGAGACGCGGGAAGAGGGCGCCGAACTCGGCTGGGGCGAGCGCTTTTGGCGCTGGACCACGGCGCCGCTCACCGGTGTGCCCATCCTGATCGCGGTGCTGTCGCTGATCTTCATCCTCATGTTCTTCGCGGGCAACAACCTCGCGGACCTCATGAGCAACTTCTGGGGCGACTACATCTCGCCCACCGCCAAAGACGCGTTCTATGCGGTCTTCGGCGAGAACACCGTCACGCTCTCGCTGACCTGGGCCATCGATGGCTTTGAGGCGGCGCTGACGGTAGGCATCCCGTTCGTGCTGGTGTTTTATGTTTTGCTGGCGTTCATGGAAGATACCGGATATCTGAACTCGGTAGCGTTCCTGACCGACTCGTTGATGCACAAGTTCGGCCTGCACGGCCGCGCCGCCATCCCCATCGTCGCCGGCGCCGGCTGCAACGTGCCCGCGATCATCGGCACCAGGGTGCTCACTACGATGCGGGAACGGGTGATCGCCGGCACGCTCATCGTGCTCGTCCCCTGTAGCGCCCGCTCCGCGGTCATCTTCGGCGCTGTCGCTTTCTATGCGGGCTGGAAACCGGCGCTGGCTATCTACGCCATCATCGGGGTGCTCTGGGTGGTTGTCGGGCTGGCGCTCAATAAACTGATGCCCGGTGAGTCGACCGGCCTGGTGATGGAGATGTTCCCCTTCCGCCGGCCGCATCTGAAAACCATCGCCAAGAAGACCTGGTACCGCTTCAAGGCATTCGTCTTCATGGCCGTGCCGATTCTGATCGGCGGCAGCATCCTGCTGGGCTTTCTGTTCCAGACGGGCTACCTGTTCGATCTGGCCAACCTGCTTGAGCCGGTGGTGACCGGATGGATGGGCCTGCCCGCGGTCGCGGGCCTGGCCCTGATCATGGCGATTCTCCGCAAGGAACTGGCGCTCCAGCTGCTGGTGACGCTGGCCATCGTCATGGGAGCGGGGGAAGCCGTCAAGGACAACCTGCATGTCATCATGAATGACAGCCAGCTCTTCATCTATGCACTGGTGACCGCCATCTATATTCCATGTGCCGCCACCATCGCCGTGCTGGCCCGCGAGCTCGGCTGGCGCCGCTCGCTCTCGATCATGGCTTTCACGGTAGTCCTGGCCGTCCTGATGGGAGGATTGATCAACCAGTTATTCCAGGCTACCGGCTGGTACTAATATTCTCTCAGGTAGAAATAAGTTGAGTTCATGCCACATTTCCATTAAGTTATCCCTGACATTTCCCGATAGGGAACTCACTTAAGGCTAGACTCACGGCGGGAGGAGGTGACCACAATGGCAACCGATGCCAAGGTCAAGACCCGGCCGGTCAGAGCCAGGATTCTCACAGATGAGTATGAGATCGAGGGCAACGTCCACCTGAAACCGGGCGCCCATCATGGGCGCGTCTCGGATATCCTCAACGCCCCGGAAGTCGAGTTCATCCCGGTGACGCATGCCACCTGCACTAACCGCAATGCTGCAGAATCAATCCCGGTCAAGACTGATTGCACCATCGTGCAGGTAAAAGCCATCAAAATGGTGCTGCCCTTCGAGGACTGATCCTCTCCTGGGGAGCCCGAAAATCAAGTTTCACCTGCGGGCAGCTGCTCTGGACGTTTGTACAAATGTACAATAGGAAACCATAATTATTGTACAAATGGACAACTCCAAGCGGGGCTTGTAGCCCTATTATTTGTACATGGTGTTAAAAGACGTTACATGTGAAGCATCCAAAGGGCTGATGAACGGTGTCACTTAGCGTGTCCGAGATCCTGAAACTGCCGATACTGGCGGACGCTGAGGTTCTTGCCGGGCAGAAGGGGCTGGACCGCGAGGTTACCCAGGTGACCGTCGGCGAGGTGCCAGACATCGGTGACTGGCTTTCCGGCGGCGAACTGGTGCTTTCCACCTTCTTTGCCGCAGCCAAGGAACCCAATGCGCAGGTCGATTTCACCCGGCGGATCATCAAGGCAGGCGCCGCGGCTCTTTTAGTCAAGCCCGGCCGCTTCGTCAAGACAGTCGATCCCGAGATCGTCGCCCTGGGCGAACGCCATAGATTTCCGATTGTCGAGATCCCCTCCGAAGTCCGTTGGACCCATATCACTGCTGCCATCTCTGAACGCATCGTGGGCGAACATGTTTCCCTGCTGAGGCGCTCGCAGGACATCCATCAAAGATTGCTCGACGTCGTCATCGATGGCGGCAGCTGGCAGTCGATCGCCGACATCACTTCCGAACTGATCGGCCGGCCGGTGGTGCTCGAGGATTCTTTCTATGAGGTGCTGGCAAAATCGGTGCCCAATGGCGCGGGAACCGTGCTGGTAGATGAATTTGAGGTAAAACGCCATGGCGAGCAGGGCGCCGCCCGTCCTGAAGGCCGCAGCAAGGAAGCCCGCACCGAACGCTACCAGAGAGTGCCGCTGAAAGAGGACGAGGAATTTCCGGCAGCGGTGACGGTGCCCGTGGCGGTCAGCCGCGATGTGCTTGGATATGTCTCCAGTTTCGAGACGGAATCGCCGCTTAACGAGCTCGACCTGGTCGCGCTCGAAAGCGCGGCGACTGTGGCCGCGGTGGAAATGGGCCGCGAACTGGTGCGTCTGGAGACTGAGACCCGCCTGCGCGGCGATTTCGTGGATGACCTGGTGACCGGTGAGCTGGAATCCGGCCCGGCGATTCAGCAGCGGGCCAGTTTTTTGGGTGGGGATCTCAGCCACGGCTGCCTGGCGCTCATCGCGGACATCGACGCATTCGGAGACTACGTGCGCGATCGGCAATTAACCGAGCAGGAGATCCAGCAGATCAAAAACCGTCTCTTCAGTGGTGTTAAGCAGATCGTCGCTACCCGCCACCCCGGCGCGCTGCTGACTCCCAAGAGTGATAATGTCATCTCCTTCCTGCCTCCGCTGGCAGGCGATAAGGACGGGGGCCGCGAGAAGCTCATGGACATGGCGCGTGCCTCGGCGCTCAAGGTCCAGCAATCATGTCAGGAACTATTGCCCGATCTGACCGTGTCGATCGGCATTGGCCGCTTCCACCCGGACCCGGCGGAGACCCGCCGCGCCTACCGCGAAGCCCAATCCGCGCTGCAGGTGAGCCAGCGCCTGGGGGAGACGGGCAGCATCGCCACCTTCGATGACATGGGCGTCTACAAACTATTGCTGGGAGCCCTCGAAGAGGACCCGGAAGAGGTCCGTAACTTCTACGAGGAGACCATCGCTCGCGTCGAGGAATACGATAAAAAACACAACACGGACCTGGTGGGCACGCTCGAAGCCTTTCTCGCCTACAACCGCAGTGTCGCCGCCACAGCGGAGGCGCTGTTCACGCACCGTCACACTATCCGCTACCGGCTCGGCCGCATCAACGACCTCACCGGCCTCGATGTCAACAAGAGCGAGGATCAGGAAAAGCTCGGTTTCGGGCTCAAGGTCATGCGGCTGCTGCGCCGGTAGACGGCTGGTTCCAGCCTCTGGCCTCCGACAGCCGATTTTTCCCCACTAAACCCCGTTTGCGCGCGAAATCTGACGATCCCGTTTAATCAGGGAAATGACCTATTCACAAATACCGGGCAGAGAGTAGTCTGTAGTTAAGGGGACGGTTGGTGCCGCTGTCTATGTTGCTGTGCAGAAGAGGCCTCATGAAAGCGCAGCTGACAACGAGGATGTTGATTGCGAGGCGGGGAGCCAGTAATTGCCGTCTCGCCCGTGGCTGTTCAGTCGCACTGACCGCCCTATTCATGATAGCCCTGCTCGCAGGGCTTCTTTATTTCAGCTCCCCGGCACACGCCGCACCATTTATCTCCATCGCCGATAACCCGACCGGTGGCGACTGCGCCAGTTTTGGCACCTGGGATGCCGCGGCCAAGACCTGCACGATCACCGGTGACATCGATATGACCGGCGCCGATGGTTTCCACATCGATGATAACAATGTGACTCTCGATGGCGGTGGCCACACACTTACCGGGGGACTGAGCGGCGATGGCGTCTATCTGTACGGGCGCACGGGCGTGAACGTGAGGAATCTCAACATCACTGGCTTCAGCATCGGCGTTTACCTCGGGGGCGAATCTTCCGGAAACATCATCGATGGCAACAACACCTCTGGAGCCGCCATGGGCATTTTCCTGAGCCATGCTAACGGCAACACGATCACAGACAACAACTGCGCCAGCGGCGGGTATGGCATCAATCTGAGCAATAGCAGCGCGTCCAACACGGTCCAGCGAAACACGGTCTTAGGAAACTCCGAAGGTATTTATGTCGCTACCGCCGGCGCCAACACTTTTTCCTACAACACGATCAGCAGCAATGCTCGCGGCATCTGTATCACCAGCTCCAACGGCAACATTTTTCATCATAACAACCTGCTGGCGAACACAACCCAGGCGGCCGTTTACGGCGGTGCCGGGAACCTGTTCAACTGGTTGCTGCCTAACGGCGGCAACTACTGGAGCGACTGGACCGCGCCCGACAGCAACTCCGACGGCTTTGTCGACAGCCCTTACACCTTCCTGGGCGGATCGGATGATTATCCCTGGACCACACAGAATGGCTGGGACACCCAGACACCTTCGCTTTATGACCTCTACCCCGCGGGTGATGTGCATACGGGCAGCTTCACAATCGGTGCCAACGTCAGCGATGGCGGACTCAGCGGCCTGGACACATCCTCCGGCCGGGTGTCGATCAACGGCCGACCGGCTCAGACCTGCACGGTAGATCCGGCGGGCGGCATCTCCTGCCTCGAGACCAGCCTCACCATGGGTCACTACGATTTCGTCCTCAGTGTTTCCGATAATGCCGGCCATACCGGCATCGCCATCGGATACTTCGATATCGATGCCTGGCGCATCAGCGACGACCCCACCGGCGGCGATTGCACTGCCATCGGATCTTGGGACGCCGGCACCAAGACCTGTACGTTGCTCAATAACCTCGACACGTACGGCATCGACGGCATCTACATCGAGAGCGACGGCATCACCGTCAATGGCAACGGACACTGGCTCTCGGGTGACGGCACAATGACCGGCACAGGCATCACGATCAGTGCACATGACGAAGTGAGTGTCAGGTCGGTATGGGTCGAGAATTTCCAGACGGGAATCCATGTTGAGGAATCGCGAAATGTCACCCTGGAAGCCCTGGCCGGTCATGAGTGCGTTACCGGTGTGTACCTCGGCGATGTCAACGGCGGCAATCTGCGCTGGGTCACTTTCGACCAGAACCAGGTCGGTCTCGATATGTCATATGCCAGGAACCTCCTGCTCGACTCGAACGTGGCCTCCCAGAACACTAACATCGGCGTCTGGTTGCATGCGGCAGCCGACTACAACACCATCACGGGGAACTCCATCAGCGGTAACGCTCACGGCCTGACGCTCTCAGGTTCCAGCCATAACCGGATCCTGGATAACAACTTCCTGGGCAACACTGAAATGCAAGCTTATGAATCGGGCGGTGATCACAACCTCTTCTATAGCGAACTGCCCTATGGCGGCAATTATTGGAGCGACTGGACCACACCTGACGCCAATGGCAATGGCATCGTTGATAACCCGTATGTTTTCACCGGTAATTCAGACCTCTATCCCTGGGCCAGCCCGAGCGGCTGGGACACCAGCGCTCCCGAGCTGAGCCATTTGCAGCCGTCAGGTATGATCCGCACGAGCACCGTTCAGGTCACTGCGGATTATGAAGACCCGCTGCCGTCTGCCGGAATCAACGCCGGCTCGGTAGCACTGACGATCACCGGTCCTGACGGCACCATCACTCCCCCCTGCACGGCCAGCGGTTCCCCGGGAGGAAGCATCAGTTGTTACGCCCTCAATGGTCAGCCGGAAGGTCACTATGAATACGATCTTCAGATTGCCGACAATGTCGGGCACACGGACATCAAACACGGCAGCTTCGACATCTCACCGTATCGCATCTCCGATACTGCCGGCGGTGGCGATTGCTCTACTTACCTGGGAGCGTGGAACGCCGCCACGAAGACCTGCACTCTCGGCCATGACGTCGCGGTCGGCAAGTACATCGATGGTATCCGCATCGAGAGTGACGGCATCACGCTGGACGGAGCCGGGCACACGCTGAGCAGCTCACCAGGCTATACCGGCGTGCTGATCAACGGACGCAGCAACGTGACAGTCAGGAACCTGACCGCCAACGAATTCATCAGCGGAGGCGTAGCTCTGTACTATTCAACCAACTGCGAAGTTGCCAACAATCACATCAGCAGCTCGAATCCCAATGGTGTCGGGATCAAGATCACCGGCGGTAGTAGCAATGTGGTCGAGCACAACCTCACTGAATCCAATGGGCTCATGGGTATCAATATCTTTTTGAGCACCGGCAACCGGGTGACAGAGAATACCTGCAGCAATAACGGTTTTGCCGGCATCGGCGTGCATACGGCAGACGGCAACATCATCACAGCCAATACGGTAACCGCCAATCCATATCACAGTATCTACTCGTACGGATCCAGCAATAATATCTTCCGGGGGAATCTTGTCAGCGGCAACTATTTCGGCATGTATGTGTCGGACAGCCCCGGCAGCATCATCACCCGCAATGTGTTCATCGGTAACTGGCACTGGAACGGCCTCAATCTTTATGCCAACAACTGCCAGGTCTACGGGAACAGCTTCTTCGGCAACTGGCCCGAGGCGATCAACCAGGGTACTAGTGTTGGCAACATCTTCACCACGCCCCATGGCGGCGGTAACTACTTCGACGATTTCGATTCGCCAGGTGAAGGTTGCACAGATGCCGATCATGATGGCTTCTGCGATGCGCCTTACACATTCACCGGCGGCCAGGACGATCATCCCTGGGCCGCTGACAACGGCTGGCTGCCCGAATATTACTGGACCTGGTACGACAATGTGTACGCGGCGAACTGGGTGCTGCTGGCCAATCCCGCTGAGTCTGCCAAGGATCTCTGGTATGACCTCACCATCGCCGGCGACTTCATGCAGCTGGAGGCGCTGCCGGGTCATGCCGCTGGCCTGGCGCCGGAAGGCCATGCCATCACTCCGCGGTACACCGGTGTGATCGGCGGCCCGGTGGAAGTAGGCGTGCACGCGGCTGACGAGGGCATTGTCAGCCAGCGCATCCTCTGGGCGGGCAATTCCATGGAAGAGGTGCTGGGAACCTCCGCAGCCAGGCTTAGCGACCATTACTACTGGACCTGGTATGACATGCAGAGCCCTGGCTTCAAGAACTGGGTGCTGGTGGCCAATCCCAATCTGACGGACGTGTATTACGAGCTGCGCATCGCCGGCCAGCTCAACGCCAGCGGCCGGATCTGGGGCGGCGAATTCGTGACGCCGCAGTTCCCCGGAGTCATGGGCGGGCCGGTAGAAGTGCAGGCATGGACGGATTCCGGCAAGACGGCGCCGGCTGACGTCATGGCCTCCCAGCGCGTGTTGATCAATGGGGATACCTCGTTCAACGAGGTCGCCGGCATCCCCGCCGTGAGTCTTGCCACCAGTTATGTCTGGACCTGGTACGACGACGCATCGGCGGCCGCCAAGAACTGGATTCTGGTGGCGAATCCCAAGAGCTACACAATCTATTACGACATCAAGGTCGCCGGTTCATCCGTGGGCAGCGGTTCACTGGCTCCGGCGGGCCAACCTGGTGACATCTTCGCCAGCAGGTTCGGCGGGATGGGTGGCCCGGTCGAGGTCAGTTTCTGGAAAGACAGTGTCGGCGGCAGCCTGATCACCGAAGGCATCGCTACCCAGCGCACGCTCTGGGGTCCGTCGTTCGAGGAAGTCCCGGGCTATCCTGTCAATTCCCTGGCCAGCACCTACCATTGGACCTGGTACGACCAGCTGAGCCCGGGCATGACCAACTGGGTGCTCGTGGCCCATCAGTATTCAGAAACGATCACGGCCGAGGTCAGATTCACTGACTCAACGACGGGTGAAACCGTGACCATCACGCACGATATCACCCCGGCGGAACGCCAGTGGACACCCACCTTCCCGGGCAAGATGGGAGGGCCGGTCAAAGTCAGGGCCTGGCTCACCACCGATCCGGGCCAGTCACGCGACGTCATCGTCTCCCAGCGAGTTCTCTACAACGGCTTCTTCAATGAGGTCGAGGGGACAGTGCTGAGCTAGCCTTGCCTGACTATTTGGACTAAAGCTAACCGCATTTTTTATCCAGATGGACGAAAAAATGGCGATTCCACCGGCTTATACTCCAATTGGATAAAACGTGCCGTACGAGCGGCGTTTGCGGTATAATGCCTTGGCGCCGATTTGGCGGTGTCATCCCTGATAAAGACTATAGGTAGCTCCACGACCGGGCCGCCATCCTTAGGGCCCGGTTTTGCAGCGCAAATACTATGATTCCATGTGTCGACTTAGCGCCATAACAGCAGCTGAATATTTCTCTCCCATGGAGAACGTCATGGCCCTTAACACCATGAAGGAAGGCCACGACGGCTCCGGGCTGGGACTGGTGCTGCGCGACCTGGGCGGCGATTTCGCCGATCTCAAGGGGTTGCCCATCCTGTCCGGCATCGCCTCGGACGCGGGCCTGCGCGAACTCGATAACTTCATGTATGCGCAGGGCTTTGAGGAAGTCCATATGTGGAAGCCCAACATCGACTCCCATGCTCCCGAGCCGGAGACCGGCCGCCGCGAGCACTATTTCGCCAAGGCCTATGATTATCCCAAAACGGTCAAGAATCGTTCGCGGGCGGAAAAAGAGGACCTGCTGCTGGGCATGCGCCTGGCGCTGCGCGTCATGGGCGAGGACGACGAATCGATCTTCGCCTTCTCCTTCTATCCCGATACGGTGACGCTCAAGGAAGTGGGGGACCCGCTGGAGCTGGGCCAGTTCTTCCGGTTGGATGACGGCTCGCTGGAGGCCCGCATCATTTTGGCGCAGGGAAGACAAAACACCAATTACGACATCTATCTGTACGCCTGCCATCCGTTCTTCCTGCAGGGATACTGCACGATGACCAACGGCGAGAACACGGCGTTCGTGCCGATCATGGAATTCCTCACCAGCCGCGGTTTCCCCGGCTATTTGGGCTACAACTCCGACTCTGAGGTCTTCGCCCACATCCTGCACTACACCCAGCGGCAGCTGAACTATCCGTTGACATACTATAAAGACGTGATCACTCCGCTCGCGGAGAAAGAGATCGACGGGCGCAAGGACTCCGCGGCGCTCAGGCTGATCCGCCGCTCGCTGAGGCCGCTGTGTATCGACGGCCCCAACTGCGTCATCGGGTTTACTCCGG
>Ga0172371_10010564_pt1 | contig 12450 bp, 9 predicted proteins | sample Lak12m_FD_114543 | JGI IMG/M metagenome (GOLD analysis project Ga0172371, IMG submission 114543) | Freshwater microbial communities from Kabuno Bay, South-Kivu, Congo - kab_022012_12m | ecosystem: Environmental > Aquatic > Freshwater > Lake | place: Democratic Republic of the Congo: South-Kivu... | reverse complement strand
GGCGCGGGTGTACGACCGGGCGCGGGCGGCGCACGCGAAGTCCTGGGCTGGTTTCTGGGGCCGGTCGGGAATAGAGTTGGCTGACAAGGCGCTCGAGAGAACGTGGTACCGCAACCTGTTCGCGCTGGCGTGTCAGATCCGGGCCGGCGCCATGGCGCCTGGACTGGTGGGGAACATCGTGCCGTGGGACAAGTCGCCCTGGCACGGGACCTTCACTGTGAACATGAACATCCAGAAGATGTTCCTGTCTTCGGTACCCGCGAATCATCCCGAGTGGATCGACTGCTATGCCGACTGGCTCGACCACATGAAGCCGGGATTCCGGCACCTTGCGAAGATCACATTCGGGCTCAAGGGCATCCACTCCCCGCACATGATCTTTCCGTACCAGCGGCCCGAGCGGCAGGCGAGCTCCAACCAGTGCGGGCGGGCACTGGGCATGACCGGCTGGCACGGCCAGCCCCTCTGGTGGCGGTGGGAGTATCTCCGGGACAAGCGGTTCCTGCGCCGCAGGGCCTACCCGTATTTCAAGGAAGCTGCATGCTTCTACTGGCGTTACCTGAGGAAATACCTCGACGCGAGCGGTGATCTCTATCCGTCCCTCAATCTGGAGGGGCCGCCGTGGACGAAGGACTTCAAGCACAACCGTGATCCGTTTATCGACCTGATCCTGTTCCGCAACACGTTCCGGTATGCCATCGAGGCATCGACGGTGCTCGGCCTGGACGCAGCTTGGCGGCGGCGCTGGGAATGGGGATTGTCGAAGATCCGGCCGGTTCGGATTGATCGTCCGGCTGAAGGCCGGTTCTGGATACACGCCGACAAGAACGATAGGCCGGACAACCCGGACAACTGGCGTGGTCCGCGCCAGACTCAGGCCGGTCAATCGGTCGCGGCCGCGTGGACCGTTTTCCCCGGCGAGTACGTGGCCGGCGATGAACCGGATGGCACGGCGCCGGCCTTGCGGAAAATCATGCGGGACAATCATTGGACGAAGTGGCATCCGGATGTGATCTGGATACACCACTGGTGGTGCGCGATCCCGGCATTGCGGATGGGACTTCCCGAAGCGTTCTCGATGGCGCGCAGGATAATCCTGCGAGAACGCTTCACGCCCGGGCACGCAAGGACGACGCACTGGATCCATCTTCAGCCGGACGCCTGGCGGGTGCCGGAAGACAACTACCTGGGCGTGACAGCGACGACCGAGATGCTGCTGCAAAGCCAGGGCGGCGTGATACGCCTGTTCCCGTGCTGGCCGAAGAACAGGCGCGCGGCATTCCACGGCCTGCCCGCGCGAGGCGGGTTCATCGTATCCGCGGAATTAAGACCCACTAGTGGTCCCGTGGTGGAGATACGGAGTCTTGCGGGGGACTCCTGTCGGATCCGCTGGACCGGGACGAGGCTGCCGCGTGTGACGTGCAGGGGGCGGAAGGTGCCAGTGCGCCGTGAAGGACGAGAGATTGTGTTCCGGACAAGCCGCGGCAGTGTGTGCGAGGTCATGTTCGGGCGCTGATCAGTGCGGGTGAAAACCCATCGCCTTGCAGGCGAAGAATAGGGGTACGAAGTTCGCAGGACGGGCGGTCTTGGTAGGGCGAGCCCTTCCAGCCTTCGCAGCCGAAGCGGCTGCTTCGGCGGAGTAGGCCTGGGCGAGCCGGATACGGACGGCTCACCGGGGACGGTTCGGCCTACCTGTGAGAAATGGACCCGGCGGTTGAGTCGAACTGCATTCGACAGGATTTGGACTCTCTGGCTTCGAGCCGGTGGTGCTTCATTGCAGGGGAGGCGGATCAGGTGAGGATAGGGGTTCAACTCATTGTTTGTCTGTTCACGGTGCTGATCGTGGTCCTGTCAACCGGCTGCAAATCGGCATATCTCAACGCCGGCAGCTACCATTCGAGCATCGTCGCGCTCAGCACGAACTCCCCCGAACGCGCGCTTGCCGTCTTTCCCGGCGGGGAGAAGGGCACATTCATCACCGACATGGAGAAGGCGTACTTGAGCATTCTCCAGGGCAAACCGGAAATCGACGTGCTCCGGAAACGCGCTGCGGCGCTGGATAATCGGATGCGCTACGAAGTGTCGAAGGAGATTAAGGCGTTCTTCTACGCGGAAACACCGGAGGGGTACTACCCGTCGGAACACGAGATCATGTGGATGCACCTGCTGCTCGGCTGGGGTTACGCCATGCGCGAGGATCGCACCAGCGCCCTGATCGAGGCAAGGCGGGTAGGCTGGCTACTGGATTCGCCATGGAGCGAAGAGGGCCATTTTGACGATGCCACGCTCCGGATACTGTGTGCCAGCCTCTGGTCCCTCTGTGGCGAATGGGATGAGGCGGCCGTAGACCTGAGGGCAGCCGCCGGCCTGGATGATTCGCTTGGCTGGGCGAAAGCCCTGGCAGATTCTGGACAACCTCGGAACCTGCTGTTCGTGCTGGGAGGCGTGGGGCCCGAGGCGTACTGGGACCCCGAGAAGAGCTTCAACCTCCTGCGCGGTCTGCGGCACGTCGGCTTCAGGCCGCAGGGCCTGCGCAGTGATATCCGGCTTGCGGGCGTGAACAGCAACGAAGTGACCGTGGCTCGCTCGCCCGATTCGTCACGCTGGTACGAACGCCACTGGCAGCGGAACAATGCGATCCGGGAACTGGTGGAGGATTCCCATTACGGCAATACCATGCTGCTGTCGTCTGCCCGGAGCGCCGGGAAGGTGGGCCTGGCGACGGTATGGGGCGTGTCGGCCGGCGCGGCGATGTTTGCGGCGGGAGCGGGGATTCTCTACCTCAGCGCTGAAACCGGTGGAGGGGGCGATGGGACGGGTGATGCGGCCCTCTTCGGTATCCTGTTGATGGTGGCCGGCCCCATGTACACCTACAAGGTCATCCGATCCACGGCGGCCGATGCGGTTGATGAATTCAAGCAGGATCTCGATGCGTCCGGCACGTATCGTTTCGTTCGATTCCTGCCGGAATATGTCTGGGTGGGTTGGAGCGATGACGACATCCGGGAGCCGTTCTCGATCAAGATAGCCGGGCAGGATGCGTTGCCAGTCCAACCATTCGCGCGGTCGGGCAACGGTGTTCTGTTGGTGTTCCATCCGGATGCGCAGCCGGCAACAGGTGGAAACGCGGCCGGTCCTGCAAGTACGCGCAGCGTGTACCGTGTCACGCGCTGATCCGCGATTCCTGCCTTCACTTCACCACTCGCCTTCGCCAGGGAGCCCCGTCCCGACCTCCGGGAGTCGGGACCGCGGGGAGGATGCGCCTTCGTCCCTGTGGGACTTCGGCGGCACGGGATGGCGAGGCGACCACGACGTAGTCCCGAGGCGCTGCGCGCTCGGGACGAAGTCGGGTGGGCTCCGGCGCAGTTTCGCGGTAAGGAAGTATCCTTATGGAAGCCCCGCCCCTCGGGGCGGGGAGGCTCACTCGAATCCGACGCCGTCCAGGAATGCCCTGGCCAGGATCGTGTGGCCGGGCAGGCCCGGATGCACGCGGTCCCACGCAAGTATCTCGCTGGGCAGGTGCTTCAGCACCTTGTTGAACGCGGCCTGGGTATCGACGAGAATTGCGCCCTTCTGCTTCGCTATCTTGCGGACGATGGCGCCGTACTGGTCCATGCGCTTCCGCATGTCGTCTGCGAGGTTGTCCTCAATATAGTAAGGGGTCATCATAACCAGCCCTTTGACCTGGGTCTGTTCCACAAGCGATTTCAGCGTTGTCTCGTATTCGTCGGGCAGTACGTGGATTTGTTTGTCCAGCGGACAATCGAACTGGCGCCATACGTCGTTGATGCCGATCATGATAGAAAGCCAATCGGGTTTCAGGTCGATCACATCGCGCTTCCAGCGTCCCGCGAGGTCGCGAACTGTGTGGCCGCTGGTGCCGGTGTTCAGGACGCGAATCCGCCTTTCGGGATACGCGGCCAGCAGGAGGGAATTCACAACGCTGACGTAACCGGCGCCGAGGCCGCCGCCGCTGCCCACGGGCTGTGCGCGCCCGGCATCCGTGATCGAGTCGCCGATGAACAACAGTGTCTGATTAGCTGCGATCTTCATGGTCATCTGCCTTTCTACTGCCTGGTTGGGAAAACAAACAACGCGGCGGATGGTACGAAATGGTTTCCAATCAGCCAAGCGATATCACCTTCCTGCGGTACGGCCTGTTACGCGGGTGGCGATTCTGGCACGGAACGGCTCGCGAGGCCGCTCGCCCTCCAGTTCTCACGGCAATCGCCTGCCTCGCCGTCTCACGGTTCTGCCGGGCCACGCCACACGCTGCCGCCGTAGCCGGTAACATAGATCCGGTCGTCGCGTTCGGGATCAACGCATACCCTGTGGGCACTGCAGAAAGTATAGTCTTCGAAAGCTTTCCATGAACGGCCTGCGTCCTTGCTGAGCCACAACGGAGCAGCCTTGCCCTCGTTGTACGTGAGTGTCATGTATACCCAATCGGGCTTGCGGGGGTGAATCGTGGCGCCGAAATGCAGTGCGCTGTGGCGGGCCAACCGGTCCCAGCTCCGTCCGCCGTCGATGGTCTTGTACAGGCCTGCCTCAGCGTGGTCCCTGCCCGGATCGTCGCATACGGACAGGTAAATGGCCCGGCTGTCACGCGGATCCACTTCAAAGTCTGTCAGCCACCGGACATCAAGTCCCGCCGTGATCTTGCGCCAGTTTGCGCCGTTGTCGGAAGAGGCATATAGACCGACTCCCTCGGGCATAAGCCAGTGATCCCTGAGTTTGCCGGTTACCAGGCATAGCAGCGTGCCGTCGGCATGAAGGCGTACACGACACACGCGCATGTTGAGGCCTGGGGCACCCAACCCGTTGCTGATGGAGGTCCACGTTTTCCCTGAATCGTCGGACCTGTAGACCCCGTGTTCCCATGCGGACGCGTAAAGCCGCCTGTGATCCTTCGGGCTCTTCGGATCGAGTACTACGGAAACGATCGGGACCTGCGGCAGTCCGCCGCAGGGGGTGCCGTTGGGGCGGCGATGGGCGCCGTACCAACGTTCGTCGTTGATGGGCACGTTCAAGGTGGGATCAAGCCAGGTGACTCCGAAGTCGTCGGAGACACCGACGATACCGTAACCCGTGGCCCGGTGTCCGCCTGTAACGATGTTGTTGTTGGGGATGTCGTGTACTTCCGAAAACGCTCCCCAGATCCGTCCGGGCACCTCGGGGTCGAAGGCGAGTTCGAAAGTGTTGGGACCGGTGTCCCGGCCCCAGATCCACGAATTACCCCCGTCTTCAGACCTGGCGAATCCGAGGTCCGTGTAGCAGATGTAGTGTCGACGACGCTCAAACGGATCGACGTAGTAATTCCACGTGGTGGTGTTGGTCAGGCCGTTGTTCAGCCAGCGGTGACCATTGGCGGGCTTCCCCTGGCCCGGCGCATGATGAGTGTCGAGGTTGCGCCAGGTACGTCCGCCGTCTTTTGTGAGGTACGGTGTGCAGTAGTCTGAAACAAGAACCACGTCCGGATTCGCGGAGCAGATACCGGCCGCGGTGATTGCCCAGCCGGAAAGGGAGTTGAAATAGGTGGACGTGTAGTTGACGCCGAGATTGAAGCGCTTGTCGTGCTTGTCGCCGAACAGGACGGGACGCCAGGTCTTGCCGGCATCGTCACTTCGATGGACGAACGGTTCGTTGCTCCGGGCCGGGTTGACCGCATACAACGTGTCAGGCTGGACATCGGTGGTAAGCAGGTAACGGACCTGGTCGGCTTCTCCGGCAGGGACAGGCCGCCCGGAAACCCGCTCCCAGGTAGTACCATGGTCACTTGACCTGCAGATCTCTCCCTGGCTCTTCCGATCCTTCGTCGTGGCGTCGAGCCAGGCGTACAGGCGGCAGACGCCGGAGCCGGCATTGGATGAGGCGGCAAATGCAAGGATCGGACGGAGCGGCAAACCTGCACCGCATTGGATCCAGTTGGCGCCGCCATCATCGGAGCGATAGACCGTCTCGCGAGTGACGAGAAAGAACCTGCGTTGTTTCGCGGGACTTGTCCGGTCGATGTGGAGGCCGAGGCATGTTCCGGCCGTACGGGCGATGGGGGACCAGTGGGTACCTGCATCAACAGATCGAAAGACCTCGTTTTCAGTTGCAGCAAGCATGAGGTCCGGTTGATCCGAGTCGATCAGGATATGCCGGAGATTGCCGGGCAACCCTTCGCCGCAGGCGGCAAAGGTCTTTCCGCCGTCGCGGCTGATTCGCAGGGTGGACGGGTAGCCGTAAGCGGCGTAGGCGATCTGTGGATCGCGCGGATGGAATACGCCTGCAAAAAATGGACAGCCCAGCATGTTGGACCAGTGGAACATTGTCCACGTGTTGCCGCCGTCCTCGGTACGGAAGGCGCAGCTCATGTCGCAGTTGAGCAGTATGTGGTCGGGGTCGTGGGGCGAGATGGCCGGCGTCTCGGTTCCGCCGCCCCCGCTCAAACCTGTTGGCATCCATCGGCCGGTTTGCATAGTTCTGGTTCCCCGTCAGGAGCACATGCCTTAGCGGGACTGATCGCGCAAGTCAAGATTGGCCTGATCCGGGTTGAAGTGCACAACGAGGCCTTGCACTGGGCAGCGCGTTGTAGTCTAGTCCCGGGTTCTCAGCACGGGTATTCGCATGGCGTTATTAAGTCTTCGAAATGTGAGTCTCTGTTACGGCGGGCAACCCCTGCTGGACAATGTTGAACTGCACATCGAGCGGGGAGACAGGGTCTGCCTTCTGGGTGTGAACGGGGCCGGCAAGAGCTCGCTCCTGCGCCTTCTCGCTGGTGAATCGGAACCGGACACGGGTCAGGTCATCCATGCGTCCACGGTCCGGGTGGCGAGGCTTCCCCAGCAGGTGCCTTCCCACCTGGAGGGCCGGGTGCTGGATATCGTGTGTCCCGGCGTCGCCGGGTCGGAAAATCCGAATGCGCTCCTCGAGGCGGAACAGATCCTCAGCCGCCTGCAGCTCGACCCTGCCGCTTCCTTTGCCACACTATCCGGCGGAACCCGCCGCCGTGTCCTTCTTGCACGCGCCCTGCTCGGTACACCGGACGTGGTCCTGCTCGACGAACCGACCAATCATCTTGACCTGGATTCCGTCGCCTGGCTGGAAGAGTTCCTGCTCCGGTACTGCCGTACGTTTCTCTTCGTGACCCATGATCGATCTTTCTTGAGGCGGCTTGCATCGCGGGTCATCGAGCTTGATCGCGGCCGGCTCAGCGACTGGCACTGTGACTATGACACCTTCCTCCGCCGCAAGGAGGATGCCCTTCACGAGGAAACTCGCCAGCAGGATGCCCTCGACAAGCGCCTTGAGAAAGAGGAAGCGTGGCGGCGGCAGGGTGTCAAGGCTCGTACCGTGCGCAACCAGGGCCGCCTCCGCGCGCTGGAAGCCCTCCGCGATGAAAGGCGCCGACGCCGCGAACGATCCGGTCCTGTCAAGCTGTCCATCCAGGAGGCGGACCGTACGGGCCAGGTCGTCCTGAAGGCTGAGCATGTCTCTTTCGGGTTCGGCGATCGACCCCTGATACTGGACTTTTCCGGCGTTATCATGCGCGGGGACAGGGTTGGCATTCTCGGGCCCAACGGGTGCGGCAAGACCACGCTTTTGCGGCTCCTCCTGGACCCGGATGCGCCGATCGAGGGTTCTGTAACCCGGTCCGGGACGGTGACACATGGCACCAATCTCCAGGTTGCCTACGCGGATCAGCTTCGTGCCCGGCTCGATGAGCACCTGTCGCTTGCGGACAACATCGCCAGCGGCCGGGAGTTTGTCATGATCGGGGGCGTGCGCCGGCATATCATCGGTTATCTTCAGGATTTCCTTTTCCCGCCCGACCGTGCCCGTCAGCCCGTGAGTTCCCTGTCCGGCGGCGAACGCAACCGGTTGCTGTTGGCCCGCCTGTTTGCCCAACCGTCCAATGTGCTGGTACTTGATGAGCCTACAAACGACCTGGACCTCGATACGCTGGAACTGCTCGAGGGGCAGTTGGCCGCGTATACGGGGACGGTCCTGGTTGTGAGTCATGATCGTGCTTTTCTTGACAATGTTGTGACCGGCATCCTGGCATTTGAGCCGCATCCCCCGAGCCTGACGGAACCATGGCTGCGCGCTGGGGAGGGGTGGTACATCAACGAGTATGTGGGCAGCTACGATGATTGGGCACGAAATCGTATCCTGCCGCCCGTGCCGGCCGCGGCACCGGCGGAGTTGCGTGCCAGTGTCGCTGTCCGCCCCGCGAAAAGACGCCTGGGCGACAAGGAACGCCGGGAACTGGCGGCGTTGCCAGGCCGGATCGAGGCCATGGAAGAAGAACAGGCGCAGTGGCATGGTCGCATGGCTGATCCTGGCTTCTACCGCCAGGCCGGCGACGCCATTGCCCACGCCCGGGAACGTACGGCCCAGATTGCCTCCGAACTTGAAGTTGCCTACCGGCGCTGGGAGGAACTTGAGTCGCTTGTTGCGCGGTAGGTTCTGACGACTATTGACGCAATCGGAGACCCGCCTCTATGATCGCGACACGGCCATGAAACCAACCGTCACCCTGGCGACCACAACCACCCCGGACGGCCAGGCTCTCTCCCTCTGCCAGCATGACCGTGATTTCATCATCCGGCTCGGGCGCGATGAACTGATGTCCAGCCGGCGCAACGCGTCGGAAATGGCCCTGGGAAAATTGGGCTGTGAACGACTTGCCACACACACCAACCCCGTGGTGCTTGTCGGAGGCCTGGGCATGGGTTACACGCTTCGCGCGGCTCTTGACGTCCTGCCGCCGACAGCAACCGTTATCGTGGCGGAGTTGCTGCCGGCCGTGGTGGAGTGGAACCGGAATGTGTTTGGCGATCTGGCAGGCCATCCCTTGCGCGATCCGCGGGTTGAGGTGCGTGTTGAGGATGTGTTCCGTGTCATCAGTGAATCACCCGGCCGGTTCGATGCCATCCTCCTTGATGTTGACAACGGGCCCCACGCCATGACCTCGGCGGATAATCATCGCCTTTACGGCCCCCATGGCATCGAGGTCACGCTCAGTGCGCTGCGCCAGGACGGGTGCCTGTCCATCTGGTCGGCTACCCGTGATCTGCCGTTCGAACGGCGCCTGCGCTACGTGCATCTTGCGGTCCGCACTTACTGCCTACCCGCCTACCAGAACAGCAAGTCACAGCCGCATCGCGTATGGGTTATTTCCCGGGAGCCGGGGTCGCTGCCGAAAGCGCCGGCGGCGCCGGATCGCCGACCCGGTGCGGCCGAACGACCGCAACCCCGGTGGCGTCGAAGATCCTGAGGAGGATTCTCCATGGCAAAGAAGAACAGGCAGAGAGGCAATCTTCTTGTGTGGCTGGACTGCGAGATGACGGGTCTCGACCCGGATCGGCACGTTCTTCTTGAGATCGCCACGATCATCACGAACAACGACCTGGAGGTCGTTGCCGAGGGACCCGTGCTGGCCATCCGGCAGGGGCCGGCAGCGCTCCGCCGCATGGACAACTGGTGCCGGCGCACGCACGCACGCAGCGGGCTGATCAAACGCGTGCGTACGGAAGGTGTTCCGCTGCGCGCGGCCGAGAAGGCAACGCTGGAGTTCGTGCGCAAGCACTGCCGTGAACGGACCGCACCGCTGTGCGGGAACTCAATCGGCCATGATCGTCGTTTTCTTGCCCGCTATATGCCGGAGCTTCACGACTTCTTCCACTACCAGAGCATTGATGTCAGCACTGTGAAACAATTGGTGAGGCGGTGGTATGGTGCCTCGTGCCGTCCGCCGAAGAAACACGAGGAACACCTTGCCCTGGCGGACATCCGCGAATCGATAGCAGAACTGCGCTTCTACAGGAGAAAGGTGTTCATAAAGAAGCCTGCGGTGAAAACAAGGCGAAGAAGCGGCTCTTGACTGGGTAGACGAAAGGGGCAATTCTTTTTGCTTTTTGAGCGGATGATCTGCGCGGTGAGTCGGCGGGAGAGTAGATGGGCAAAATCAGGGCAAGCGGAGGGTATCGCGAGTTGAGGTCGTTTCAGACCACAACCATCATCTACGATGGAACCTATTGGTTTTGTGAGCACTTTGTCGATCCCCGTTCCCGGACGAACGACCAGATGATCCAAGCCGCGCGGAGCGGCCGACAGAACGTCGCGGAAGGCAGTCGCGCCTCAGCGACGTCCTCGCAAACGGAACTCCGGCTGATCAACGTGGCGCGGTCAAGCCTGGAGGAGCTGTTGCTCGACTTCGAAGATTTCCTGCGGCAGCGGCACCTGAAGCAGTGGGCACCCGATTCTCCCGAGGCAATGGCGGTCAGGCAGGTGGGGCAGCGTGCGGGCGATCAGTCCGATCCGTCGGATCTGACGGATGAGCAACGCTACGCCCTTTACTCTCATTGGCTGGACCATGAAGACCCGGCCGTGAGAGCCAATGCGCTCATCTGTCTGATCAATCAGGCGAACTACCTGCTCGACAAGCAGATTGCCGCATTGGAGAAGCAGTTTGTCGAAGAGGGGGGCTACAGCGAGCAGCTTGCGGCTGCCCGCCTGGCGGAACGCAACAGGCGGAAGGGAAATCCGACAGATCAGACTGATCGATCGGATTGCATTCCCGCCTGTCCGCAATGCGGCAAGCCAATGGTGTTGCGTACCGCCCAGAAGGGCGCGAAAGCCGGCAAGCAGTTCTGGGGATGTTCCGGCTATCCCGACTGCAAAGGCCTGCAGGATGTCTGAGGGGTGCGAAGAACGAGTTGCGCTGAAATCAAGATGAGGGGAGACAGGGTCATATGATGCTTGGCAAGTATTCGATCGGCATTGGCGACAGGTTCGCGCACGAGGGAAAGGCGCAGCTGGAGGCGTTCCAGGACGCTGCCGCCATGGGTGTTCACGTGGTCCCGGTGTGGAACAAGTCGCACAGGGAACACACCATAGTGAAGACCGTCCCCGCGGATGTCCGGAAGGAAGCGGACGCGGCTGTGCATGCGCTGGGCTGGACCGGCGGTTACTTCTGTGATGCTGATCACATAGGGCTCAAGAACGTCGACCTGTTTCTAAAGGCGTGCGATTTCTACACACTGGATGTTGCGGACTTCATCGGCAAGCCGGCGGCCCCGGAAACTGTCGACGCGTTCGTCCGCAAGCACCAGAAGCATACCGGTACGCTGCGCATTCCCGGCATAGCCGAGCAGTTCAAGGTTACACCTGAGCAGGTGCGGACCATTGCAGGGAAGTTCCTGCTGGCGGCACAGGAAGCCGGCCGGATCTACCGCCGGATCGAGTCGGTTCTCGGGAAGGGCAATTTCGTTACGGAAGTGTCGATGGACGAGGCCCAGGCTGCCCAGACGCCTCTCGAGATGTTCTTCATCCTGGCGGCGCTGGCGGACGAGAAGATCCCGGCGCAGACCATAGCCCCGAAATTCACGGGGCGATTCAACAAGGGCGTGGATTACGTGGGTGACCTGCGCCAGTTTGAGAAGGAGTTCGGACAGGATCTCGATGTTATCTCTTTCGCCGTACAGGAATTCGGCCTTCCGCGTAACCTCAAGCTGAGCGTCCATTCAGGAAGTGACAAATTCTCGATATACGGAATCATCGGCAAAGCAATCCGAGCGCGCAAGGCGGGGTTGCATCTCAAGACTGCCGGAACCACCTGGCTCGAGGAGATCATAGGGCTGGCGGCTGCCGGTGGCGATGGGCTCGCCACGGCAAAGGACATCTACGCCGTTGCGCTGAGCCGATTTGACGAATTGTGCGCGCCATACGCTACCGTGATAGACATCCGGAAGGACAGGCTGCCGTCCGTTGACACGGTGCGGAGCTGGGATTCAAACGCTTTTGCCGGAGCGCTGAGGCATGACAGGACCTGCCGTGAGTTCAACCCGGACTTCCGCCAACTCCTGCACGTCGGCTACAAGGTTGCCGCCGAGATGGGAGACCGTTTCCTCGACGCCCTGAAACGATTTGAGAGCGAGATAGCGCGGAACGTCAAAGAGAACCTGCTCGAACGTCACATCAAGCGCGTATTCCTGCCGTGATCAAATAACCATTGCGTATCCTGCTATCCCGCAAGAGTCGCAACTACTCAGGCGGACAGGGTTAGGGGTTCAGGCTTCCAGATCATCATAGGAGAACGAGCATGCAGAAGTGCGGACAGAAAATGGTAGTGCGCGTTGTTGGTGCGAATCCTGTCCTGATGTACGCGGCAACAGAGGCTGCGCGATATCTGCGGCAGATGACTGGTCATCCCGTGCATGTCTTGACCGTGCGACGGTACGAAGCACAAATACCGGGTGTGTGGCTCGTGTTGGCGGGGACAGCAGGCCGCGTGAAGGCTGATGCGTGGGAAGACGCGATCGAGATCAGCGTCAGGGCCGGGCATGTGAAGCTCTGCGGCTCCAATCCGCGAAGCGTGCTGTTTGCAGTGTACCGCTGGCTTGAGGCGCTGGGTTGCCGCTGGTTCCGCCCCGGCGCGTTCGGGGAAAAGGTGCCGCATGT
>Ga0172371_10010562_pt1 | contig 12451 bp, 34 predicted proteins | sample Lak12m_FD_114543 | JGI IMG/M metagenome (GOLD analysis project Ga0172371, IMG submission 114543) | Freshwater microbial communities from Kabuno Bay, South-Kivu, Congo - kab_022012_12m | ecosystem: Environmental > Aquatic > Freshwater > Lake | place: Democratic Republic of the Congo: South-Kivu... | reverse complement strand
TTTAAAGAAGATTATAACTCCAGAGATAAAAGAAAGATTAAATAATGGTGATCATAAGTTCCTTTATTGGGTATATGGATACGATGTGGATAGTAAAGAAGATAATATTCCGTTAATAGATCAATTCTTGGAATTAGAAAGAATACCAATGCAATTAAGAATGAATGAGCTAAAGCAACGTATAGATAAAGCTATTGGTACTCTTGCTATGTTAGAAGAAGAAGGATGGTCTATTAATCCATCATTAGAATTATGTACAAAATGTCCTGTATCTACTAAATATAAATTTCCAGATGGTAGTAAGGGTAATGGTTATTGCGAGGATTGGATCAAGAGAGTAATGATTTAAATAAAATAGTTATGAAATTAGGTAATTATATTATTGATTTTTATCATCATCAAAACATACCAGGATATAATGGTATGACAATATGTACTATTAATATAAATGATAAAATAGTACAAGATAAATCATATTGCTGTCACAATGATCAATTTAATAAAAAAGTTGGTCGTAAGATAGCATTAACAAGAACATTAAATAGAGCCAATATATCTAAAGAAGAAAGAAGGGATATATGGAATGATTATCTAAAACAAGTAAAAGTATGAAAGATAAATTAAGATTAGAACCAGCATTTCCAAGCGTAGTTTCATTAGTAGATGAAAAAGATGGAACAACGGTTAACAATATAGAATTTTTGGGTATGTCTAAACGTCTTTATATAGCTACTATGGCTATGCAAGGATATTTATCTAACCCGCATATAGTAACAGTATCACCAAAGCGAATAATAGAAGATTGTTATCAAATGGCAGATGAATTATTAAAACAAGAAAACATATAATAAATGGAAAACGAATTAAAAGTATTAAGTAAACCAGAAGACAGAATCCTTACATTTAAAGATTGTACAGAAGTAATTACATTAGACGAATTGAGATTAGCAGAATCAGATCAACAAGCATCTAAAGCACATTATGAATTTATAGATGAGGTTAGAAATATCTGTGATAAAGCTGGTATTAAATATTCTATTGATGAAGTATATGTTAATAAATATGTGTCTGCCGGCAATAAAGGTGCATTTGCACTTAAAGGATTAACACAACAATATGGAGAGAATAATATCCATACATGGTTATTAAGAAGAGCATTAACACTTGTTAAGTTTACTGATTTAGTGCTTAATAATATGGGATATACTATGGCACTTAATTATCTGCAGGATGGATTCCAGGTAGCATTAGGAATGAATGTTCATATATGTAAGAATATGTGTATCTATGGTGGTAATCTTATTCAAACATATGGAGAAGGAAGAAGGGGTAATATATCATATGATGCACTTATGGACCATATAAGAGGATGGGTAGGAACATTAAGGGAGAAATATGATGCAGATATAAAGATTATAGAGATGATGAAAAGTAGACCATTCAACCATACAATAGCACATGAATACTTTGGTGGATTAATGGAGAAAGCAATGATAGGCAATAGAACAGGTAAGTATTTTATGTTCGATGAAACAGAAGTAAAGAACTTTCAAAGAGGATATTTAGAGAAGATAAACTACAATCCAGATGAGGCATATCATTTAGTACCATCATTGTTCGACTTTTATAATATCGGAACTAGTGTTCTACGCTTGAATGAAACAGATACAAGGAAGATATTAGTATCTAATAATAAATTTAGTAATTCAATCGTACGAGAGTTTGGCGGTGAGGAATTGGTTACTATTTTGAATTAATAATTAGTTTTCATTTTTAATGTTTGGGAATAGCTCTATTATAATGATAGGGCTATTTCTTTTTAACGGTGACGGTATGAAATCAAAGCTGAAAGAGAGATATGAACTGTCAACATGCACTGAAGATTGGGCGGGAGGCAAAGCCCCAAAATAGTACTGAAACCGCTTTGTTTTATACCGTGTGTTAGCGTTTCGTGCTTTATTCAGATTATTAACTTTTAAAAACGATTATATGAAAAATTCAGATTATCCAATTTATCCAGTTCCTTATAAAAATGAGGATGGAACAGTACAACATGATGTTTATTTTGGATTAAACAAAAGAGAACATTTTACCCTTGAAATAATGAAATCTAATCTTACAAATGAGATTAATACAAGTGTTTCGGCTATTTCAGATTATTTGGGGATAAACAAAGATGAGTATAAAGGAATAGCTGATTTTAACAGATATATTATAAAACTATCTATTGACATGGCTAATCAATTACTTACTGAACTTGAAAAGAGCGATTCTTAGCATGAACTATGAAATAAAAGCTGTTATTTTTTATAATTGCTTTTATTAAGAGTTAAAAAGATTATTATGTTCATTTCTTCAACAATGCTCACGAAATGTTAACAAATAAATTAATAAATACATGAAAACAGCTAAAGATATATTTTTGCCATGGGATAAAATAAATCCATTTATGAAAGATAAGTTGGAATTATGGGATGAATTAGATTGGACTTTATTAAAAAAAAATAAAAGAGTATATGTAGAAAATATTATTAATCTAATAGAAGAAGCACAAATAGATGCAATACAACATACAGTTAAGGTGTGCGCAGATAAGATAAAAGAAAATTATAATCATATTAGTAATCCACTATTTGATGAAGCAGAAGTATTTATATTGAATGAATTCATATTATCAGTAGCAGATAAACTAATTAAAAAAATAAAATGAAACATAATATCAAATTATCAATACCTAAAGATCATATAGAGGAAATTTGGTTAAAAGAACAAGCATTATTATTATCTGCTTGTTGCTATGAGAAAGTAGTATTTAATAAAGAACATTGTTATTGTAGTAAATGTAAATTAAAAACTAAAATAATTAATTGATATGAAATACAGAATAGATAAAGATACCATATGGGAAGATACTGGTAAAGTAACTTTTCACAATTATCCACCAGAAGGAAAGTGAACATTATCTTATGCAACAAGAATATATAAAGAATTTAAAAGAAATGATAGACTTGGATGGAAAGAAATTGAAGGACCATCAATATACGAATATGATATGTCAATATTAAATGCTACATTATTCAGAATAGCTGCTACTGCTATTAATACATTATTTTATTCTCTTAAAACACATAAAGAAATATTAGATAAACTTATTACTAACGAAAAAAATGAACTATTATGATAACATTAATTATAATTGGATCTATTATAACAATTGTTGCATTAATAACTTGGAGAATTATATATAAATTAACAAGACCATATAGAGGAGAAGATAATAATGGCAATAGAGGCCTTTTTTAGAAGCGTAGATGCACGATCTTTATCGAGTAAAGATAATGTGCCAGAAATGATTTATCGTGTCTTAAATTATTAATTTTGTACATATATTTAATAATTTAATAAAATAATTGTGACAAAGTAAATTAGATAGATGTTCAAATTGTTTTTATTTTAAAAAAAAATTAACTAAATCTGGTATTTGCTTTATTAATGCTTTTCGATTAAGAAATACGAAAAATAATAAGATAACAACAGTTTTTTACCTGTTGTTTCTTACTATAAATGCGATAAATATGTTGATAAAGAAAAAAAATTTGAAATATATATCAAATGAAAAAACAATTTAATATATTTGGAGAACAAATAAGATTAAGCAAAAAGGAATCTGTTGAATATACAAATTTAACAACCCTTCTTTTAAATTCAGAACATTGGTATTTAAGAGATGAAAAAGAATTAGAAATAGATTCACTAATGCTATTAGATAAATATATAAGAAATATGTTAACAAAAAGAAATCATAATGACTTACCCTATTAAAATAAAGAAAATAATAACTTCGCAACCATCTTATAATAAAAATGGTAATATCATAGGAGCAATATTAAAAACATCTTCTATATTATTAGAGCCAAATATTAAATATGAAATAATAATTAAAAAATATGACACTAGAAAGATTATATAAATGGGAATGTACTGGACCATTTGGTAATGTCTGGTACTTATACACAAGAGATACAGAAGATGCACTTATTTATCTTATAAAATCTATTGAAGTAGATGAGGCATGTTATTCATTCCAACTAACATCAATTCATCCAATCTATATTCCCTCTGAATGGATATACGAACAAGTATTATTTGATGAATATATAGTATACTATAAACAATGAGAGGATATAGATTTACAATTCATTATAATGGATTTGGAGAAGATGAAGATGATGCATGGTTGGATCTTCTAAATAATATAACATTATATCCACCCGAACAGCCAACAAATAACGATGTACTAGAAGTATGTCCTGATTGTGGATTTGTTAATTGTATATGCGAACCAACAGATGAAGAAATAGCCAATAATGATCCTAATCAATGGTTATCAGATGCATGGTTAGAAAAAGCAGATAGAGATTATGAATTTAAAAATAATAAATAATGGAACTAACAAACAATAGTAACGACATGGCTACAATAGTAGAAACTTTTATTCAAGAAGAAACACAAGAATTAATTTATGATAATGATAAGTTAGAAGAATGGAATAAGTATATTGATGAATTAGGATTAAAAGGACAAACACAAATAGTATCTAAAGATAAAAGTCCTATTCCATTTTTGCATATGAAAAAGTCATTAGTAAATGTATTTGAAGAATTATGTCCTATTCATGTTAATGTAGAAAATTTTAATATTACTCCTATACCATTAGAGTTGTTAAGTCATATAGCATTAGCTAAGAAAGAGAATCATTTTAAGCGTATTGAGATATGGTATGATGATAAGAAACCAGATCCAGTAGTAGTTGGTTGTAATGTACAATGGTATAGTTATAGCTATGAAGATGTACCAAAATCATTGCAAAATAAAATCTATTCATCTAAAGAGGAATTAATATCTCTAATTAAACAAGAAGATCCATCATTTAATCCCAAAGGTAAAAGTATAGGATGGGAAACAGACAAAGTATGTTATCTTATTGGTAAATGGGGAGATGTTAAGAGGAGTTTTAAAGAACTTACTGAAATGGCTATAGAAAGATATATAGCTAAACAAGGTAATACTTATAGAAGAATTATTAAAGAAAATAATGAAAAATTAGCTACAATAGAAGAGGACGCACAAGAAAGATTTAATTAATGAAATACGCATTATATAAAGATAGTAATGAAGAATACACCCTTATCACACAAGATGGGGGTGTATATTCTTTTGATGAATATGATAATATTATGAAATTAGATAGTGAACTTAATATGAATGTACCATATAAACATTTAGGAAAAGAGGTATCTATAGATGCTATTAAAAAGAGAAGTGCTAGAGAATTCGTAAAAACACTAATAAGTATATAATGGAAATAATAGTTAATATTATTAAGCTATCAACTGATTTAGCACATAATGCTGCAAGAGACGAAATGATAAATAGAATGGATAATTCATATATCAATTACGAAGAAGAAATGTATGTGGACGATAACGAATCTGTTTATACAGAAGATGCACAAAAAGTATTTAATGGATGGTATAATTATTTTTATAATGAAATAAAAAACCATGAAAATAAAATAAAAGAATTATCTAATATCATATTTTCTTTAGAACAAGCCGTTATAGCTAATCCAACATGGAGTAGAATATTAAGAAAAGATTTAAAGAAGATAAAGCAATTAAGAAAGAAAGAAATTATTTCAAGTAAATATATCAGTAATGATTAAATATACTAATGAACCAAAGCTGATTAAAAAAGGTTCTGTAATAACAACTAAATTTGATGGTAGATTCATTGAAGAAAAATATTACAAAATAATGATGGAAATAATTGAATCTATACATAGTTCTAATATTAATAAATATATTGAAGATTATCTATTTAAAAATTAAACAATGGAACCAAATATAATAAAGATAAGGATAAAAGATGGAATGATAATTCAAATAGAAGACATACCATTAAATGTTATGATAAAAGTATATGATTATGATTGTGAAAGCGAACCGAGAGAATTCCTATCAAGAGATGAGGATAAAAAACAATGTTATATTTATTGTTATGATAGTGATGATTGTATAAAAGAAAATATATGACAGCAAAAAAATTAAAAGAAGAATTATTAAAATTAATTTGTTTATATACACATACGGGTGAAGAATATTGTGATGATATATTAAACGCACAAATGCCAGAACTATGAGTAAATATATATTAAAAGATGGTGATAGAATATATTGTACTGGTGTTTTCTTAATATATAACAAAGAAAATCAACAATGGAAATGAATTGTTGATGGAATAGATGACAATATATATTTTGATGGGAAAATAGTAGAATATGATTATGAGAAAGAACAACACTTTATAACATACGATGAAAATGAAACCATATTACTTTAATAATAAAACATTATGTTTTGTAGAATACAACAGAACCAAAGAATATATCTATGAATTCGTATTATCTGTTATTATTTTAATATTAGGTATATGCATAGGTTATAAGACATGTTTGATAAAAAAACGATTTAACAAAATATAATGTAATAAAAATAATATACTCAGATAGTATATCCGTAACATATCCTATAAAATACATTAATCCAGATTCAATAAAAGGAAATTCAAAAGTAGCAAATGATTTAAAATACTATTATCAAAATATTAAGAAAGATGAATAAAAATAAAATTGAAAAATTAAAAGAAAATTACGAAACAATATGTAACAAATACATAACTATTTTTTGTGAAAAACAGGAAATGGATTTCAATGGATGGATTGGAGATATAATTGGTGGAATAGCTATTTGTAATGATTTTTACTTCAATTTTGATGATATTGTATTAGATATAAACTTTGACCAACCAAAAGGAGATATTATAGATTGGTATTTTGATAATTTAGAAATACAAGACAAATATATTAACTATTATAGTTATATAAAAGGATTAAGAATTAAATAAATAAAATAAAATTATTATGGATAATCCAATTAATCAAAATGAATTCGATAGTCGTGATCTAATAGAATACTATGATGAATTAAAAGAAGAAACATTATCTCAATATAATGAATTAAAAGAAAACGAGTTTCTTCTTAATACAAAAATGGAAATGGAAGATTATTATGAATATGTGGATGATATTGACGTTGTTCTATCAGATGAAGAATTTAATTCAGAAAATAAAGAAGAATATATTGCATTAAAATCATTTATTGATGAATTAGAATCATATAGTCCAGACTTTAAATATGGTACTTCTATTATCCATGAAGATTATTGGATAGAATATTGTAAAGAACAATGTGAAGATGTTGGAGAAATACCAAAAAAATTACCTTGGTATATAGCTAATCATATTAATTGGGAAGGAGTATCAAATGAAATAGCAATGAACTATAAACAAGTAGAATATGAAGGAGATAATTATTATATTAGATAAGTTGATTTTGTGTTTTAAATATTATTATCTTTGTAGCTCGTTCTTTTAAATGATTTAGTATGTTAGTCGCACATAACAATAATAATAAACTCCTTTCTTATTTTGGAGTTGGTCATTCTTTAAATTCGGTCAATAATCCTCAATGATGTCGGTGTGCGAACCAATTCATTGGGGATTTTTATTTTAAACTAATTAATATGTTACCTGATCTCGTAAATAGACATTGCGAACAACGGAAAAAAGAAGCTGAAAAAGTTGGATATTGGATTGTAATACCAGCTAGTGTATTAAAAGATAATAATATATCTGATAAAGCTAAAATATTATATGGACATATAAGTGGATTAATATCTTATTCTAAGGAAATTGATATTGGATATTGTTGGGCAAGTAATCAATACTTTGCAAAAGAAATGAATACAGCTAAATCTAATATAAGTAGATTAATAACACAATTAAAGGATGCTGGTCATATTGATACAATTATTACTTATAAGCTAAATTCAAAAGAAATATCACAAAGATATATTATATTAGATTCACTTTCAAAGCCATCTGATGAAGATATAAAATCATTTTTATATGAAGATTCTAAGGAAAGAGATAAAACAGACTTATTAAATATCTTAAAAAATGGAGGATAAATTAGGTGGTCTTAATTTTAGTATAGGGTGGTCTGAAAGTTAGAAGGATAATATTACATTTAAATAATACAAGAAATACAGATATTAGTATATAGAAATTATGAAAATTGAATAAAATGGAAAATACATTAAAAACATTAAAAACATTAACATAAGAAGAGATAGCTACTTCTTGTGATTATATAGTAGAAAGATCAACAACTAAATTTGAAGATATATGATAAAGATAAATGATAATGCTTATATAGCTAAAGATAATTATGGATATGAATTGTTCATAAAGAAAACAGTAGAGACAAGAACTGGTAATATTAAAAAAGGAGAAAAACAAGTAAGAACAGGAGAATATAGAGATGAATTTATTGGTGGTAGATATTATTCTAATCTTGATAATGCACTTAATGGTTATCTTAATGAATATTTATTAGAATTAGCAGGTAGTGATACAGAACACGATCTTAAAGAAGTAATCAATCAAATAAGATTATTAAAAGCTGAACTATATATGCAATTCAATCTTGTAACAAATCATGCTAGTCCAATAGATAATATTAGAATTATAAAATAACGGCTGGCGGTATGGTTTAGTAAAGGCTGACCACTACCGACCAATAGAAGAACAAAACTTAATTCAGCCTTTATTAACTATACCGCTTGTTAGGCTTTCGTGCTTTTCGGGCGGGAAATACAAAAATTATGAGAAATTATACAACATTAGATTTGGTAAGGTTTAATAGGCTTGCAAATGAAAATAAAGACCTAAAGCCTATTGAGTTAATTAAATTATATAACGAAAAATACCCTGAGAAAACAGCAAGAGAAAAGCTGATAAACTTATCAAAGGCTTTAGGAATTAATAACCTACACAAAGCCTTAACTGGTAATGATATTCCAGATGACGAGCGTTGGGAGCATGAAGCCTAACAAATATATAAAGCATAGTTTTAATTTGCTTTATATATAGTTATTTTCTCAATAAAAATACAATGAAATTTCAACGATCTCATTTAAATGGTATAATATACTTACTAAGGATAGATCGTGTCTATAATCAATCAAAATATCTTATAAATTAAATAATAAATAATATGGCAAAGGAAAAAATAGCTGGTAGAGTATACATAGACATAGATAAAATTGATAAGAATGGTATATGGAAATCATCATTTAAAGATAATAATGGTAATACCATACAAAAAAAATATCTTACATTAGATATATTCGTTAATAACAAAGAAGATAAATATGGTAAAGATATTTATGTTCATCAATCATTGGGTAAAATGAAAGATGAAGACGGTAATGATGTTGTAGATAGCGAAACAGGTAAACCAGTATATGGTAAAGTAGAATATCTTGGTAAAGGGAAAACTCACAATGTAGGAAAGAAAGAAAAAGCAAAACCAGAAGAGAGTAATTATGTACAACAAAATGATAATAAAGAATTGCCATTTTAATAAGTAAACAAAATGAATGATAAACATAAAATATTAGCTATTGATCCAGCAACTATATGTGGTTGGGCTATATCAACAAATATATATGGAACATGGAATCTTAAAACACATAAAGATGAAACATGGGGTATGAAATTACTTCGTATGGAATCTAAACTTAAAGAAATACATAATATATATAGCATGAACATTATAGTATATGAAAGGCCTGGCGGAAGAAACACTGTTGCTATTATAACACAATCAAAAATAATAGGTGTTATAGAGAAATTCTGTCAGGAAAGAAATATAGAATACAAAGGATATAGTTCAAAAGAAATAAAAAAGTATGCTACTGGTAATGGTAATGCAAATAAAGAATTAATGATTGAATATGCTTTTAAAAAACTAGGATATGAAGGTTATGATAATAATGAAGCAGATGCCTTATGGTTGTTAATGTTATCAAAACATGATTTAAATATAAATTAATATGAATGATATAACTAAAATAAAAAAGACAATATATTCTTTATTAGAAGTTGATACAGAATATATAAAAGAGCATCCATTTAACGAAGAAGCAAACTATGCTAATTATATTATAATTTATATTATTTGGAGACACTTTAGTTATACGCTTGCTAAAATAGGATTTTTAGTTAACAGAGATCATACATCTGTTTATCACGGATTAAAACTAATAAATCTATCAATGCAAGGATATAATAATAAATTAAAAGACAAACTAATAAAAGTTCTTAATTATTATAATTTAATATTTATACAATATGAATACAAAAGAAGAAGAAAGATATATCAATCTATTGACTAATGATAAAGTAACAAAAATAAAAGAATTAATAATTAGTAATAGAAGGAAAAAAGATTCTTTATCTACAGTATATGTTTTATATAAGAAAGATAATCCACAAGTTGTAGAATGGACTAATGGACCTAAACACAAAAATGAATATATTTATGAATTCACTAAACCAAAATATGTATTTGAACAATCATATAAAAAAATTTAATTATGAATATTAAAGAAAAAGTTTACAGTTTTCCAACGAAACATATATAAGGTTTTGTTCGATCTGAAATAAATGTACTTTTAAAAGAGTATCCTAATATTGATATGGAAAAATTTAATTCTTCATTAATAGGAAATACTTGTATGATAAAAAATGATGAAATTATGCATTACCATTGTGTTATTGAAAAACAATTAATATTAGAGTTAAACAATAAGTTAGATATAAAAGTAGGAGAACAAATATCATCTTATAAAACATCAAATAGAATAACAAGAATATTAAATTATCTTGGTTGTTCTCCCAAGTATACTTATAAGGTTATTAATGGTCCAAGCATATATGAGAATATATCAGATGGTAGTCATAGTCATTATGAATATACAATTAGATTAATCTGCAAGATATATAGAATATTTGGTGTTAAAATATATATTATAAAATATGGAATATAAAATAATAATATCTGGTGGAATAAGTGGTAATAGACAATTAGTTAATCATTGTGGTGTTACTGATAGATTAGAAAATAGACCATTTCATGGATATGCATTATATTATTCATCAAAAAAAGAAGCCACTAAGGCATTGTCAGAGGCATATCAAGAATTAAAAAATGATACTATGTGTAGTTATAGCAGAGGTAACTTTTTTAGATATGACGCAAGTGTTGCAGAAATTATGAAAGTATAAAATAAAAATATGAAAAAATGTAATGCACCATATTTTAATGATCCAAACAAGATATGTGGTAATCCAGTTTGGGGTGGCGGATATTGTAAAGCACATCAATATTTTAGAACAGATAAAAATGATTTCAAATCTTCTAATAAATTATTAGATCATTATAGGAAATCATTTGCTGGATATGACGATAATGGAATATTAAAAACAAACCATTTAGAAGCATTTTTAGAAGCTACAACAGACGATCTCCATCAAGACAGTATAAAGTACCACCCAGAAAAGATCGTGTCTCCTACAGTCCAAAATAAGATAAAGAGAACACCATTGAGGAAGAGAATAAAGAAATCAAACCATGTAGAGATATATATGAAGTTCTTTGGATATTGTAAAGATGATGTTATTATATGTGAACGATGTAATAACAAAGCTACGGATATTCATCATATACATGGTAGGGGTAAAGATAAGAATGTTATAGAAAATCTTATTGCATTATGTAGAGAATGTCATACACTATGTCATAATAATAAAGATATTAATTGTCGTGGAGAAGTAGTCCATCTAAATAACGTATTAAAAGAACTTAAAAATAGAAAGGATAAGATATGAATAGAGTAATAACAGAAGATATTAGATATTTAATAACATATGGATCGCATTTACCATTCTTTTCTAAATGGTTTGAACCATATAATCATTTTATTAAAGATGGAAAAATGATTGTATATGATTTACAAGAATTAAAATATATATTAGATGGTGAATTATGGATGGATATAGATATAGATCACCTTTAATAATTATAATATGAGTTTATATTCAACATATTATTTTAAAGATATGAATAAGAGGTATAAAATGTTCGATGTAGTTCATCTTAAATATCCGACAAATAGTTTCTTTGATACTTTATGGCATAAAATACTAATACTAATACGTGCAAAAGATGAATTAAAAATAATGGATGAACCAAAACAGAATATAAATGGTGATTGGACATATCGTGTTAAATATCACCATACGTTTATTAAAATATTTGGAATAAAAATAATTTTAACAAAAAGTAGATATGAGTAGAATAATAATCCTTAATAATTTAGAAGATTACGAAGAATATTTTAAATGTATACTACGATTAAAAGAATCCACATTAATGTCAGTACAAGAACAATTAAATTACATATTTCCAATAATAATAAAACT
>Ga0172371_10010561_pt1 | contig 12452 bp, 12 predicted proteins | sample Lak12m_FD_114543 | JGI IMG/M metagenome (GOLD analysis project Ga0172371, IMG submission 114543) | Freshwater microbial communities from Kabuno Bay, South-Kivu, Congo - kab_022012_12m | ecosystem: Environmental > Aquatic > Freshwater > Lake | place: Democratic Republic of the Congo: South-Kivu... | reverse complement strand
TCAACACTCATGAAAAAAGAGATTCATGAAATATCGCAGGATGTGATGGGGCTTCTTATGAACTATGATTTCCCGGGCAATGTGAGAGAGCTTGAAAATATAATTGAAAGAGGGGTTGCGCTTGCAACCGGCGGCGCAATAGAAGTAGCCCATCTGCCTGAAGACTTAAAGGAATTAAGCGTCAGGACCTTCAGGAAAAAAGAGGGGAAAATGCCTTCTCTGGACGAGCAGGAAGAGTCTTACATAAAGTGGGTGCTCTCTGAAGTCGGGGGCAACAAAACCACTGCTTCACAGATTCTCGGCATCGACAGGGTCTCGCTCTGGAGAAAGCTCAAAAAATACGGGCTGGAACAAAGCTAACCGCCGCCCCGGTTTAATATTTCCCTAAAAAAATCTTGACAAACATCTTAAAATCTGTTAAAACAAGACCAAAATAGTCCTGTTTAGAAAGGAGATATTAAATGGAACTTGTAAACGTGAACAAACTTGGCATCAGTAAAGGCACTGCCGTGGAAGACGCTGTAATGGCGAATTTTAAAGGAGAAACTTACGAGGTCGGGCTTTACCTTGCGATGGCAAGGCAGGCTCAAAGAGAAGGTTACCCGGAGATTGCGGAAACGCTGAAGAGAATCGCGCTGGAGGAGGCAGACCACGCTGCGCGATACGCTGAATTGAACGGGCTCATCTCGGAAAACACAAAAGAGAATATTGAAAAGATGCTTAATGGAGAAATCGGCGCAAATAAAGGCAAAAGAGAGGCTGCTGTTAAGGCAAAGGAAGTAAATGTTGATGAAGCCCATGACCTTTTCGATGAGTCTTCGAGGGATGAGGCAAGGCACGCAATGATGTTAAAGGGGCTTCTCAACAGGTTCTTCCCTGCGGCAGGCGGAAGATAATGTACGTTACGAGAAAGGCAGACTACGCGATACGCTGTGTTCTTCACCTGACGAGGGAACAGGGGCGCCTCACGAGCATCGATGAGATTGCCGGCAAGATGCATGTCCCAAAAACCTTTCTCGCTAAAATTCTTCAGCGACTTGTGAAAGCAGGCGTTGTTAATTCAACCCGCGGCGTAAAAGGAGGGTTTCATCTCGCAAAGGCCCCAAGAGATATCAATCTTCTTGAAGTGATAGAGTCCATCCAGGGACCATCCGCCTCGAATATATGCGCTATAGACCGGAAGGTGTGCCGGCTCAGCTACACGTGTTCCGTCCATCCTGTCTGGGTAAAAATAAGAAAAAAAGTCGAGCAGGAACTTAAAAAACAAAATTTTGCAAAGCTCGCTAAGCAGCGATAGCATTTGCTTAAAGCATAAGAATGCTTCGGCAAACAAAAGGAGGTAACGTTTTATGGACGCTTTAACATTAAGCAGGTTGCAGTTTGCAATCACAGCCATGTTTCATTTTATCTTCGTTCCGCTTACCCTCGGCCTATCGATCCTTGTTGCTTACATGGAAAGCCGTTATGTCAGAACCAATGATGAAACCTATCTGAAGATGACTAAGTTTTGGGGCAAATTATTTTTAATTAATTTTGCTCTCGGCATAGTAACGGGAATTACGCTGGAATTCCAGTTCGGAATGAACTGGGCGGAATACTCTAAATATGTCGGAGATATTTTCGGAGCGCCTCTTGCCATAGAGGCAACTGTAGCCTTTTTCCTCGAATCGACGTTCATAGGATTATGGATTTTCGGCTGGAACAAGGTATCAAAGAGAATCCACGCGCTTTCCATCTGGCTTGTTGCCATTGCAACGAATCTTTCGGCGCTGTGGATACTTCTTGCCAACGGATGGATGCAAAAACCTGTCGGTTATATTCTGAGGAATAACAGGGCTGAGATGGTTGATTTCGGAGCAATGCTGACGAACCCTTATGGCTGGCTGAAGTTCTCGCACACCGTAGTTTCAGGATACGTAGTAGCCGCGTTCTTTGTTATGGGGATATCAGCCTATCACCTTCTGAAAAAAACGAACATCCCCTTCTTCAAAAAGTCCTTTAAAATGGCTGCGACTTTCGGGCTTATAAGCTCGCTTCTGGTATTTGTTATAGGGGATTTTCATGCGGCCATAGTTGCCAAAACGCAGCCGACAAAGTTTGCTGCAATGGAATCAATATGGGATACACAAAAGGCTCTTCCTTATAATTTTCTTGTTATCCCTGATGTGAAAAATGAGCGAAACACCGTTTCTGCATTGGGGATTCCAAAACTGCTGAGCCTTCTTGCGTTTCATGACGCTGATGCGGAGATAAGGGGACTCAAAGAATTTTCAAAAGAGGACCGGCCGCCTGTGCTTGCTACTTTTTTAAGCTTCAGGGGCATGGCAGCGCTCGGAATATTATTCATGCTCCTTACTTTATTTGGATATATACTCTCCAAGATAGATAAACTCGAATCAAATCCTGCGTTCCTCAGAATAATGCTCTATGCATTGCCTTTGCCGTATATAGCTGCCCAGCTTGGCTGGCTCGTTGCAGAGGTCGGCAGGCAGCCATGGATTGTGTATGGCGTCCTAAAGACATCGGATGCCGTTTCAAAATCTATTAGCCCCGCGCAGGTAGCTACATCTCTTATAGGTTTTACCCTTCTTTATGGAATGTTTGCAGTTGTGGACATATATCTCTTAACAAAATATGCAAAGAAAGGCCCTGATGATGATCTTTCAGCGATTATAAAATCATCGAGAGCTTAGGAGGTGTGAGATGGAATTTCAGATAATATGGTTTATTTTATGGGGAACGTTATGGGCTGTTTATTTTACTGTAGACGGCTTTGACCTCGGAGCAGGAATACTTCAGAGCTTTCTCGGGAAAAATGAAGGAGAAAAGCGAACGATAGTAAGGACCGTCGGGCCTGTCTGGAACGGGAATGAGGTATGGCTCCTTACGGCAGGAGGCGCAACCTTTGCAGCATTTCCCACTACATATGCCCTTATGTTTAGTTACCTATATTCAGCTTTGCTGCTGATATTGTTTTCCCTGATTTTCAGGGGTGTCGGCCTTGAGTTCAGGAGCAAGGTTGACAGCAACGGCTGGAGAAAGGGCTGGGATATTGCTATTTTTCTTGGAAGTTTTCTGCCGGCGCTTTTATTTGGGGTGGCCTTCGGGAATATATTTCAGGGAATTCCTATGGATGCAAACGGCTACCATGGAACATTGTTTACCTTGCTTAATCCCTACGGGCTTTTAACGGGTATTTTATTTGTTCTTCTCTTCACAGTCCACGGCTCTTTATGGCTTACTGTAAAAACAAGCGGTGATTTGAGCAAGCGCGCATCATCGGTTGCAAACAAGGCGTGGTATGCTCTTCTTGTAAACGCAGTATTATTTTTGATATACACGGCCTTTGCGACAAGCCTATATGAAAACTATATGCATAATCCAATTTGGTTTATTGTGCCTGCTATTGCCGTTCTTGCGCTTTTGGGCACAAAAATTTTTGCGTTAATGAACACGCACCTGAAGGCATTTTATTCATCATGCCTTACCATTTTGACCGTTACATTTACGGGCGTGATAGGCCTCTACCCGAATCTGATACCATCCAATCTCGACAGCAATTACAGCCTTACCATCTTCAATTCTTCTTCAAGCCCCTACACACTGAAGATAATGACTGTAGTTGCTCTGATATTTGTGCCTATTGTTATAGCTTATCAGATATGGGTTTACAGGATCTTCAGGCAGAAACTTACGCCTGACGACGTATTGGGAGATGAGGAATCGTATTAATCGCATCAATAAATATTCTGAGGAGGAAATATTATGCCGATAGAATGGACTACGGATCTTGCTACTGGAATAGATGAAATTGATTACCAGCATAAGGAGCTGTTCAGAAGAATAAACAGCCTCCTTGACGCCTGCAGGCAGGGCAAGGGCAGAGAAGAGGTTAAAAAAGTCATAGAGTTTCTTGACGATTACGTTGTAACGCATTTTTCCGCAGAGGAAAGACATATGCAAAAACATGATTATCCTGCATATCTTAATCATAAGGCGCAGCATACTGAGTTTATGGAAAATTTCTCTGGATTAAAGGCGCAGTTCGAAAAAGAGGGCCCTGGAGTCAGCCTTGTTATTACTACAAATCGCATAGTGGTAGAATGGCTCCAGAATCATATTCGCAAGATAGATACGGCCTTAGGAGCGTTTCTAAAAACAAAAATCTGAGGCTCGCGCTCTAAATGAATTTTTCGGTGTTATAATATTGTTTAGAGACCATGACTATTGAGACCGGGCTTCTTATTCTTGAATCCGTACTGCTTGTTGCCACAATCATCCTTCTGCTTTTCAGCCTGAAGGAAGGAAGGGGCAGGAAGGACCTTTTGTTAGAGGTCGAGAGGGCGACAAAGGTTCTTTCAAGGCAGGAGTACTTTCTCACTGTCACAGACTCAATGATGGACGCCAAGACAGAGGTAATAGGCGCAATCACCGGCAGGCTTCCGGTTGGTGACGATAAAAAAAGGACAAAAAGCGTAACAGAAAATATCGAGAGAATAGCAAAGAGCGGCGTGAGCGTAAGGTATCTCATGCCCAAATTCCCGGACAGGCTGCACATCGGGTATCTTTATACAAAAGCAGGGGCTGAGATCAGGTACAGCGACTGTGCCATAGTGCATGACATCCGCTATATGGTTGTGGATGACAGTGTTGTAGTCATGGGTATTCCGGAAAGCATCGGAGAAAAAGAGGCAACGAGAAAGGGGTACAGGATACCTTCCGAGGGGCTTGCCGCAATTTTGAAAGAACACTTTTATTCCTGCTGGGATAGAAATATAACCTTTGAAAATTATCTAAAAGAAGTAATTAGGCAGACAGGCGCAACAACAAAATTGCTTGCCCGTGAACTTCAGATAGATGAAGAGGAATTAGAAAAATTTACCCAGCCCTCCTAAGCCGGGAAGCTGCAGTCCGCCTGTAAGTTTCTGCATATCTTCACCAACCATTTCCTGCGCCCGCCTTAGCGCCTCATTTGCTGCGGCAAGTACAAGGTCCTGAAGCATCTCAACATCATCTGGGTTAACAACATCCTTTTCTATCTTTATGGAGACTACCTGCCCTGCGCCGTTTGCTACGACTGTCACCATCCCTCCGCCTGCGGTTGCCTCAACGGTTTTGCTCTTAGCCTCCTCCTGCTTTTTCATCATTTCTTCCTGCAGCTTTTGCGCCTGCCGCATAATATCACCTAACATTTTTTTAGACATTTTATCCTCCTGTATTTTCTTTTAGCTTAACGTCAATTATCCTTCCGTCAAAAAGTTCAAGCACCTCTTTTACAGCCGGGTCTGTAAGAACTTTTTCCTTAAGGTCTTTTTTGCGGACTATCTTTTTTGCCTGTGTGTCTATGTTAACTTTTGCGGGTGTTTTAAGAATATCCGAGGCTATCTGCTCTATCAAGTTAGAATTCTTTTTAATTGATTCGGCAAATATTTCCGCCTCGTTACTGTTAAAAGTAAGCGTAAGGATATTATCCTTGAGAGCAGGCATCGCCTTGGAAAGCTTTGATGTAATCCTCGGGTCTTCAATCCTTTCAACTACGGCATTAAGCAGAGAAACGCCGTCTTTTGGAGCCGTTAGGCGTGAAGCGTTAGGCATGACTTCTGCGTCTTGCGTTTCCAGCTTTAGATTTGTAACTGGGGGCTGGGGGCTTGGGACTTGGGGCTTGGGACTCGGGGCTTGAGGCTGTATTTTGCCGATAAGCCCTTCTATATTTTCTATCGCCTCCTGAACAGGCTTAAGCGAGCTTAGAAAACTTATTCGTATCAGCGACATCTCAAGGCTGAGCCGCGGAGAAAATGAAGAGCGCACATCCATCTCTGCCTTGACCATTTCTCCAAGCGTAAGCGTTAGGAGGTCCGGTGAAATCTTGGGTAGTATCCCGCTTATAATCTTTATCTCATCCCCGTTAAGCTCAAGTATGTCTTCCGGCTTCTTTACTACCTTTGCGATAAGCAGGTTCCTGAAAAACTCCACCAGGTCTTTTGCAAAAGACTTAAGGTCGGTTCCCCTATCCACAAGTCTTGATATAACACTGATAATCTTCTCCCTGTCGCCGGTAATAACAGCGCCTGATATCTCCGCAAGCATTCCGGTATCAGCTATGCCGAGCAAGTCTTTCACTCCATCCGCGTCTATTTCCGACGAAAATGCCGTAACCTGATCAAGTATTGTCAGTGAATCCCTCATGCTTCCGTCAGCGGCCCGCGCAACCATCTCTATTGCTGAATCAGAGATTTTTATATTTTCAGTTGACGCTATGTGCTTCAATCTTTCTTTTATCTTTTGAGCCGATATGCGCCTGAAAGGAAGATGCTGGCACCTTGAGAAAATGGTTGCGGGTATTTTTCTCGGGGCTGTTGTAGCCAATACAAATATCGCGTGCGGCGGCGGCTCCTCAAGGGTCTTTAAAAGGGCATTGAAGGCTGAGGTTGAAAGCATGTGCGCCTCGTCAATTATATAAATCTTGTACCTTCCGCCTAATGGAGTGTATTTAACACCTTCCCGCAAATCCCTTATATCGTCGACGCTGTTGTTTGACGCGCCGTCTATCTCAAGGACATCTACGGACGCGCCGTCTTTAACAGCCGTGCATGACGCGCATGTTCCGCATGGCGAGGGCGTGGGGCCTTTTTCGCAGTTAAGCGCCTTTGCGAGTATTCTTGCACTTGATGTTTTGCCTACGCCTCGCGGACCCGAGAAAATGTAGGCATGGGCAATCTTTTTCTGGGAGATGGAGTTCTCCAGAATCCTGATAATAGATTCCTGTCCGACAAGGTCGTTAAACCCCTGTGGCCTCCATTTTCTTGCTAATACAAGATAGCTCACAATCTTTTTCTCCAAGCAGGGGACAACTTGCTGCGGCACCCAGAGTAAATGCTTACCACTGCTTCCTTCCGGACCTGATGGAGTTCACACCACCCTGCTGCGCAGGGCTGTCCCCTGCTTGCAAAAAAACAATGAACAATAAAATATCTTACTGTCTTTTTGTTTTGTATTTTACCATACCCATCATTTGTTTAGGATATACATCGGTTTTGGAACGGGCCAACCCTTAACGGCGCATAGAAATCTTACGCCGCCCTCAAGGCATCCACAATGTTCATGCGGGACGCGCGTATTGCGGGAAGAACCCCTCCCACAAAACCCATGATAAAAGAGAAGATAAGTGATTGATAAATTATCCTTCCCGTTAGGGCAAACGAGAATGCGAGGTCTGAGAATGTCTGCCAGTTCATAGTGGATATGGTAATGAACTGCATAAAAGAAGCAAAGAACAGACCTACAAATCCCCCAACTAACCCAAGAAGTACAGACTCAATAACAAATGCCAGGAGAATACTTCTCCGTCTGAATCCGAGAGCACGCAGGGTCCCTATCTCAGAGGTGCGGTTCGCAACTGCCGCGTACATCGTAATCATTGCTCCTATTATCGCGCCCAGCGAAAAGATAACGGTAAGCGAAATTCCGAGTATGCTTAGGAACATCGTCATCATCTCCGATTGGTCTGCATAGTATTTAGGTTCCCTCTTGGCTTCGAGTGTCAACCTTGGGTCGCTCTCTATTTTCTCCTTCAGACCCGGAAATTCGGAAGAATTCCGCAATTTAAATAACACGGACGAATAGACATTCCTTCTGAATGCCTGCATCAATTGGTCGGCCTTACCCCATATCTCAGAGTTGTATCCTGTATTCCCCGCATCAAAAATACCTACAACTATCCAGTCACGAAGAGCAAAACGAAGAGACTCGCCCAGCCCTGCGCCTTTGTACTTTTGGGCTATACTGGAGCCGGCAATTATTTCATAAGAACCGGACCGCGGCATCCTTCCCTCAATAAGTTTAACCTGAGGACGCAAGGGTAGAGACAAGTCACTTATCCCTCTTACCTGTATAAGCGCGGGCTTATCGCTTGCCCTTTTTACAAGATTCACCAGCACGACTATCTCTTTGGCAAGAAGCCTTTGCCCGTCTTTACCTATCGCAATTTCCGGTTGGGCCTCGACTACAGATGCCTGCGATCTGTCCACCCCGCTCATAGTCTCGGAATTTGACGCCCTCCTTATTACGATGACATTATCGTAAGAGCCGGTCTCCGCAAGTGTCTTACGCAGCCCTTCGGAGAGCATCAAAACGGATGCAAAGACAAAGACAACCAGCGACATCCCCGATACGGTAAGTACTGTCGTGAGCCTTCTTGCCCAGAGGTTCCGGAAACTATACGACAGGGGTATTTTCATTTACCCGATTCTCCTCAGCCCTTCTGCTATCCTGAGCTTTACCGCGCGCCATGCCGGGAAAACGCCCGCAACAGCGCTGACAATGAACGCGGCCGCAACGTCCAGATAAATCGTCTGCCGCTGTACATTAAACACCGGGAAATAAGTGCTCATGGCGTCCCCGAATGCCTTTGCCGCCGGAAAGGTTGCAAGTATTCCTAACGCGCAGCCCATGAAGGCAATAACAAATGACTCGCCGAAGATGAGGCCTGCGATGTGCCATCCGCCGAACCCAAGGGTCTTCATTATGGCGTATTCGCCTATTCGCTCCCTCGCGGTCATAGCCATTGTATTTGCCATCACAGCCATTATGATTATTATTACGACAAACGATACCATCTGAACCGCAATGATTATGGCTTCGGTCATTGCTACAAAACCCATTTGGAATGCCCGCTCTGTTTCAGTTAGAGTCTCTGCCAGCGAGTTCTTGAAGGCCTTATCTATGGCGGTTGCGACTTCTGCGGCGTGATCGGGATTTTCCACGTTAACCGTAAACCAGCCCACACGGTCGGCGCGGGCGGGGTCGGTTTTTTTCAGCGATTCGTTCAGATAATCCCAGTGAAAAAAGAATTGCGTCTCATCAGTGCCCTTGTAGGCGCCTTTATAAATGCCCCTCAATGTAAAATCCCAGTTACCGGGGAAAATCGTGCCTTTAAGTGTTATGGTATCTCCGATTTTCCAGCCGTATTTTTTTGCGACTTTTCTTCCCGCAACACCTGCCTTTCTGTCTCTAAGAAAGTCATTTTTCTCCTTTTCATTTAGAACAAATTCCGGCCAAAGATCAAAGATGGTCTTTGCCTCCACGGCAAAATTCGGGATGAAATTTTTTTCCGAGATATAAACGCCCCCAAACCAGTAAGCGTATGACACGTTTTTTACTCCGGGTATCTGGCGTATCTTATCCTTATAGGACAGCGGGAGAGAGAATATCAGGGATATCGAATTCCTCGTAACAAGCCTCGAGGCAGATGACGCCTCCACGCCGACGTACCAAGCGCTAACTACCGTTCTGAGAAGGCCGAAAGCAAGAATGGCAATGGCAATTCCGAGAACAGTAAGAAAGGTGCGAAGCTTATGCCTGAACGAATTCTTAACGAGAAGCTTGAGTATCTGCATTTAACACACCCTTATCAAGATGCTTGATTATATGTGCCATTTCAGCGGCGCGGGGGTCATGCGTTACCATGATTATGGTCTTGCCGAGATCATGCACCAGCCGTTCCATAAGATCCAAAACCTCTTTTGCGGATACACGGTCCAGATCTCCCGTAGGTTCGTCTGCCACAAGAAGAGCAGGATCGGTAACAACTGCACGCGCTATGGCAACTCGCTGCTGCTGCCCTCCTGAAAGCTGAGACGGATAATGATCCATTCTGTCTGCAAGATTCACAATGCGAAGCGCCATTTTCACATGTTCCTTGCGCTCCCTTCTCGAAAGTCCTGTGAGAAGCAACGGAAGTTCGACGTTTTCAAAAGCAGTTAGAACAGGGATGAGATTATAAAACTGAAATATAAAACCGACATTTGAACTTCTCCACTTTGCCAGCTCAGTCTCCGAAAGGCCGATTATCTCAACGCCTCCCACGCTTATACTTCCCGAATCAGCCTTATCTATTCCGGCAATGAGGTTTAATAGTGTGCTTTTCCCCGAGCCTGAAGGCCCCATAAGAGCAAGGAACTCGCCATCAGCAATATCGAGATTGATGTCCTGAAGTACCGGGATTATCTGGCTTCCGCGGCGATAAGACTTGTAGAGATTCGTTATCCTGACGATGGGAGATTTTGTTTCCATCTACTTCTCGGCAATTTTTATCTTTGCGCCGTTCTTTAGCCTTTCAGATGGTTTTGCTATTATCCTGTCTCCGGGTTTTATACCGTCTAGAACTTCAACCATATCGCCCATTTTTTCGCCTGTTTTTATCGGGGTTTCTATAGCTCTGCTGTCTTTAACAAGAAAGACAAATCCTTTGCTGTCTTTGTTGATAATCGACGAAGGGCTTATGGCGGTGCGAGGCCTCGCTTCCTCCTGGCTAACGGGTTTTTCCAGAAAAGCGACCTTTGCGCCCATTTCGGGCAGAATGCGGCTGTCTTTCTCTTTAAATTTGACCTTAACAAGTATCGTCGCCTTTGTCCTGTCAGCCGTGGGAACTATCATATGCACTTCGCCCCTGAAGCGCAGGTCAGGGAATGCGTCAAGTTGTATCTCGCACGGCTGTCCGAGCTTAACCTTCTGAATGTTCGATTCGGATACATCAACCTCCACCTGAAGTGACTCCATATCCGCTATGGTAACAACCGAGGCTTTTGCGTTTGCAGCCGCACCCAATGGCGTGATAATATCTCCGACATCGGCATTCTTCGTAAGAACAACGGCATCAAAAGGAGCGCGTATCAAGGTGTATTCAATCGCGATACTTGCTGCTCGAAGAGCTGCCTTATTAGAGTTGATTTCCGCCTCAGCTCCGTTCACAGAAGCAATAGCCTTTTTATACCTTGCATTTGCAGCATCAAACTGCGCCTTCGTGACGAGCCCCTGATCAAAAAGTTCCTTATTGCGGTTAAAATTAAGCATCGCCTCATTAAGTTCTGCCTTTGCCTGTTCAAGGTTCGAGTAAGCGATATTAAGTTTTGATGCCGCCTGGTCCTTTAACGCCTCCGCGTCCTCGCCTTCAAGTCTTGCGATGACAGCTCCCTTTTTTATTACGCTCCCCTCTTCAACAGATATAGATATAAGACGGCCTGTAATCTTTGACGCGACAGCCGCCTTTCTCTGGGCTACAACATAGCCGCTTGCATTCAATAAGGTAAAGGTTTGAGATGGAAAGACTTGAGACACGGTGACGACTTCAACACTCTGAGGAGGCGTGAGCGCGCCCGAGAAATAAACTATAGCTGTTAATGCTATAACAGCGGCGATTAGCGTCCAGCGTAGCCAACCTCTTTTTCGCCCCGCATTAAAGCCGGCCTTGTCTATTCGTAATTTTGAAAGGTCTTCGCTTGCCATTAACTGTTCCTCTTGAAACGAAAGCTATTAACTTTAAATTTTAATGGCGGAGAGGCAGGGATTTGAACCCTGGGTGCGGGATTAGCGCACACACGATTTCCAGTCGTGCACCTTCGGCCGCTCGGTCACCTCTCCAAAAATCTAAAGTTATAAGTTAGAAGTTGAAAGTTAAAAGTGAACTCCAATATCTAAACAACTTAAGGAAAAACCTTTTAAGCTGTCTTAAAATTTTAACCGATACAGAGGGGTTTAAGCAACTTGACTCAGGACAGTTTTTTCTTCAGAATCTCGTTCAGCACTTGCGGGTTGGCCTGGCCTTTCATCGCCTTCATAACCTGCCCGACAAAGAAACCGAGGAGCTTTTCATCCCCGGCCTTGAATCTCTCAACCTCTTTAGGATTCTTTGCGAGGATTTCATCTATCGCCTTTTCTATCGCGCCTTCATCGCTTACCTGCACAAGGCCTTTTTCTTTAACAATAGCCTCCGCGTCTTTTCCTGTTTTATACATCTCCTCAAACACAGTCTTTGCGATCTTCCCGCTTATTGTTCCCTTGTCTAGGAGCTTTAGCATTTCTGCAAGCTGTTTTGGGTTCAATGGGCCTTCTTCAATTGATTTATTCTCTTCATTAAGCAGCCTCATTAAATCGCCCATCATCCAGTTAGAAACGGCCTTGGGCTGTCCGCCGGCTTTAACTGCTTCTTCAAGCCAGTCCGCTGTTGATTTTTCTGATATAAGCATATCGGCGTCATATTCAGGCAGTCCATATTCAAACACAAACCGCTCTCTTTTTGCATCCGGCAGTTCAGGCAAGGATGATTTAATATCATCAATCCATTTCTGCTCAACTGTTATGGGTACGAGGTCCGGTTCGGGAAAATAACGGTAATCATGCGCCTCTTCTTTTCCGCGCATGGATTCTGTTATGCCTTTATTCGAATCCCAGAGCCTTGTCTCTTGAATAACCTTACCGCCTTCTTCAACAACCTTAATCTGCCTTTTTATCTCATACTCCAATGCCTTTTCAACAAACTTGAATGAATTGATATTCTTTACCTCTGCCCTTGTGCCTAATTCTTTTTGACCCACGGGCCTGATAGAAACATTCGCATCGCATCTCAATGAGCCCTGCTCCATGTTCCCGTCGCATACTCCGAGATAGCGAAGTAT
>Ga0172371_10010560_pt1 | contig 12453 bp, 13 predicted proteins | sample Lak12m_FD_114543 | JGI IMG/M metagenome (GOLD analysis project Ga0172371, IMG submission 114543) | Freshwater microbial communities from Kabuno Bay, South-Kivu, Congo - kab_022012_12m | ecosystem: Environmental > Aquatic > Freshwater > Lake | place: Democratic Republic of the Congo: South-Kivu... | reverse complement strand
GCACGGCCTGCCGGTGACCATCCGCCTGCTCGATCCACCGCTGCACGAGTTTCTGCCCGATTACACCGAGCTGATGGTCGAACTGGAGCGCGCCAAGCTTACCGGAACATCGGAGGCTGAGATAGCCGAGCAGGAGAAGCTTGCCGCCCGTGTGCGATCCCTTAAGGAAATGAATCCCATGCTCGGCACCCGCGGTTGCAGGCTCGGCATCCAGTGGCCCGAGATCTATGAAATGCAGGTACGCGCCATCATGCTGGCCGCCGTGGCGGTTCAGAAGAAGGCCGGGGATGCTCCACTTGTGGAGATCATGATCCCGCTGGTCGGTTACGCCGAGGAACTGCACATGATGCGCGAACTTACCGTCACCGCCTGTGATGATGTCCTCGCCAGCGCCGGTGTCAGCATCGACTATCTGGTGGGTACCATGATCGAGCTGCCACGCGCCGCCCTCACCGCGGATCATATCTCTGATTATGCTGATTTCTTCAGTTTTGGAACAAACGACCTGACGCAGACGACTCTGGGATTCTCACGCGATGACGCCGAAGGCAAGTTCCTGACTTACTACCTCGAGGAAGGCATTATCAAAAAAAATCCCTTCGAGACCATCGATGTCAATGGTGTTGGTAAACTGGTAGAGATGGCCGTGGGCCTCAGCCGCGGCAAGAAGCCAGGTATCAAGTTGGGAGTCTGCGGGGAACATGGGGGCGAGCCGGAAAGCGTCAAATTCTGCCATCGTGCCGGCCTCAACTACGTTAGCTGTTCGCCCTATAGAGTACCCCTGGCGCGTCTGGCTGCCGCTCAGGCAGTGCTGGAAGAGAAGAAGATGGTCTATACCACCGCATGATGCAAGTCTGACATACTAATAAGACACAGGCCGGACTGACCAAGTCCGGCCTGTTTTGATAGATGCCTATCGGTAAATGTTCCGTCCGCCAAGTGAGTTATAATTTCAGCCAATGAGAACAAATCCGACAGCCGCCAGGATTACAGAAATGTGGGAGGAAGCAAACCTTTCAAAATACGCGGTTAAGGCTGCTGCGAGTTTGGGAAGAGCAGGGCCCGAGGAGCCATGTTCGTTACGGACGTGTTTTCAGCGCGATCGTGACCGCATTGTTCACAGCAAGAGTTTTCGCCGGCTGAAGCATAAAACCCAGGTCTTTATCGCTCCCGAGGGAGACCACTACCGTACGCGCCTTACGCATACTCTTGAGGTGTCGGGAATATCGCGCACGGCGGCGCGGGCACTGCGCCTTAATGAAGATCTGGCTGAAGCCATTAGCCTCGGGCACGATCTCGGGCATACACCTTTTGGTCATATCGGAGAGGATGCACTCTGTGCCTCTCTGGAAAGACGTACCGGCAATCGCTTTGAGCACAATCATCAGAGCCTGCGGGTTGTGCAACGCCTGGAAAACGGCGGCAGGGGGCTCAATCTTTGCCGCGAGGTCGAGGATGGAATTCTAAATCACACCGGACCCGATCTGCCTTCGACTCTCGAAGGCCGAATTGTACGCATCGCCGATCGCGTGGCTTACATCAATCATGATATCGATGACGCCTTGCGCTCGGGAATACTGGATCCAGAGGATCTGCCCGACGCCGAAATCTCGCTACTCGGAGGAACAGGCAGCCAGCGCATTGACGCACTCGTTCACGATCTGGTCGTTTCGAGTTGGGAAAAGGGAGAGATTATCCAGAGCCCTGAAGTGGAAGCGGCCATGAATAATATGCGATCCTTTCTCTATGAGCGCGTTTATATCGGTTCGGTAGCCAGCCGCGAAACTGAAAGGGTGGACCGGTTGGTGGAAAGCCTGTTTGCCTATTACCTCGATAACCCCGCGCTATTGCCTGGATGGGTTCAGGAATATGAGAACGATCTTACCACTCAGGTCACGGACTACATCGCCGGCATGACCGATAGATATGCCATAAAAGCCTTCCGCGAATTATTTCTTCCCAGTGAATGGGATTTGTAGATGGCCCTGATCGAACAGCAAAGCATTCAGGAAGTTCTTGACGCCTGCGACATGCTGGAGATCGTGGCTCCGTATACCACGCTCAAGAAAAGCGGGGCCAACTACATGGGCAGGTGTCCGTTCCATGGTGAAAAGACGCCCTCTTTTTCGGTCGATCCCGCGCAAAAGCTCTACTACTGTTTTGGCTGCGGCGAGGGTGGTAACGCCTTTACTTTTATCGAGAAAAAGGAAGGGCTCGATTTCGCCGATGCGGTGAACATGCTGGCGGATAAATATGGCGTTCGCCTGCGTTATGAAGCTGCAAACACCCACCAGGAGGAAAGGCGCCAGGAACGCGACCGTCTGCTGGCGTTACTCGATCAGACCGCGGACTATTATTCGCGATGCCTTTGGGATTCCAAAACAGCGGCAGCCGCGCGAGAGTATCTTAAGACAAGGGGATTTAAAGAAGCGGTGATCCGTGAATTTAGATTGGGATTTTCGCCTACCGGTGGAACCGCGGTGCTCAAGGCGGCCGCCGGTCAGGGTTACAACAATGCTGAGCTGACGAATTCAGGCTTGATCCTGGAACGAAACGGCAGGTCTTACGACCGCTTCCGCGGCCGATTGATGTTTCCCTTTACCGACCACCGGGGCCGTGTACTTGGTTTTGGCGCACGCGTGCTGGACGATAGTAAGCCCAAGTATCTCAATTCTCCAGACTCGTCCGTTTACCACAAAACCAATCTGGTCTTTGGACTTGGAAATGCCAGGGCTGCAATAACCCGCGAAGACAGTGTTTTTATCGTGGAAGGCTACACGGATGTTCTAGCGCTGCACCAAGCGGGAATCACTAACGCGGTTGCTTCCATGGGCACGGCTCTGACCGAGCAGCAATTAAAAGAAATTTCGCGGTTCACGCATAATATTTATCTTGCCTTTGATGCCGACGCTGCCGGCCAGGCGGCGATGCTCAGAGCTCTGGAACTGGCGAAAATTCACAATTTGACGGTCAGGGTTGTACAAATACCTCAGGGACAGGACCCGGCCGAACTGGTTCATAATATTGATGGCGCGAGAATCTTCAAAGAACTTGCCGCTGCGGCGCCAACGTTGCTAGAATACCAGATTCAGGTAACGCTCAAGCAGCCTGGTTTGAATAGCACCCAGGGTCGTGTCAAGGCCTTTTCAGCACTGAAGGAAGTACTTGCCGGCGCGGCCAATTCTATCGAGCGTGACGAACAGCTCCGGATAATCGCGGACCGACTCCGCCTTAGCCCGGAAAATGTGGCATACTTAATGATGTCGGCTCCCGCGAACGATAATGATGAAGACGGGACGCGACGGCGGGTTTTATCTCATGATGAAATAGCTGAGCGAAGCTTTCTCAGCCTGTGCCTGGAACAACCGGGGGAGGCAAGAAGGTACTTGCAGCAAATGACTGAAGCTTATTTCACTACGGAGCAGACTAAGGCCGCTTTTGGCTGGGTCAGGGAGAAGCTTGAAAGCAGGCATCCCGGGTCCGTCATGGAAGCCGATCGTATGCCGATGGATAGCAACGTAAGAGAAGTTCTCCCGGAGCTTTTAATCAGGTCACAAACCGAAACATCGGCTCAGGACGCTCTACCTGAATATTTCTTTAGACTTTGTGAAGCAGAGATCTCCCGCAGAATCGGCGCGATTAAGTCTGGCATAGAAGTGAGTGAAGAAAGCGACACCCAACTCAAGGAACTCTACCGGCTGGAAGCGCGCCGTCGCGACATCATCAGGCTGATCCAGTCAGGTTCGTTTGATTCCGTATGAGCCACTCTGAGGACACCGGCATGAGTCATTCGGATGAACTTGTCATCGATGAGGTCCGCGAACTGATACTCGAGGGGCGAGAGCAAGGCTACTTATCCTCAGACAGGGTAGCGGATGTACTTCAGGATATTGAGCTATCGACTGAGCAGATAGAAAATATCTATGGAATCTTCCTCGAAATTGGCATCGATGTGGTCGAAGAGGACGAGGACCTGCTGATGCCACGCGAAGTCACCCAGACCAAGCAGAACGAGGAAGCTATTCTAAACCGTCTCGATCTCACCGTAAAAACACCCACAAGTGATCCGGTACGACTTTATCTTAAGGAAATCGGCCGAGTCTCCCTGCTGACAGCCGAAGAAGAAGTGACTCTGGCCAAACGCATCGAGCGGCAGGACATGGAAGCAAAGCGCAAGCTGATTCAGGCAAACCTGCGATTGGTTGTCAGTATAGCGAAGCGTTATGTCGGACGGGGAATGCTATTTCTGGACTTGATCCAGGAAGGAAATCTCGGTCTCATTCGGGCAGTAGAGAAATTCGATTATCGCAAGGGATACAAATTTTCCACATATGCCACATGGTGGATCAGGCAGGCAATCACGCGCGCCATTGCCGATCAGGCGCGCACAATACGCATTCCGGTTCATATGGTAGAAACAATCAACAAGTTAATCCGTGTGCAGCGTCAGCTTTTACAGGATAAGGGTCGCGAACCGACTCCATTTGAAATTGCCCGGGAAATGGACACTACCCCGGAGAAGGTGCGTGAGATTCTCAAGATTTCACAAGAGCCGGTATCGCTCGAGACTCCAATTGGTGAGGAAGAAGACAGCCAGTTAGGAGATTTCATTGAGGATAACGATGCGGTCGCGCCCTGTGACGCAGTCTCCGACATAATGCAGAAGGAAGATCTGGCGGAGGTGCTGGGAAGCCTTACACATCGCGAACGCAAGGTGATCGAGCTGCGCTTTGGCCTCAAGGGAGAACACCCGCGTACTCTCGAAGAGGTGGGCCAGAAATTTGGCGTAACCCGTGAGCGTATTCGTCAGATCGAAGCCAAGACGTTGGTAAAGCTTAAAAGTTATCGCGAGTCTCAAAAGCTAAAAGAATTCCTCGAGTAGTTTCATCACCTCAGTTCGGTAAAGGCGGTTATACCCGCCAATCAGAACGCACCTTCTTGAAAAGGCTCCAAGAGCCCCTCTATAATGCGAATATGCTTTGATGCTCCTCGGTAGCTCAATGGTAGAGCATCCGGCTGTTAACCGGATTGTTGCAGGTTCGAGTCCTGCCCGAGGAGCCAGTTCCCCGATTTGCTCCACATGGCACAATCAAAATCGTCATAACCGTGCCAAATCCCACTATTTATAGCGATATTCGAGGTATTTCAGGGATAACCCTGATGCCGAATAAGTATCGGGGCAACTATACTTGAATACATGGAAAGCTTGGAATGCCCATATTGCGGACAGCACAAACAGGATGGAGCTATCGATCAGTTCACAGGTTGCCGGATCTGCGGTTTTAAATCCGCACTGGTGCCTTCAAACGACGGCATGCTGCTGATCGTTGACCGGCAAATGCCATACCTGCAGCGCCGTTGTCAGGAAATTGCCGAGATGAATCCCGAATTAAAAGTAATTGTCGACAGGAGAATCACACAGGATCCGCATGATTTGCCGAACCGCAGATTCATTACCGAAGACGAAGACATGGAATTCAGTAACTAAGAGAATTTGTTTGGTTTACTAGCGCTAAAAATTCATTCTAGTAAAGCTAAAGCCTTGCCGGCATTATATGCAGCCAGCAAGGCTTCTTGCCTTCCGTTTATCTCACCCTTGTCGTCAACTCCGCGAACTAATACGTAAAGATCTTCACGCGGCTCAGCGCTTATTGCATCAAAAAAATATTTTAATGTCAGCTTTGTACCCTCAAACAGATCTTCGCCCCTGGTTCCTCCAACTCCGATGTATGTTGCGTAGCGCTTCGGCATTCCCTTTTTGGGACGGGGGAATTCCTGCTTGAGGATATATTTTAACGCCCAGTAACACTGGCAACGGTCGATTACGGCTTTTGCCTGGGCTGGGAGGCCCATGAAAAACATGGGAGCCGCGAAGATGATCCGGTCGGCACGTTCCAGTGTTTCGTAAACCGGATCCATATCGTCACCGATTGAACAAACACCCGACTCAAAGCAGTCGTTACACTCGATGCATCCTGAAATATCATAGTTGCAGACAATTATTTTTTCCGTATTGGCGCCGGTTGCCGCCGCTCCTTGCAAAGCGCTATCGAGCAATGTTTCCGTGTTGCCATTGCGCCGGGGGCTTCCCGATATGCCAACAACATTCAAAATCAGTCGATCCTTCTGATTTTTGAAGTCTGGGAATCCCTTCCCGGTGAACGAGGGGTGGAGGATGGGTAACCAATACAAACAATCGCCAGAAGATGCTTGGTCTTGTCAATACTCAGTAAACTGGCAACGAGGTCACGGTCGAAGAACGTGAACCATAAACTTCCGAGTCCCTGAGCATGCGCCGCCAGTAACATATTTTGAATTGCCGCAGCGCATGCGTACTTGTAGCCGTCCCTGATTCTTTCTCGTCCTGCCTGTATGACTGAAGGTTGTGGATCCCCGACGACTCCTATCATTACGGGGACTTTTTTCAGGAACAACACCGAATACCCGGAAATGGCATCTTCCCCCGCAGGTTCTGCGACACCCATATTTACCGGCCGGATGTAGCTGTATCCCTGTACTTCGATTGTACCTGATCTACCGGATCTTTCAGCGAGTTCAACTATCTTCGAACGCGTCTCGGCTTTCGTGACTACGACAAACTCCCACGGCTGGTTATTCGCGGGAGAAGGCGCCCACAGACCAGCATCCAGGATCATTTCAATCTTTCCTGGTTCTACAGCATCATCCTTGAAAGCCCGATGGCTCCGCCGGGTTCTGATGGCATCAATTACGTCCATTGATTATGCCCTCAGTCTTTCTTTACCCGGCCAGTCCGGTATCTAATTAACGATTGCGCGAACTTTACTTCTTTTTTCTGGCTGCAGCCTTTTTGGGCGCCGCTTTCCTGGTTGTCTTTCTGGCTGTGGTTTTCCTTGCCGCCTTTTTCGCTGCCGGCTTACGAGCTGTTTTCTTCCGTGCGGCCGTCTTTTTTACAGCTGACTTTTTAGCAGTGGTCTTTTTCCTGGCTGTGGTTTTTCTTGCCGCCTTTTTCGCTGCCGGCTTACGAGCTGTTTTCTTCCGCGCGGCTGTCTTTTTTACAGCTGACTTTTTAGCAGTGGTCTTTTTCCTGGCAACTTTTTTCCTCGCCGCCGACTTGGCCTTGGCTTTGCTTTTTGATGCCACACGTTTTCTTGCGGAAGCTTTTGACTTGGCTGCTACCTTCTTTTTAGATGCTGTTTTCTTTGCTGCCATATGACGCCTCCTAATGAGATTTATAAACGGCATAAAATTAAAGCGTCTTTCTGGTGACCTAATCTAATATCCCGAAGGACAAAGGTCAAATACTATTCGTAAAACATTTAACAAATAATCCGATAATACCTCCTCGATAATTCAAGATTGATTAACAATTTGCCGAATTCCAATTCACGATGAATAACTCCTCGATATCAAAAATCACCAAATAGTTAACCTTCATTGATTTTTTAAACAGTGATGCTCATATCGAAATTCGGGTATCATGCAGAATATTCTAGTGACAATCGGCTTTTCCTTGTAAATGGATTTACAGGAAGGACAGACCTGAGGATGTAAATATCATTTTCCGGGTCTCGACCTTTTAAAATAGTTAATGCCCGGGGATAGTTCGCAAAGGTGTGCGCAGAATCGGATGGAGACATCATTGATGAAATATTTGATGCCTGATACCTCGGCCGAAGCTATTGAAGCCATTTAAGAAGAACGGAAGAGTAGATGACGGATCCAAAAAAGCCTCAAATATTGGTTGTTGACGATGAAGAGTCAATTCGTGAAGTACTGCAGCGCTCTTTGGAATCGGAAGGTTATGATTGCACGACTGCGTCAAATGCGAACGAGGCTTTTGGGAAAATCGGCGAATACTCGATTGATCTGGTTTTAACCGACATTACGATGCCGGGAGAGACTGGTGTTGATCTCCTGAAGAAACTCCGTCTTTTCAATCCTGACACGGCCGTTATTATGGTTACCGCCGTAGCAGATACCCAGACCGCAATCGAAGCTATGAAAATGGGCGCCAGCGATTACGTCACCAAGCCATTCAATCTTGCTGAGGTCACTTTGAGTGTCGAGAGGGCTCTTGAGAAAAGATCGCTCTTAATCGCGAACCGGGAATATCGCGATCATCTTGAGCAGAAAGTGAAAGTTCAGACCGACGAGATACGATCGACTTTTCTGGGTGCGCTTACATCATTGGCCGAGGCCCTGGACGCGAAGGATAAATATACAAATGGACACTCCAAACGCGTTACTGAGGTAGCGGTAACACTTGCGCGCGAAATGGGTCTTCCGGAAGCCGATCTGGAACGTATTCGCCTAGCCGGATTCGTTCACGACATCGGAAAGATTGGAGTGGCAGAAGATCTGCTGCACAAGTGCGGCAAGCTTACAGATGAGGAATTCGACCGGATCAAAGAACATCCCGAAATCGGTGAGAAAATTCTTAGGCCGATAATTCATGATCCTGAAGTCATCGCCATCGTCAGGCATCATCATGAACGTTTTTCCGGAGGGGGTTATCCGGAAGGGCTGGCCGGTGAAGACATCCCCCTGGGGTCCAGGCTGCTTGCCGTTGCGGATGCTTATGATGCAATGACTTCGACCCGTCCCTATCGTCGCGCCATGTCACCGGAAGAGGCCCGAAGCCAGATAATGGCTAATCGTGGCAAGCAGTTTGATCCGGAAATCGTCGATTTATTCATTCGCTTCGAGGATAAATTGCCCTATTGCCCCATGACAGCGGGCCCCAGCAAAAAGGAAGAATGATAATTTTTCCCTGTTTCACCCGTATTAACAGCCACCTTTACATAATCACGACGGTTATCGGCTAAATGTTTGTTTTTATTTCTTTCCGGGTAATTTTCAATCATAAGTAAGGTCATTCCCCGATACCGCATACGGTTATGACTAGGTAAGATGAGCTACGCTGCCGAGGGCGGCAGTTGTTTCGTAACTCAGGAGGTGGAGGCAATGAAGATGTACGATTGTGATGTATGCATGTCAGCGGGATCGGTTAACAAATGGGGTTATTGCGAGATCTGTGGAGAGGATTTCGAGGATCCCGGGTCACTGGTTGCCTGGCACGGCGTTTCACTGGGACTTGAGAAAAGTTCCGTTGAAACAGAAATTACAACAACCGCAATAATCGATATGGCTGTTGTTGGCCAGGACGCTGCCTGAATCTTTAATTTTTAACGAGTAAATAGCTTGATTTTCAATCATGTTGGGAAGAAGCGGGCAAAATTTGCCCGCTATTTTTATGCCTTAGATTAGCGGTCCTTAAATGATATAATCACGCGAATACATAAGTGGGGGAGCTGCTCAAGCGGCTGAGAAAGTGATAGGCTCACTGACCCCGGAACCTGATCTGGATAATGCCAGCGTAGGGATGACTCTTTTTTAGTGAAGAGCCGTACCAGTTGTTGGTGCGGCATTTTTTATTCCCAAGGAAAGGAAGAACAGATGGCTTTATTTCATCCTATTGATGAAAAAGATGTTACCAGGGCGATCGTCGGCGGCTTCATGCGACAGTTTGATGAGTATGCCGAAAGCGACGTCATCATCGTTGGCGGAGGGCCCAGCGGCCTGATAGCCGGGAGGGAGTTGGCGTCAAAAGGCGTCAAGACGCTGATAGTGGAACGAAATAATTACATCGGCGGTGGCTTCTGGATTGGCGGATACCTTATGAATAAGGTGACATTCAGGGCTCCGGCGCAGGAAGTCCTCGATGAGCTGGGCATACCTTATGAAGAAGCCAAGGAAGGCCTTTATGTTGCGGACGGACCCCATGCCTGTTCCAAGTTAATCGCGGCAGCTTGCGACGCCGGCGTTAAATTCGCCAATATGACTATTTTCGAAGACGTTGTTCTCAGGGAAGAAAATCGTGTCGCCGGCGTTGTGATTAACTGGACTCCAATCCAGTCGCTACCACGTGAGATCACCTGTGTTGATCCCGTAGCCATTGAATGCAAGATCGTTATCGATTGCACAGGACATGATGCCTGCGTGCTTTCCAAGCTGGAACAGCGCGGTCTCGCCAAGACTCTTGGTTTTGGGGCAATGTGGGTAGAACGTTCCGAAGATCTGCTGGTGGAGCACACCGGCGAGTTCATGCCCGGTCTGGTCATAGCGGGCATGGCGGTATCGACAGCCTATGGATTGCCGCGAATGGGTCCAACCTTCGGAGGCATGCTGCTTTCCGGCAAGCGCGCCGCCGAGGTCGTCATGAAGATGCTGCCGGAAGTGGTAGCCGCCTCATAGCGATATAAGCCATGCGGTGATCGCAACAGCGGCTTTTCTGACGTGATCTCCAATATCTACATATATGAAGAACCGCGATGTTCGACGCTTGATTGCAGCGAGCTGGTGGAATATACAGCCGCAATGATTCCGACGGCACAGGTGGAATCAAGGGGGCCTATATTGGAAAGCGCGGCTTCCGACTATGAGCTCATGGAAAACATCGCCGGATCAATAGCCCGGGCAAAGATCAGAGACTTATCGATTCCGTCGCCGCAACATCAGACGCCGCTTTCGGGTGAAGTAGCCTATGAAAGGCAGCGCCTGGCCAATAGCAAAAGCAGCGTTTACGGATTACTTTACGACGCACATGAGTTTTCCAGGCTTTGTATGGGCCTGATTCCAGAGTCGGAATCGGGTTTGAAACATGTCCATGTAGTAATCACAAATCAGTTGATCGGAACTTGGGACTCGGCCGATCGGCGTTATCACGCCAGAACCATCCTTTGCGGCTCTCCTTCATTGATTTCAATTAGCGGCTTGGTTGAAGCGCCAGCAAAAGCACCAGGTTATTACCTTGCAAGGCGTAGTGCCGAAGCCCTTGGCATAGATGAGGAAGCGAAAGTGGAGTTGGCGGAGTCTTTTGCCGATGATTGTCTGAGCTTCGATGACCCGAGGGTGACCGAGGCCGCCAAGGGCTACGTGTTACAGGCGATTTCTCACCGGCTGACCGGAGAGGCATTTTGCAGTGAACCTGGTTGCCGGCTGTTTAATGCGCACTGGCAACGGGAACTGATCGCAGCACAACTGAACGGCGGCCATGAATTTTGTCGCGAGCATGAAATACTGTTCCGGCGGCAGCAGAAAGAGGGTAAGGCATGATCTATGATCTGGGACTTTATGTAATCACTACTTCCATTCCCGAGTTAGGGCGAGATCACTATGATGTTGCGGCAGCTGCCATCGAGGGTGGCGCCACGGCGATTCAGCTTCGTATTAAAAAAAGATCCATGGGTGAAGCTTTACGAATTGCCAATGCAATTCACGAGCTGACTCAAGAAGCGGGCATTCCGCTGATTATCAATGATCATGTTGGTATTGCCATGGCATCCAAGGCGGAAGGCCTTCACGTTGGTCCCGATGACATCACAGTAACTTCCGCCCGGCGGATGTTGGGAAAAGAGATCATGATCGGCAAGTCGACAGGGAAGCACGACGAAGCCATTAGAGCTGAAAAGGAGGGCGCCGGCTACGTCGGCGTCGGGCCGGTATTTAAAACGGAAACAAAACCGGGTAAAGATCCTGTAGGGTTAGCGAGGCTGACGAAAGTAAGTGCCGTTGTCGGCATTCCGGTATTGGCAATCGGCGGTATTGACAGCACCAACCTGGCCGATTGCATCGAGGCTGGCGCGGATGGTGTAGCTGTCATAACAGCGGTTGCGTTGGCTCAGGATATGGTGAAGGCTACTGTTGAGCTTAAAGCAGAGCTGGATAGAGCCAGGAATAACCTCAATCATAAAGTTCGGATCAATGGGGAGAAATGAAGCCCACGCGATTACAACAACTTTATAGAGGATCGATACCACAGCAACTGGTCGATGTTTCTCGAAGTGAGAACGTTGAAGTCGAGACGATAGCCAAAGGCATGATCGATGGCACAATCGTGATTCCTGCAGGCGCCAGCGGCAGGATTGTGAGTGCGACAGGGGTAGGAACAGGGCTGAGGACCAAGGTTAACGCCAACATCGGCTCATCGAGTGAAGCTGTTTCAGAGAATGATGAACTCGAGAAGCTCAAGGTAGCAGTTGATGCCGGCACCGATGCCGTGATGGATCTCTCCTGCGGCGGTGATATAACTGCTTTACGACGGTTATTACTCGATGCCTGTGATATTCCCTTCGGAACAGTGCCGATCTATGAGGCCACTGTATCCGCTCGTGAAAAATCCGGAAGTATGGTGTCCATGGACAAGGCCGACCTTCTGTCTGTAATTGAACGGCAAGCCGCAGAGGGTGTTGATTTCATGACCGTGCATGCGGGTTTGACCCGCGCTGCCCTGGATGAATTACAGGCGCAGGGACGCATGATGGACGTTGTCAGCCGGGGTGGAGCTTTCATGATCGCCTGGATGTTGCATCACGACCGCGAGAATCCCTTTTTTGAAGAATTCGATCAATTACTTGAGATTCTGGCTCGATGGGACGTGACCCTGAGTCTGGGTGATGGCCTGAGGCCTGG
>Ga0172371_10010558_pt1 | contig 12454 bp, 10 predicted proteins | sample Lak12m_FD_114543 | JGI IMG/M metagenome (GOLD analysis project Ga0172371, IMG submission 114543) | Freshwater microbial communities from Kabuno Bay, South-Kivu, Congo - kab_022012_12m | ecosystem: Environmental > Aquatic > Freshwater > Lake | place: Democratic Republic of the Congo: South-Kivu... | reverse complement strand
GCTCGACCTGACCCTGACCCGGCGGTTCATCACCTTCCGCGAGGCCAAGACCCGGTACTACCACGGCGACCTGCTCAAGGCCTACACGCTCTGCGCCCGCCTGGCGAAGGTCAGCCCCTACAACATCCTCTATCACTATTACGTGGCTGAGTCTGCCCGCCGTCTGGGGCGGCTGGGGATCGCCCGCCGTCACTACCGGCGTTGCCTCCGTCTTGGCGAGGTGCGCGTGCCGCCGCAGACCCTGGCCCACATCCGTCGTCGCCTTGAGCACATCACCGACCGCCAGGGGCCCATGGGCCAGGTGGTCTCGTGGCTGACGCCCCGCGGGCTGCGGACCCATATCGCCTGGCGGGAGGAGATGACAGGCCGGCTACGGCAGTACTTCGCGGAAGCACTGCGCCGGCATGGACCCCGGCACACCAGCCTGCTGGGCCATCGCCGGGCTGGCCCACGGCGGTTGCTGCCGCCGGGACCCGGCCCCGCGCTGTAGACCCGCAGACGCCGGTGGACTACATTGCGGACCGTTCCCGGGGCCAGTCCAGAGACGACCCATGGCCCCGGACAGGTTGTGAGGTCAGGAGACAGGGACCCAATGAAACGCTATGCCAGTGCGGCGCAGATCAAGGTCGGCGTGGTGGGGTATGGTCCGTCGTTCAACATCGCCCGGCACCACCTCAATGAGATGAAGCAGGTCGGCATGACGCCGGTGGCTGTGGCCGACATCGACCCCGCGCGCCTGCCGGTGGCCAAGACCGACTTCCCCGAGGTCGAGACGTTCCCCTCCGCCACCGCGATGCTGGCCGGCTGTGACGTCGACCTGGTGGCTGTGTGCACCCCCCACAATGTCCACGCGCCGGTTGCCATCGAGTGCCTGGAGGCCGGCCGCAACGTGGTGACCGAGAAGCCCTTCGCCATCACCACCGACGAGTGCGACGCCATGATCGCCGCGGCCCGCAGGAACCGGGCCATGCTCTCGACCTACCACAACCGCCACTGGGACGGCTGGATCATGAATGCCGTCGAGAAGATCCGCGGCGGCCTCATCGGCGATGTCATCCGCGTCGAGGCGCACTCCTGCCACTACGGCTGTCCCGGGAAGTGGTGGCGCTCCAGCAAGAGCATCTCCGGCGGCATCCTCTACGACTGGGGCGCGCACTTCCTGGAATACTCGCTGCAACTGCTGGACGGCAAGATGGTGGAAGTTACCGGCTTCGCGCACCGTGGCTACTGGGCCAAGCACACACCCTATGGCGACGACACCAACGAAGATGAGGTCTGCGCCATCGTGCGCTTCGACAGCGGCCAGTGGCTGACGCTCCTGATGTCGAGCATCGACTCCACCGGCCGGCGCGGCATGCTGGAGGTCACCGGCACCCGGGGTACCTTCGTCATCCAGCCGGACCGCTGGGTGGCCACCTGCCAGGAGGCCGGCTGCCGCGTCGAACGCTCGGGCCCCGTCCCGCCCGGCGAGAGCTGGCGGTTCTACCAGAACATCGTCGCGCACCTGGTCAAGCGCGAACCCCTGGTCATCACCCCCGAGTACGCCCGTCGTGCTATCCATATTATGGACTGGGCCGGCCGCAGCGCCGCCGAGGGCCGCACGCTGCCGGTGAAGTATGCCTGAGGGGGCGGCCTCCGGAGTTCCGAGTCCCGAGTTCCGGGTTTCGGATTTCGGATTTCGGGTTTCGGATTTCGGATTTCGGGTTCCGGATTTTGCTGCCTTCCCCCGCACGGCGTGGAGCTCCGGTCATCCCCGACCGGCGGGTCGCGGCTGGGCCTATGGTTCTGCGTTCCGCCTGTGGGGCGGCCAGACCCGCGACGACGAGGAGCGCGTGGCCCTCTGGCGACAGCTCGCGCCGAAGTACGGCTGCGAGGTCGCGGAGGTGCGCGAGGCCCTGCGCGCGTCCCTTAGAGAGCACGGGCTCTACCCCAAGGACACCCTGGCCGACAGCGTCCACCCCAATGCCCTCGGCAACTTCCTCATCCGCAAGCTGGTGGCGCCGCCGCTGCGGTGATGGCAGTGTCGAGAGAGGAGGCATCTCGTGTCGCCACAGAGGTACCCCTTGGCTCTGCTGCTCGTCGTTCTGGCCGTCTGGGCCTGGTCGGGGATCGCGCCGCACGACACCCGTCTCACCTGGGTCCTGGAGACCATTCCAATCATGGTCGCTCTGCCGATCATGCTTCTTACCTACAGGCGGTTCCCCTTGACGGACCTGACCTACACGCTCATCGCGGTCCATGCCATGGTGCTGATGCTCGGGGGGCATTACTCCTATGCCAAGGTGCCCGTGGGTTTCTGGATGGAAGACTGGTTCGGCTGGACCCGCAACAACTATGACAAGATTGGGCATTTCGTGCAGGGCTTCGTGCCAGCGCTCTGCGTGCGCGAGATCATCGCCCGGACCTCGCCCCTGAGGCGGGGGAAGTGGCTCGGCGTCGTCTCTATCGCAGTGCCCCTCGCCATCTCGGCGCTCTACGAGATCGCCGAGTGGCTCGCTTCTCTCTCCAACCCGGCGGATACCGAGGCCTTCCTCGGCACCCAGGGATACGTCTGGGACACGCAGAGCGACATGCTCTGGTGCCTGGTGGGTTCGGTCGCCGCCCTGACTTCACTGACCAAGCTGCACAACCGGCATCTGTCGGCTATGGAAGCCCGCTGACCGGTGGGGTGGAGCAAACTCACCCCACTGGGCGAGTCTGCCCCCCCCGAAGCCTCCGGGCCTCGGTCTCCGCGCCGCCGGCAGACGAACGCACGCGGCCGGAAGCACGAGCGTTCGCCCCAGGCAACGGGTGGGGCGGTCAGCGCCCCCGGGTGGTCAGGCAGGCGTGGATCGACTCGGCGGCGCGCAGGGCTTCGGCGATGCCTTGGACGGCGGTGGTGCCGCCGTTGACCGCGTCGCCGGCGGCGAAGAGGCCTGGCAGGCTGGTGGCGAAGGTGGGGTCCACGGCGACCAGGCCTGCCGGGGTGAGGGTGACGCCGGCCAGAGCCTGGCGCAGGTCCTGGTCCATGGCCTGGCCCATGGCCTCGATGACCAGGTCGCAGGCGAAGAGGGACTCGCTGCCGGCGACGGGCATCGGCCGGCGGCGTCCGGAGGCATCGGGGGAAACCAGTTCCGTACGCTGCAGGCGGACGCCGGCCAGGCGGCCGGCGGGGGCGGCCTCGTAGCCCACCGGCTGGTGCAGCAGCAGGATGTTCCCCCCTCTGGCCAGGAAGGCCTCACGCTCTTCCCTCCAGGCGGGCATCTCGCGGAATGAGCGCCGGTAGATGACCGTGACATCGCGGGCCCCGAGGTCCAGGGCAGTGGAGGCGGCGTCCATGGCCGTGTTGCCGGCGCCCAGGACGACGACTCGGGCGGGGATCCCAGGCAGGAGGCCCTGTTTGGCGTCGCGGAGGAAGCGGAGCGCGTCGATGATGCCGGGGGCCTCTGCGATGCGGGCCGGAGCGCTCAGCCCGACGCCGAGGAGGATCGCCTCTGCACTCTGGCGCAGGCTGGCGAGGGTGACGTCGCGGCCCAGGGCGGCGTGCAGGCGCACCTCGATCCGACCCGCGGCGAGGGCAGGGGCCAGAATCGCCTCGACCTCGGCATCGGCGTCCGCATAGCGCGTCTCCGGGATCGTGCTCTGGGGTGTCCCGCCCAGGCGGTTGCCACGTTCGTAAAGGGTCACCTGATGGCCCAGTTCCAGAAGGCGGATGGCACCGGCCAGTCCGGCCGGGCCGCCGCCCACGACGGCCACCTGCCGGCCCGTGGCGGCCCCGAGGCGCACTCCCGTCAGCCCCTGGAGTCGGGCCGTGCGGGCGACCACGAGCTGGATATCCTGGATCGGGACTGGGTTGCGGGTGAAGGCGTCCTCGACGCAGTGGCCCTGGCACTGCTCATTGGCCGGGCAGACGAAGCCGCACATCTCGGGCAGGCGGTTGCGCTCCCGGAGGACCGCGTAGGAGGCGGCGATGTCGCCCTTGGCAAAGGCCTTGAGGAAGCCGGGGATGTCGATGCGGGCTGGGCAGCCCTCGGCACAGGTTGGCTCCAGGCACTCGCGGCAACGCCGGACCTCCTGCTGGAGGCGGTCCAGGGCGTAGCGCCGGCCCAGGCGGTACTGCGGGCCGTAGACCCCGGAGTCGCGCACGACACAGCCTGTCTTGGCCCCATCCCGCATGATCTGCGTGCACCCGGAGCAGGCCACGCAGCACTTGCGCGGGTCCATGGCGCCCTTTTCGAGGATGTCCTTGACCGAGTCCGGGTAGGCGAAGGAGCCGCGCCCCTGGCCAACCAGGGCCGCACCGCCGGAGTCGAGCACCGCCGCAGCTACGTTGGGCATGAACTGCCGCAGCCAGCCGTACCCCGAGCCGATGATGGGCAGGTCAGGATGGCGCTGCTGGACGGTGCGGGTGATGTCAAGGAAGCGGGCGATGCCCTCCAGGGGGTGTTCGGCAGGCGGAGTGCCCCCAACCACCGGGAAGTCGTAGGGACGGCCGTAGTGAGGGTTGAAGTAGGGGTTGCCGATGGAGAGGTTCAGCACCGGCAGGCCCAGCTCGCGCAGGAGCCCGACGTACCGCACCGGCTCGTCGAGGTCCGGCACGCGGAAGTCCTCCCGGCTCACGCCGAAGCCGTAGGGGTATGGGATCGCGTCATAGGCGTTCAGCCGTGTCGTCACCAGGACGCCCTTGATCTGGTCCCGGATCCGGGTCAGGGTCTCGCGCAACAGCCGCGTGCGGTTCTCCAGGCTGCCGCCGTACCGGCCCTCGCGGGTGAAGGAGGCGTGGAGTTCGGCCGCCAGGTAACGGTGGCAGCCCTTGATGTCGATGCCATCGAAGCCAGCCTGCGCCGCCAGGCGGGCGGCGGCGAGGAAGTGTTCCTGGAGTCGGTCGAGGTACTCGTCGGTCACCAGCGGGTAATCCGGGGGCAGGCGGTGTTGCGGATCCAGGACCGGGCTGTGGTGAGCGATGATGGGCTTGGGGATGCCGGCGGGCTTGCTGTAGCGGCCCGAGTGGGTGAGTTGGATGACCATCAGCGGCTCCCGGCCCCACGCGTCGCGGGCGGCTCGACGCGTCTCCGCGACCAGCTTGGCGAAGACTCCCACGTTACCCTCGTGGAGCCAGAGCTGGCCGGGGTTCGAGCGACCCTCCCAAAGCACCGCCGTGGCCTCGAACCAGAGGAAGCCGGCGCCACCCTCGGCGTAGCGCCGGTAGCGCCGGAAGGAGAGGGGCCCGGGAGTGCCCCTGGCGTCCGAGTCGAAACCCTCCATGGGGTGTACCACGAAACGGTTCGGCAAGCGGCGCCCGCCCAGGCTCAGAGGCGTCCCCAGGACGGCCAGGTCCGTCTGCAGCGGGATCGTCAGCCCGAGCCCCTCGATGGCAGCCCGCAGGTCGTCAAGGGACCGGTAGGTGAAACGCTGGTGGTCAGACATGGCAGTGGCCTGCGAGTCCCTTGGCTGGCGAATGATCGCCCAGGCTACCTGGGCTGTCGGTAGGGCCTGACTCCGACCCGGCCGCGAACCGGCGGGGACGTCCCCATCGGAGCGGGGACCTGCGCCGTCGTCCCGTGCCGTCACCCCGCCTCTCGATCCCTGAGGTCAGAGGCCCTGGCCTTCGACGGCAGGTCGGCAAAGCTCAGCGCAGCGCCTGGGCCACCTGCTCCCGGAGGAAGGCCACCACCCGGTCGATGTCGATGAGCGTCTTGTCCTGGCTGCCGCGGCGCTTGAACTCGACCTTGCGCTCGGCCACGGTCTTGGGAGAGACCACGACACGCAACGGCACACCGATCAGGTCGGCGTCGTTGAACATGAAGCCGGCCTTCTCGCTGCGGTCGTCCAGGAGCACTTCCAGGCCGGCTGCCTGCAGATCGCGGTAGAGCCCTTCGGCGGCCGTGCGCACGGCCTCCTCGCGGACGTTCAGGGCGCAGATGTGCACCTGGTAGGGGGCGATGGACATGGGCCAAATGGGGCCATATCCGTCGTGGTTCTGTTCGACCACCGCGGCCACGGTTCGGCCCACGCCGATGCCGTAACAGCCCATGACCATGGGCTTGGCCTTGCCGTCGGTGTCGAGGAAGGTCACGTTCATGGCCACGCTGTACTTGGTGCCGAGCTGGAAGATGTTGCCCACCTCGATGCCGCGCAGCAGCCGCAGGGGCTGTCCGGTGACCGGGCACGGGTCGCCCTCGCGGACCGTGGCGATGTCGGCAACGGTGATGGGTTGGCGCTGCTCGGCCGTCAGGTCGCGCTCGTAGTTGAAGTTGCGCATGTGGTAGTCGGTCGCGTTGGCGCCTACCACCAGGTTCGGGGACGCCGCGAAACTGCGGTCCACCACCACCCGCACGCGGGCCGGGTCCACGTCCAGCAGCGAGGCGTACCCCGGGACGGCTCCCGCCGCCTGGATCTCGGCCTCGTTGGCGTAGGCCAACTGCGGGCTGGAGAGGATCTTGCGCAACTTGGCCTCGTTGACCTCGAGGTCGCCGCGGATGCAGACGAAGACCAGCTTGCCCTCGATGTCGCGGTAGAACACCGCCTTGCCGGTCTGCGCGGGCTGGATCCCGAGGAAGGCAGCCACATCGTCGATGCTCTTGGTGCCTGGCGTGTGCACCTTCTCCAGGGGCAGCGGCTCGGCCTTGGCATACGCGAGGTGCGAGACCGCGCACTCGCGGTTGGCTTTGTAGCGGCCGCCGGGCGAGACGAAGAACGTGTCCTCCCCGCAGTCTGCCACCGCCATGAACTCGTGGCTGATGGCACCGCCGATCATGCCCGAGTCTGACTCGATGCTGACGCAGTCGCGCAGGCCGACACGGCGGAAGACGCGCTCGTAGGCCTCGTAGACGCGCAGGTAGTAGGCCTCCAGGCACTGCTGGGAGGTGTGGAAGCTGTAGCCATCCTTCATGGTGAACTCGCGGACGCGGATGAGCCCCGCCCGCGGACGGGCTTCGTCACGGTACTTTGTCTGGAGCTGGTACACCATACAGGGGAGCTGCTTATACGACGTGAGCTCGGTGCGGGCCGCGTGGCAGACGGCCTCCTCGTGGGTCATGGCCAGGACCATGGGCCTCTCGTTGCGGTCTGTGAAGCGCAAGAGCTCCGGCCCAACGGCCTGGTAACGGCCGCTCTCCTGCCACAGTTCCGCGGGCTGGACCACCGGCATGAGCACCTCCTGCCCGTCGATGCGGTCCATCTCCTCGCGGATGATGGTTTCGACCTTGGCCGCCACGCGGCACCCCAGGGGCAGCAGCGTGTAGATGCCCGTAGAGAGGGGCCGGCAGTAGCCGCCCCGAAGCAGGAGGGTGTGACTGACGGTCTGGGCGTCGCGAGGGGCCTCTTTGAGCCGCTGTCCGAAGAGCTGAGCCAAGCGCATGGTCGATGGTCCTGTTCCGATGGCCGTCACGGCCCACCGTGTGGTCCGGCACGCCGCTTTCCGGCGGGCTGTGTGGCCCCGCCGAGCCGGGTTGGGCAAGCGGGAAACGTAACCTGCGGATGGGCCTGCCGCAACACGGACGCGAGGTGGGGCAGGGTGGCCAGGGCTGCCTCAAGGGACCGTTGCCAGCCTTGCGCTGGGGCCCCCGGTAGGTCGCGGCTGCCAGCGGCCCGCGTGCGGGCCAGACGCGACTCCAGAGAGCGACGGCAAGGCTGCCGTCGCCCACCTGCCCACCCGCCGGTCCGCGGGTACGCCACCCCGCGCACCGCGATCTTGGAGCAGCCCTGGGGCGCCGTGGGGCGCATGTCAGCTCCGTAGGGCCTTCCCCTCTGCCCGCAGGAGCCGCGGTACATTACCCCCAGATCGCGGGCGGGCAAGCGCCCCGCCGTGAGCTTGTGCGGGGCCGATGCCTACGGAACGGACATGCGCCCGGCGCCGTGGCCGACACTTGCACGGAGGCCGGTCCCGAGCTACGCTCCTAACCCGGGCGGCAAGACCGCCGTGACCAACCGGGGCCCAGCCCCACGGAGGCGACCATGAACCGCTATGTGACCGTCCTGTCCGCCGTGCTGGTCGGGGTCGCGGTAGCGGCCGCTGCCGAGGCCGGCAAGGCGCGCAGTGTCGACGACCTGCGGACGTTCTACCAGGCGCGCTGTACCGCTTGCCACGGGGCGGATGGCAGCGGTGTGGATGCCAACGGCAAGCGCCTGCGGGGCAGCGACTTCACCGACGCCAAGGCGATGCAGGGAGAGAGCGACGAGGAGTTGGCCAAGACCGTCCGCAAAGGGCTGCTCTTCGGCTGGGCTATGCCGGCCTTCGGGAAGGACCTCAGCGATGCCGACATCGCCCTGCTGGTGAAGGACGTCCTGCGCAAGGCCGAGAAGGGTCGCAAGATCGCCGGGACGCCATAGCCCGGCCGGCGTTACCCCGCGGCCGCGACGGCAGGGGCCGCCGACGATGGCGCGCAGAACGCCCGGATCGCTTCCACCAACAGCACCAGCGCCAGGCCGATCAGCACCAGGGCCACCCACGGCACTGGGCTGGTCGGCAGGCCGGCCGGCCCGCCCGCAGGCGCGGCGAACCCCTGGCGCACGAAGCCGGCCAGGGCCCACATGCTCACCCCGTACATCCAGAGGGCCGGCAGCCCGGCCGCAAACCAGACCCAGCGGGCGTGGTAGGTGCGATAGAGCCAGACCGTCACCCCGACCAATGCCAGGGCCGCCAGCAGTTGGTTGCTGGCCCCGAAGAGCGACCAGAACATGCGCCAGGCCGGAATCGGCTTGCCGGCGGCATCGTGCAGTCTCTGCATCACGAAGAAAAGCGGCGTGGCGGTGGTGAGCAGGGTGGCCGCCCAGCGCCCGGTGGGACCCTGCCAGCCGGTGAGCTCCTGCAGGATGTAGCGCCCCAGCCGCGTGCTGACGTCAAGGGTGTCGTAGACAAAGGTGGTGAAGGCCAGCAGGGCGAAGGACACCGCGAAGCCCACGGGGATGCCGACGACCTGCAGGAAGCTGCCCATGCCCAGGCCGTAGACCAGGTTCGCCTTGGGCTGGCCGCCGCCTAGGGCCGATGCCCCCGGTGCCAGCATCATCACGCAGCACAGGGAGACGACGGCGACCATGCCTTCCATGAGCATGCCCCCATAGCCGATGACCTTGGCGTCGGTTTCGCGCCGCAGTTGCCGGCAGGTCGTCCCCGAGGCCACCAGAGCGTGGAAGCCCGAGCAGGCGCCACAGGCGATGGTGATGAAGAGGATAGGGAACAGGGTCTCGCCCTTGGCAGTGGTCCAGCCGGTGAAGGCGGGGTACAGGATCGGCTTGCCGCCCAGCAGGATGCCGAGCATGCCCCCACCCAGCGCCAGCAGGAGGAAGTAGCCGCCCAGATGGCCCCGGGGCTGGAGCAGCAACCACATGGGCACCATGGACGCGATCACGCAGTAGACAAGCAGGGCCACATCCCAGACCCGGGCCGCGCCAGCGTCGGTGATGCCGAGGATCGCCGCCAGGTCCAGCGGCAGGTAGGGCCCTGCCCAGATGGCCACCCCGACCAGAGGCAGGAAGATCGCCGTGGCCCACTGCAGCGACAGCCTGGTGCAGCGCAGCAACAGTCCCATCACCACCGGCAGTACCAGGTAGAGCATCGACGAGGTGGCGATGCCTCCCCCGGAGATGACCGTCCCATCCTCCAGCGTCTGGCGGCCGACGAAGGACGTGGCCACGATGTCGGTGAACGCCACCACGATGTAGACCAGCGTAATCCAGATGAAGAGCAGGAACAACACGTAGGAGCGGCGGTTCATGTGCTCGCGCACGATCTCGGCAATGGAGCGGGCCTTGTGACGCACCGAGGCCACCAGGGCCCCCAGGTCGTGGACGCCGCCGATGAAGATGGACCCCAGGATGATCCAGATCAGGGCCGGCACCCAGCCGAACATGACCCCCGCCAGAATGGGCCCGACGATCGGGCCAGCGGCGGCAATGGCCGAGAAGTGCTGGCCGAAAAGGAACTTCGGCTCGATGGGCACATAGTCGACATCGTCGCGCTGGTCCACCGCCGGCGTCTTCGCCTCGGGATCCAGGCGGAACCAGCGGCTCAATACGTTCCCGTAGAGCCAGTAGCCCAGCAGCAGCAGGACCGCACTCCCGAGCACTACCGGAAGAAGCGACATAGTCGACCTCCTGCAGAACCACCCCCGGCGCCGCATGCCTGTCGGTGGGTGCCAGGGCCATACTCAGCCGGCAACGTAATGGGGCCCGGATGGGGGTCAAGCCTCCGCGGAGGCGGGTGGCACGCCCGGTCTCTGGATCGGGGTCACGCCCGGCGCGTGGCGCCGGATCCGAGGTACGGGCGTCCCGCGGCCGTCCCGCGACTGCGCGTGTGCGCCAAACGAAGAGCCCTTGGGCATGACGGGCCCGGCCCAGAGCGGTGACGTGTCACCTGCCCGCTGTGTCTGCGGATGGGCCGTAGGCCCAGGCGCTGCAGGCGGGCCCGCAGTCCAGAGAGTCCGGCCCGACGCGGGACTCGGTGAGAACACACTGCGCAGGCTGCAGGCTGAGCTTTGGAGTGCGGCGGCATGACGCCGCTGGCGCTACGTGGACGGCTTCTCCGGTATGGGTGGCTCTCCGGTATGGGCGGTGCATGGTGTAGGCCGGGGCTGTCACCGATGAGGTATGGACCATGGGGATCGTCGCAACCGCCTTTGCCCGAGTGCCTGTCGTCGTCGCCGCGGCTGGCGGTTCGCCGACGCTCGTGGGCTGGGTCATGGGCATGTGCTTCAGCGATGTCTGGGGCCCCCGGCGCTACGACGAGCGCGGTCATCTCATCGGTCTGCCCGGCTCCTACCTAGACCTCGCCCGGAAAGGCCCTTCCGCCTCCACTGCCCCTGCGGCAGTCGAGACGAGCTCGGTGGAGGCGTTCCAGGTTCACGCGAGGCTATGAGACCTCCCTGGACAGCCTCTGGCTGCACTTGGTGACGCGACCTTTGCATCTCTGAGCCAAGTTCCCGGCCAAGCCGGGGACCCCTGGAGGGAGGCGTCTTCCGCCGTCGCCCCATGGGCTACGGCGGGACAGGCCGCGAGTCGCTGCGACGGAGCGCGCCTCCCACCTTGCCGGGCTCTGCCCGGTGGAGATGCGGTGGGCCGCCACCGCCAAGAGAGTCGCTGCGACGGAGCGCGCCTCCCACCTTGCCGGGCTCTGCCCGGTGGAGATGCGGTGGGCCGCCACCGCCAAGAGAGTCGCTGCGACGGACCCCGTCCTGCCCACGGCGAAGGACCTGGAGGACTGCTTCCGCGTCCTCACCAGTCCGACGTTGGCCAGAGAGGTGGCGGGGGTCCCCGCGGCCTACTTCTGCGCCGCCTTCGAGCAGTCGAAGGACATGCCAGGCTTGCTGAACTCCACCTGGTTGTGGTAGGTGGCGTACTCGCTGACGATGGCGCCATTGGCCCCGGCGCGCTGGAAGTGCCAGGTCTCGGGATCTTCGAGCGAATAGAGCTGTCCGGCGCTGCGCTGCACGACGTACTTGGAGTTGAACCACGACTCGCCGAAGCCGAAGGGCCGCCTCGCCGCCGGCATGTCGCTGATCAGGGCCTCATCGCCGGCGCCCTTGTGTTCGCCGAAGAACTCGACGGTGCCGTAGCGGATGTGCCAGGCTTCCATCTTGGGGCCGTAGCCGTCGGCGCCGCCCACATGGCGGTGTTCGGGGAGCATCTGGCCGGGCAGCAGGTAGATCTCGTGGCCGAGGTAACCGTAGCGGTCGTTCTTGTAGGTGCCGGCATAGGCCTTGGTCCCGGCCTGGCCGTAGGTGTTGTGGGCGTTGATCCACATGATGCCGGCCATGCCGACCGTCTTCATATCCCGCTGCAGGAAGTCGCACACCCAGAACTGGTCGGTCTTGAGCAGGGGCGGGATGGGGTAGCCGAAGGCCGCCATCATGCCGTAGTAGGCCTGTTTCGTCGCCGCCTGGTCGAGCGCGCCGTCGGCAGCGTAGAGGAGTGCGTTGTCAGGCCTGGCCACGGCCTGGACGGGCTGGCTGCCATCCCGCACGGTGGCCTTCCCGACGTGGGCGCAGCCCGCCGCCGCCAGCAGGAGCGCGCCGCCGCACAGCCCCGCCGAGCAGGTGCTGAGGAGGTGATGAGTCGAGAGCGTGGTCATGTCGGGAGCTCCATGCTGAGTGTTGGCACCAGTGTGTCCGGGCGTACCGTCCGCAGACGCTGCAATGTGCCCCGTGCCGCCCGGTTTTCCAGTCCGTGCGCCGGCCGGGCTTCCGGGAAGCCTGGGCTTGCCGCATGGCTGTTCCGAGAAACCGTCGCCAGTCCCGCGGCCGCGGGACCGAAGTCCGTTCGGCCCAGAGGCCCCAGTCGGAGCTCGGACCTACAGCCGTCGGCGCGCGTCTGTTGACGCGCCGACGGCGATCTTGGAACCGCCCTGGGCTTGCCGCAGGGCTGTTCCAAGATCGCGGTTCGCGGGGTGTCGTCCCCGCGCTTCGGCGGGCCGGGCGAGGACGCGATCCTGCTGTACAGCAGGACGTTCTGGAGTCGCGTCGCCCGCACGCGGGCGGGT
>Ga0172371_10010555_pt1 | contig 12456 bp, 10 predicted proteins | sample Lak12m_FD_114543 | JGI IMG/M metagenome (GOLD analysis project Ga0172371, IMG submission 114543) | Freshwater microbial communities from Kabuno Bay, South-Kivu, Congo - kab_022012_12m | ecosystem: Environmental > Aquatic > Freshwater > Lake | place: Democratic Republic of the Congo: South-Kivu... | reverse complement strand
GGGATCGGATATGCCTCGGTAACAACCATGAGCGTGGCACTTATCGCCATTGTCATCTTTGCAGTGCGTGCCGCGTTGGGGCTGTCACCCTGGCAATATGTACTCTTCGGGGTACTGGCTGAACTACTGCTTATGCTTGCGCTGCGCCCCAATATCAAACGCCTGCTGGCTGGGAATGAGCGCCTGCATGGCTGGCGCGCCAAGCACCAGCAATCTAAGAAATCGCACATGCCCATCGCAGGGAAATAGACTGGATCATCAAAAGAAAAATAAAACTCCCGCAATCTTTCAGATCTTGCGGGGGTTTTTATTTAACTATTTTTTCCCGATCCGGGTGAAAGACTTACTTGCGTTTGCCTTCCCTGGCGGTCCTGGATTCCGCTCTTGCTGCTTTTCTTGCTTCCAGCTCACCCAGGTATTCTTCCCGGGCGATCCGGTAGAGGTAAAGGAGGTTGTTGCGATGCAATTCCACCCCCAGCCCGCCGAGGTGAACGCGGCTCTTGCCGCAGATCTCGATGGTCTGTTCGTCCATATATTCCTGCGGCTCCCTGCGCCGGGCTGCTGTTCTGGCAACCTTGCGGATGTTGGTCAGATACGCCAGGTTCTCTTTCACAGCGACTTCGATCTCGCCACGCAGGATGACATCCCCATGACCCTGGATGATATTCTCCAACCCCATGCGCCCGATCTTTTTCATTGATGCGGTCATATCGTCTATGTTGCCATCCACGATGTACGGAACGGGCATGAAGGCATCCCCGGCGAACAGGACCCGGTCCTCCTCTACAAATACGGAGATCCCATCGGCGCTGTGACCCACCGAAGGACTGAGAGCAAGGTTCTTCTTGCCGACGCGCAAATTGAGGGCGCCCTTGTTAAAGATGAGGTGCGGCAGGACGATCTTGGTCTGCTTGAAGGAGGGGTTTTGTTTCTTTACGTTAACCAGAGAAGGGATGCCCCGCTCGATCAATAACTGGCGGCAGAGGGAATGTGAAATAATGGTAGCATTTGGAAAGAAGCAGTTCCCCCAGGAATGATCAGCGTGGTAATGCGTATTGATGACGTATCGAACTTCCATGTCCAGTTCGTGCTCTATAAAATCGCGCATCCCCATTGATTCATCCGGCAGGGCAAGCGTATCGATCACCACAGCCCATTGCGGACCAACCACCACCCCGGCAGTGACCTGGGCATAGACTTCGCTTTGGAACCAATATACATTTTCAGAGACACGTTCACGATGCATGGATATTAACCTTCGTTGAATTGTGACACTCGCACCCAGGGGAGCCTTGTGGTCAGGTTCTCATTTTGCCATTCCGACATGTTCCATCTGAGTGCCTTTGAGGAACTATTACCCTGTGCGACCTTATGTTTAGTTCTTTGTAAACATATCATAAATGGGGGGTGAAAGTCAAGAAAATGACCTAATTGCTATGTACATGCCGATGATCGATATCAGGAAGGTGATGGTGGCTGTGAGCGATCTCATCATGCTGATGGATGTGTGAATGTTTGAACGCTGCATCGCAATCATGGCAATGCAGGTGATGGTCATCATCATGCCTGTGAGAATGTTCGTGAATGATCATTTCGTGGACATGGCGATGCTCGTGTTGCTCGTTCACCAGGAATATTGTTCCCAAGAACATAAGCGGCACGGCCAGAGTAAATAACCAGGTTGGCATTTCATTAAATATTAGCATGGATAGCAATATGCCTGCGATCGGGGCTGTACCGAATAAAGCGCTTGTCCGAGCTGCCCCAAGACCTCGCAAGGCATGAATGAACAATACAATGCTTAGACCATAACTCAGACTGCCCAGGAGCATGGTGATGAACACGGTTTGCCAGGCCGGGAGTTCTATCCCCAGCAGCCTGGCAAGGATCAGTGAAAAACCACCCGCACCCAGACCTTTGATCGTTACGATCACGATCGGGTCTTTGGCAGAGATATTCCGGGTAAAGTTATTATCAACCCCCCACAGGATACAGGCAACGATGATCCCCAACGCCCCCAGGGAAAACCCCCAACCTGCATTGAGATTTATGGAAAGAAAGATGCTGGCAAGTGTGATCAAGCCAATTGCCCACCAGGCACGAGGGCTGATCGATTCTTTGAAGGCAAAATACGCAACCAGGGTTGTGGCTACACCTTCAAAACAAAGCAGCAGAGATGCAGTGCTGGCAGGTGTGTTCTTCAAACTTATCAGGAGCGTTATGGGTGCAGCCACGCCACCAGCGAGGATTGCGCCTGCCAACCAGAGATAATCCGGTGGTTTGATCTGAGCTTCATTGCTCTGTCCTTTCTTATTAAATCCTCGGATGAATTTGAACCCCAATAAACCCAGGCCGCTCCCCAGGTAAAGGAACGCAGCCAACGGGATGGGCTCAATATCACCCAGTAGGAATTTTGACAATGGAGCACTTGCTCCAAATAAAAGGGCTGCCAATAAGGCTTGAACAAGTGATAAGGTATGGGTTCGATTCATGGAGTTCTTATACTTCCTGTCATTCTTAAAGAGCAGCCAGGTTCCTGGCAAGGATCGGCAGTTTGATTCAAGCTAATTGGGTTGATCCTTGCTTCCAGTTGAATTGGCATGAATTTTATTGCCTTTCTTGTGATGTCAGTTCTTTCATTAATATTAAATCTCCACAACATACCCAGGCATGTGAAGAGCAGGTTTTAGACTTCCCCCTCGGATCAAAAACCCTATCAATCTTTATCTCTGCAATCACATTCGATCCCTGCTGCTTTTTCAAAGGCTTCTTTGCCTTCGTTCACCGAAAAATAGATCAAGCCGATGGCGCCCAGGATGTCAATGAACCCAAACCCGGTAAAATGGTAGATCAGGCTGGAAACCAGCAGGACGATCGACATATAAATACAGACCATGGTGCAATTTGCATCCGCAAGAATGGGCGCCGAGTTGAGGGTGTGCCCCACTTTGCGTTTGCCCATCACCAGCACCCACATACTGGCGATAGAGATGATCGAAATGATCAGACCGGGCAGCGTGGTTTCAGGTTTATGGGCAGTGACGAGATTGTAAACAGCCGTTGCGCCAAGCCCTGCTGCCAGGATATAGAAAGAAGCACCTGTAACCCGCAAAGCGGTGCGCTCAAATTGTGAGCGTGGGGTCTGCGGGTTCCGGTGGATGCGAAACACCATCGCCAGAATGCCAACCCCGGACATGACCTCGATGAACGAATCCACGCCAAAGCCGAAAAGGGTCAGAGTCTCATCCTGGGCTCCAAAATAAATTGAAACGAGACCTTCAGCAAGGTTATAGAAAATGGTGAAGAACGCCAGCCAGAAGGCGTAGCGCCAATATTTGTTCTCAGTTGTTGTAGGATTTTGCATTGATCCTCTTGACGATGCTTTCCAACAGGTCCCATTGATCCAGTTAAGATCAATTTGATTTACCACTCAGACCTGGTCAGTTATGATTTTGATAAAGATCATTAATTGTCTGGTGATTTTACCTCAGATTGGAAAGAACAAGACTGTCACAGAGGGATCCAGCCAGACCACTTGGGCACCACCCAGTTTTGGAACTGCCCGGTTGGAGCCACATCCAATGAAATATTACGGCAATCATCATTCCAGCGCAGTAAGTAACCCATGAAAGAGGATTTTCATCTATTATGGAGGCGCTAATTATCCAATACAATTAAATTAGCAGAATAAGCTAAAAAAGAGGCTCAATGACTGAAACGATGCAGGTCGAAAACACGAATGAGATCGAAAACCCATCCAGTGCCCCTGCCAGGAAAGGACCACGGGGCGAGGTCTTGTTGCATGCCAGGTGGTGCAAGGGCTGCCATATATGTGTCAGTTTCTGTCCGACCGGGGTTCTGGAGATGCACGAATCGGGAAATTTCCCCATTGTGGTGCAGCCCGAGAAGTGCACAGCCTGCCATTTTTGCGATACGCACTGTCCGGACCTGGCGATCGTGGTCAGGCGGATCTAAGAAGGCTCCAGGTCAAGAGGCACAGGCAGCATGTTCCATATAACAACGATAATTCTTACCAATTTGAAGGAGTTAAATTGGCAACCCAATTGATGCAAGGCAATACTGCCATCGCTTACGGGGCGATCGCGGCTGGCTGCCGTTTCTTTGCAGGCTACCCGATCACCCCTTCCACTGAAGTGGCTGAACTGATGGCGCGCGAACTGCCACGGGTGGGAGGAAAGTTCATTCAAATGGAAGACGAGATCGGCAGCATGGCAGCCATCATCGGTGCTTCGATCGGTGGATTGAAATCAATGACAGCCACCAGTGGCCCCGGTTTCTCGCTGATGCAGGAAAATATCGGCTATGCGGTCATGAGCGAAGTGCCCTGTGTGGTGGTCAACGTGCAGCGCCTGGGTCCATCCACGGGCGGCCCAACCTCGGCCTCCCAGGGTGACATGCTGCAGGCTCGTTGGGGCACCCATGGTGACCACAATATCATTGTACTCAGCCCGGTATCCGTGCGCCAGGCTTTCGACCTGACTGTGATGGCATTCAACCTCTCTGAAAAATTCCGCACACCAGTGCTGTTGATGTCGGATGAGATCATCGGACATATGCGCGAGCCGGTGGACCTTCCGGATCTCGCCACAATCCAACCCTTCGAACGGGTTGTGACTGACTCTCCCGAAGATTATGTACCCTATCGCAATTCACCCGGGGATGTGCCACCCATGGCCAGCTTTGGGATGGGTTATCGCTACCATGTCACCGGACTGTACCACGACCCGATGGGATTCCCCACCCAGCGCCTGGACGAGATCGAGGCCTGGAACGAGCGGCATGAGCGTAAATTTAACGACCACCTGGATGAGATCATCCTTGTGGATGAAGATAAAATGGAAGGAGCCCGCATCGCTGTGGTCTCCTACGGAGCCTCGGCGCGCAGTGCCCGGCATGCTGTCAAGCAGGCACGCAAGCAAGGGCACAAGATCAGCATGGTGAGCCTGCTGACCGTCTGGCCGTTCGCTGAAGAGGCAATTGAACGCCTGGCGCAGGAGGTCGATCGCATCATTGTTCCGGAGATGAATAGGGGCCAGATCGCCCTTGAAGTGGAGCGCATCGCCGGGCGCGGGAAGGTCAGGCGGGTCAACCGTTCCAATGGCGAGATGGTCACGCCACAAATGATCCTGGATGTCATCGAGGGAGAATAAGATGTCCCCTGAAACTCACACAACATTCGCAACTCAACCGGAGATCTCACCCCTACCGGCTGCAGACTGGTTTGAATCGAGCGAAACCCTGCAGAAGCTTCGAAAACACAAGAAATTCCCCACCATCTGGTGCAGCGGTTGCGGCATCGGCATTGTGATGGGTGCCCTGATCCGGGCTATTGACCACATCGGGCTGGATTCGAATAACGTGGCCCTGGTTTCCGGTATTGGCTGCACGGCACGCATGCCGGTTTATATGGATTTCAATACCCTGCACACCACCCATGGGCGCGCCCTGGCATTTGCAACAGGCTTGAAGCTGGCACGACCGGATATGCATGTCATTGCCATCATGGGGGATGGGGATGCCACAGCCATCGGTGGCAACCATTTCATCCATGCCGCCCGGCGCAACATCGGGATTACCACCATCATCGTAAACAATAATATCTACGGCATGACAGGTGGTCAGGCCAGCCCGACCACCCCGCATGATGCCCGTGCCACGACCGCTCCTTACGGCAACATGGAATACCCGATGCCGATCAGCGAACTGGCAATCACAGCCGGAGCCACCTACGTGGCTCGCAGCACGGTCTATCATGCCATGGAGTTGGACAAGTACATCCGGGATGCCATTCTCAAGGATGGTTTCAGCCTGGTGGAGGCTATCAGTTATTGCCACACCACCTTTGGTCGTTTGAACAAAATGGGCAGCGCAGCTGAAATGCTGGGATTGATCAAAGAAAACAGCATTGCACTCACTTCCTTCGAAAAATTGACACCTGAAGAAAAGGCTGCCAACACAAAATACGTGCGCGGTGTGCTGCACAATATTGACTCCCGCATTGAATACACGAGCTCCTACCAGAGCCTGATTGAGAACCTGAAAAATGGGGGTGGAAAATGACAGCCCAGACCGACATGAAACGCACCGAGATCCGCCTGGCAGGTGAAGGCGGGCAGGGCATGATCCTGGTAGGTATCATCCTGGCCGAGGCAGCCGCCATCTATGACGGTAAGAATGCGGTCCAATCGCAGAGCTATGGACCGGAGGCACGCGGCGGCGCCAGCCGTTCGGAGGTAATCATCTCGGATGAAGAGATAGATTTTCCGGAGGTGATCCTGCCCAACATCCTGGTTGCGCTGAGCCAGATGGCTTATGACAAGTATGCCGCCAACCTGAGCCCGGATGGTTTGCTCATCGTGGATGATGAAAAAGTAAAGAACGTGAACGGGGATGCGGTCATCAAATTGCCAGTGGGACGCCTGGCGCTGGAAGTGACCGGGAAAGCCATCACAGCCAACACGGTGGTGCTTGGAATTCTGGTGGGTCTCACCGGACTTGTCAGCCGCCAGGCGATCGAGCAGGCAGTTGCCGCCCATGCACCCAAAGGGACGGTCGAGATGAATTCGAAGGCTCTACAGGCCGGATTTGACCAGGCGGAGATGATCTTGAAGAAAGGAGTTCCAGCTGGATAGGTCCAACGCACCCGGATGGTCTGCAAGCGAATAGAACAGGTTACCCACAGGCGATCTTCTTTCTGAGCAGGGCTAGGTTTTCACCAGGCAGCGGACCAGGAGTGAAGCAACATCTCTAACGGCTAGAGCTCCCAGGTAGCCTTCGTCAACCGGTAGGGAGACAAGCTGCCAACGGGAGGCTTCGCGCTGGTCACCTGCGATCCGGAGCAGGCGGGCGGGCTGGCAGGGGTCTAAATTCACGTCAAACTGGTCGAGAGGGAAATAGAGACCAGCCCCCAGATTCTTGATAAAGGCTTCCTTGCTGGTCCAGCATTTGAAAAATGCCCGGGTGAGCAGATCCTGGGATATTTGCGCCAGTTGAGCCTGTTCTTGCATTGAAAAGAACCTGGCAGCCACCCGCATCATATCCGGCATGGTGCGGATCTTTTCGATATCGACCCCCACTTCCACTCCACGGCAGACGCCCAGCAGGGCGATCTCTCCGGAATGAGCCAGGTTGAATTTCAGATCCGAACCGGCCAGGTCCCCTCCCAAATGAGGCTTGCCGTGCGCTGCGATCTCGAACTGAATGGCAGATGCTGGCACTCCCAGGTAGGCTCCCAGCAAGCGGCGCAGCCAGCAGTGGCTGATAAGATGGCGGCGATGGTCACGCTCAAAATGAAAGCGGTCGGCGCGGTCCAACTCTTCGGCTGAGAGGTCCCGGCGGCAATCCGACAGACTTTCTGTGGGCTGCTCGAGGGATATCCGCCAGATATGCACCTGGCCCGTGGGCAGGTCTGGAACACCCGGCAGCTTCTCCCAGGCGATCGCTTCTGACATTATTTGCCCTTTTTCGCATCCATCTTATTTTGAAGGCTCAGGGGGCGCAAATCCGTCCATACTTCTTCGATGTATGCCAGGCACTCCCTTTTTGTGCCAACCCGGTTGGTCTCCTTCCATCCGGAAGGGATTGGGCTGGTTTCCGGCAGGATGGAATACTGCCCTTCGTGGTTGATCACCACCCGATGGCGGAGGGTGTCTTCCGATCTATCCATTCCCTATTTCTCCTGCAGACGACCCGGAGGCGGGTGCTCCTTCGGTCTGTTTGGACTGGGAGGTATGGAAATCATCCAGGGCCTTGTTAAGCAGCCCGGCAATCGCCTGGATGAATTTCTCCTTTTTTAAGAATGTTTTATGGGTGCTGTTTGAAATATCATGATGATCAACCTGTCCGGTCAAGATCTCCTTCCATTTTGAGACCAGCTTTTCCTTTCGATCTCCATTTTGAATGAATATCACCCTGCCGTTATAAGGCATGGACTGGTAGTTCTTGATCGCTTCGAGGTGACACTGGTTGGTCTGGCGAATATATTTATTCGCCTTGATGGATTTATTCAGCTTGAAGATCCTGGAAGAAATGTTTCTGGCTGTGATCCTTAAAAGAGTTCCCTTGCCGATGTGATGACCGATCCGGCGAGCATAATGGCGGGCACCCTTTTTGGATGGTTGCACATATTTTTCCCCTTTTTGAGGGTTGCCTGGATCAAGGAAGATCAGCATGGCAGGTTCGATACCCCTTTGTTTCAGCTGCTGGGCCATCTCCAGGGCGACCTGCACACCAAAACACATGCCTCCCAACAGGTATGGTCCCTGATATTTGAAAGCCAGCATCTCGCTCACATACAGGGCGGCGATATCTTCCATTTTGCTCTGGGGTTCCTGGTTTCCGTCCAAACCCGGGTGGTTGAAGCTGTAAACGGGCTGCGAGCTTTCCAGCAATTCCGTCAAGCGGGAAAATCTCATCCCGGTGGTCGCGGATGGCGGAACAAGGAACAAAGGGGGTCTCTCCCCGGAAGCCCGAAGGGCGACCAGTGCGCTCCAGCGTGGCTGCCAGTTTTCGGCATCCAGGATACTGGCGAGCTGGTGAATGCTGGGAGCCTCGAAAACAGCCGACAGGAGCAGAATGAGACCCAATTGGTCCTTAGCCATTTCGATCATGCGGATGGCAAGCAGAGAATGCCCGCCCAGCTCGAAGAAGTTGTCATGAATGCCAATGCGTTCAATTCCCAGTAATTCCTTCCAGATGGATGCCAGACCCGCCTCGGTAGGTGTGCCTGCTTCCTGAAAATTCGCATTCAATTCGGGGCGGGATTGGTCCGGAGCAGGCAGCAAGGCAAAATTGGCTTTTCCATTGTTCGTCAGTGGTATCTTTTCCATAAAAATGAAGTGATTGGGCAGCATATAGGCTGGCAATTTCTCAGCCAGGTAATTCCGCAATTCCGTGCTGGTGGGTCTGGACTCCGGATCTGGAATGACATAAGCCACCAGGCGTTTGTCGCCGGGCTGGTCTTCCCTGACCATCAGGGCGCACCTGCGGACCATCGGGCAGGCAGACAGAGTGGTTTCGATCTCTCCCAACTCGATCCGGAAACCCCGGATCTTTACCTGCTGGTCAACCCGGCTCAGGAAATCAATATTGCCGTCCGGCAGATAACGCACCAGGTCGCCGCTGCTGTACATCCGCTCCCCGGGTTGGCTGGCAAATGGATCGGGGACGAATTTTTCTGCGGTCCAACCCGGGCGGTCCAGGTAGCCGCGTCCCAGGCCCATCCCGGCCAGGTACAACTCACCGGGCACGCCAACCGGGACCGGCTGCAGAAATTCGTCCAGGACGTATGCCCGAACATTGGCCATCGGCCGCCCGATGGGAACGACCCCTTTCAAGCCTCCGGGCTGGCAGCGCCAAAAGGTGACTGCAATGGAGACTTCAGTGGGACCGTAGATATTGATCAGGTTTATGGAGGTTTGCTCAAAGAAACGGTTTACAAGCGCAAGGCTGGTCGCTTCGGCTCCGCAAATGACCAGGCGCAGGCTGGGGTAATTCTGCAAACCATATTCGACCAGGATATTTTCGAGCATGGAGGAAGAGGTGTTGAGGATCGTGACGGCATGCTGTGCAACCAGACCCAGGAGATGGGAGGGATCATTGTGTCTGTCTGCTTCAGTCAGGATCAGTCTGCCACCGACCGTGAAAGGTATGAAGATCTGGCTGATGGAGACATCGAAAGAAAGCGGAAAGTTGAGCAGGATGCTATCGCCAGGTCCAATACCAAGCTGGGCACACATGTCCTGGATCAGGTTGGAAGCGCCGCCGTGATGGATCAGGACGCCTTTGGGGACCCCTGTGGTGCCGGAGGTGTGGATGACATAAGCCAGGTTGTCCGGGTCTATCCAGGGATCGACCGGGGTGACAGGCTGGCTGTCAATCTCTGCGGCATGCGCATCCAGCAGGACCAGACGACCGCCATAGCCAGCCAGCCCGGCGACCAGCCCCTGGCGGGTCAGCACGAGCGGGGCGTGCGAGTTTTCCAATATGGCTGCGGTGCGGCTGGCGGGGTGGCTGGTTTCCAGCGGAACGAAAACACCACCCGCTTTGAGCACAGCCAGAACACAGATGATCATTTCGGGCGAGCGCTCGAGGTAGATGCCCACCATGACTTCCGGGCGTACGCCCATGTTCTGCAGGTGGTGGGCAAGCCGATTCGAGCGCTGCTCAAGTTCGCCATAGGTGACCTGTCGGTCTTGATGGATCATGGCAATCTGATCCGGTCGGAGGGCAACCTGGGTTTCAAAGAGCTGATGCAGGCATTGCTTTCCCGGGCGTTCCACCCGGGTCTGGTTCCACTCGACAATCATTTGACGGCGTTCGGCTGCGCTCAGCATGGGCAGAGTGGCGATGCGCTCGTCCGGGTTGGCAAGGATGCTTTCCAGCAGGGTGAGGAAATGCCTGGCCAGGCGCTGGATGGTTTCGGGGTCGAACAAAGCCTGGCTGTAGATAAAGTTGCAGCTCAGGGTTTCTTCCTGTTCGGTCAACCCGAGCGACAGGTCATAGAGGGCTACCCGGTCTGGTACTTCCACAAGTTGAAAGGCAGGTCGATCTGGTTGATGGGTGGCACGCGGAATGTTCTCAAAATTGAACATGGTTTGGAAGAGGGGAGCCCGGCTCATGTCCCGGCTGATCTGCAGCTCGCGCACCAGGAGTTCAAATGGGACTTCCTGGTGCTGGTAGGCGTCCAGGGTGACCTGGCGCAGGCGCCCCAGCAATTCAGCGAAGGTGGGGTTCCCCGAAAGATCGCTGCGCAGGACCAGGTTATTGATGAAGCAACCGATCAGCGGCTCAACTTCCGGGTGCAAACGCCCGGCAATGGGAGAGCCCACGATCAGGTCGGTCTCTCCGCTGTTGCGGTAAAGCAGGACCTTGTAGGCTGCCAGCAGCAGCATGAAGAGCGTGCTACCCTGGTCGCGCGCCAGGTCCTTGAGCTTTCTCAGCAGATCTGCAGACAGGCTGATCTCCATGCTGCCGCCCTGGTTATCCTGCACAGCCGGGCGGGGGTGGTCCTCCGGCAGTTTCAAGACCGGCAGGTTCCCGCCCAGCTTGTTCTTCCAATAAGCCAGGTGAGGTCCCAGACGGGTTACCTGCTCTGCCGAGCGCTGCCAGGCAGCAAAATCGGGGTACTGGATGGAAAGCTCCGGCAGAACGCCAGCCTGATAGCCGGCTGCCAGTTCCCTGACAAGCACCTCTTCGGACCAGCGGTCGAAAACGATGTGGTGGGTGACGAACAGGAACAGGTGTTCATCCTGCCCCAGGCGGAACAGGTATAGGCGCACCAGCATGTCCCTGGACAGGTCGAAAGGCTGCCCAACCAGGAGGGCGATCCGCTCGTCGAGGGCGGCAGGCTCAAGGTGCGAGAAGTCTTCCTGATGGAGTCTGATGAATGCCGGAGGGTTTACCTTCTGGTACAGTTCACCAGCCTGCATGAAATAGGTCGTCCGCAGAACCTGGTGGCGGGTGAGGATGTCATTGACAACCTGCTGCAGGCGATCGATTTCGAAGTCGCCGATGATCTTCAGCCGGGTGGCGCGGTTGTACCAGGTGGCAGCCGGATCCATCTGCTGCACGAACCACAGGCGCTGCTGCGAGTAGGAAACCGGAACGACTTCTCCGGCGGCGACTGCCGTGATGCGCCGGGCTGCCGGTGCAGAGGCCTTGCCTTGCAGGCGCTTGTCCAGCAGAGCCTGCTTCTCCGGTGACAGGGTCTTGCGCTGCTCGATGTTTTTTTGCTGAAGTGTCCTGTTGTCAGTCATGCGAATATGCCGGGAGGTTTCCAATTAATATAGTTCAGTCTGCAAGAGGAGATCCAGAGGATCGATCAAGACGGGATGACTGGACCGATCAAAATGGCCTGCGATGGATCTTTCAGGTCAATTGGGCGGCCTCATCATCCGACATCCCTTCCAATTGTTCCAGGATCAGACTCTCGATCAGGATGGCCTGCCCGGCGATGGTCGGGGCGTCAAAGAAATCGAGCATGGCAACCTGGACATCGAAGGAATTCTCAAGGCGTGCCAGCAACTGGGCAGCCAACATGGAATCCCCGCCCAGGTCCAGGAAAGCCTGGGTGACCCCGATCTCTTTTATGTTGAGAACCTCCTGCCAGAGTTCGAGCAGGCGGGCTTCGGTTTCCGAACGGGGTGGGATGATCTCGCCTGTCGCACTGCCCGTGCGGGATTGGAGCGGCTGGACACCGAGCTTTTCAGCCAGGCCAATGCGCTGCAGTTTACCGGTGGGACCTTTCGGGATCTCGTCCAGGGAGATGATGCGGACTGGGACTTTGAAATCTGCAAGGCGCAGGGCTGCAAACCGGCGCAATTCTGCTTCGGTCAGGTCGGGGTCACGCAACACAACTACCGCGCCGACAGCCTCTCCCAGAACCTCATCCGGGATGGCAAAAGCCAGAGCTTGGGCAACGCCCGGATGGTCCAT
>Ga0172371_10010554_pt1 | contig 12456 bp, 15 predicted proteins | sample Lak12m_FD_114543 | JGI IMG/M metagenome (GOLD analysis project Ga0172371, IMG submission 114543) | Freshwater microbial communities from Kabuno Bay, South-Kivu, Congo - kab_022012_12m | ecosystem: Environmental > Aquatic > Freshwater > Lake | place: Democratic Republic of the Congo: South-Kivu... | reverse complement strand
CGCTGGAGGGGACCATCGCATCGCCATGGCCGCCGCCGTGGCTGCCCTAGCCACCCAAGGCGAGGTAGCCGTGGACGGCTACGAAGCGGTGCGGGTGTCCTGGCCCGGCTTCGGAGAAGCCCTGGAGGCGCTGTGGTCGTGACGGTGGACGGCCCCGCGGGGGTTGGCAAGAGCACGGTGGCCCGGGCGGTGGCCGCCGGCCTGGGTGTGCCTCACCTGGACACCGGGGCCTTCTATCGCGCGGTGACCCTGGCGGTGGTGCAGGCGGGCGTCGATCCGGGCGACGCCTCTGCAGTGCTGGATGTCGCCCACGCCTCCCGCCTCGATTACGCCGATGGGGTGATGCTGCTCGACGGGCGGCCGGTGACCGAGGCCGTCCGGGCCCCGGAGGTGGTGGCCCTGGTGAGCGCCGTCTCCGCCTTCCCGGAGCTGCGGCGCGTCGTCGTCCAGCAGCAGCGTGACTGGGTGGCCCGCCGTGGCGGCCGGGCCGTCGTCGAGGGACGCGACATAGGCACCGTGGTCTTCCCCGAAGCCCCGGTCAAGATCTACCTGGTCGCAGACGCTGCCGAGCGAGCCCGCCGCCGCGCCCGCGACGCCGAGGCGGCCGGGCAGCAGGTCGAGGCGATCGAACGGGACCTCCGAGCGCGCGACCACGCCGACTCGACCCGGGAGGCCTCGCCGCTGCGCCCGGCCGAGGACGCGGTCATCATCGACACCACCGCTCTCAGTGTCGATGAGGTGGTAGCGATCGTGCTGGGCCTGGCCGCCGAGGCGGGGGAGTAGTCCCCGCGCCGTCGGTCAGGTCCCGGCCAGCAACTCCAGTGCCCGGGCGGCGTCCCAGGAGCGATCGTCGTCGAGTGGTCCGGGGCGGCCCGGTGCCCGGGCGGCACATCCCCCTTCCACCGCCGCCTGCAGCGAGGCCAGCAGAGCGCGCAGTTGGGGAGGCGGGGGGAAGTATTCCTCTTCGGCGGTCAGCGCCACGACCTCGACGCCGTTCGCCGGGGCCAGAGCCTCGACCACCGCCTGCACCGCACCATCCGGGGCCGAGGCCCCGGCGGTGACGCCCACGACGCGGGCCCCCGCCGGCCAGGCCGGATCGATCGAGCCGGGCCCTTCGACGCGATGGGCCGGGGTCCCCGCCGCCCGGGCCACGCGGACCAGGGCGCGGGTGTTGGAGGAGTTGGCGCTGCCCACCACCAGGACCAGGTCGGCGCGGCGCGCCAGGACTTCGACGGCTGCCTGGCGGTTGGTGGTGGCGTAGCAGAGGTCGCTGCGCCGGGCGGTCCAGAGGCCGGAGAAGCGGGCGGTGGCGGCGGCCAGGACCCCCTCCCATTCGTGGTGGCCCAGGGTGGTCTGCGCCAGCAGTGCCACCTTGCCCGGATCGGGCGCCGTGAACGCCGCCAGGCCCTGCGCCGGGTCGACCAGGGTCACCGCCTCGGGCGCCTCGGCGATGGTCCCCAGCGCCTCGTCGTGGCCCTCGTGGCCTACGTAGAGGATCCGGTAGCCCGCCGCGGCCATGCGCCGCACCTCATGGTGGACCTTGGTGACCAGGGGGCAGACGGCGTCCACGACGATCGCCCCGCGCCCCTGAGCCTCCCGGATGACCGCCGGCGCCGAACCGTGGGCCGAGAGCATCAGAGGCGCCCCGGACGGCACGGCATCGAGCCTGTCCACGAAGACCACGCCGGCCGCCTCGAACACCGCCACCACCGCGGCGTTGTGCACGATCTGGTGGTAGCAGTACACCGGCGGAGGGAAGACCCGGGTCATCCACGTCAGGGCCTTGATGGCCATCTCCACGCCGGCGCAGAACCCCCGGGGCTCCGCCAGCAGCACCTGCTCGACCATGGCCGGCATGGTAGGTAGTGCTGCCTCCCAACCCCGGCGACCTATCCTGGGCGCATGCCCTCTCGCGTCCCGCCCTCTCGCGCCGCCCGGAGACGGTCTTGAGCCGCCTGCCCGTGGTCGCGGTCGTGGGCCGGCCCAACGTCGGGAAATCCACCCTGGTGAACCGGATCCTGCGCCGCCGGGCGGCGGTGGTCGAGGAGAAGCCGGGGGTCACCCGCGACCGCAAGGAGTTCGCCGCCGAGTGGGCCGGGCACCACTTCATCGTCGTCGACACCGGGGGCTGGGCAGTCAAGGGCGACGACCTGGTGGCCGGCATCCGCCAGCAGGCCGAGGCGGCGCTCGCCGCCGCCGATGTGGTGCTGTTCGTCGCCGACGCCACCACCGACTACGCCGAGGACGACCGGGCCGTGGCCCGCCTGGTGCAGTCTTCCGGGGTGCCCGTCCTCCTGGCGGCCAACAAGGCAGATGGGGAGAGGGTGGACCTGGAGGTGGGGCACCTGTGGACTCTTGGGCTGGGGGAGCCCCATCCGATCAGCGCCCTGCACGGCCGGGGCACCGGGGACCTGCTCGACGCCCTGGTGGCGCTGCTGCCCGAGAGCCCTGAGGCCCCGGCCGAGGACCGCATGCCCACGCTGGCCATCCTCGGGCGGCCCAACGTCGGCAAGTCCACGCTGCTGAACCGGCTCCTGGGGGAGGAGCGCGTACTGGTCTCCCCGGCGCCGGGCACCACCCGCGACCCGATAGACGCCGTGGTCGACATGGACGGGGAGCCCTTCCGGGTCTGGGACACCGCCGGCATCCGTCGCGCCAGCCGGGTAGATGAGGCAACCGAGTTCTACTCCGTCCAGCGCGCCCGCCAGGCCCTGGCCGAGGCGGACATCGCCCTGCTGGTCGCCGACGCCACCCAGGGGATCACCCAGCAGGAGCAGCGCCTCGCCGAGGAGATCGCCGCCGCCGGGGCCGGCCTGATCGTCCTGCTCAACAAGTGGGATGCCGCCGACCCCGACGCCAAGGAGTGGGTCGAGGACGGCACCGGAGACCGGCTCGGCTTCGTGGCCTGGGCCCCGGTGCTGCGCATCTCCGCCCTCACCGGCGCTCGCCTGCATCGGCTGCCGGGGGCGGTGCGCGCCGTGCTGGAGGCGCGTCGTTTCCGGGTTCCCACACCGGAGCTGAACCGCCAGATCCGGAGCTGGCAGGAAGCGCATCCCGCCCCGACCCGCCGGGGCCGCCGCGCCCGGATCATGTACGCGGTCCAGGCCGGCGCAGAGCCCCCTACCTTCGTGCTCTTCGTCCGCGGCGGCGAGCTGAGCCCGGACTACCTTCGCTTCCTGGAGAGAAGGCTGCGCGAGGAGTACGGGTTCCTGGGCACGCCGCTGCAGTTGGTGGCGCGCTCGGCGAGGCGAGACCAGGACCGCCCGCGGGAGTAGGACGGCTGTGCCAACAGGCCGCCGCCCCTCGCCCGATGCCGGCCTTCGCTCGGGCGGCATCCCGCCCGGTGGCGGACCTGGTCGCCTATCCCCTCGGGCATGCCTTCCCTCCAGCGTTACACTGCACCGGTCCCGGGCTGTGGCGCAGCTTGGTTAGCGCGCTTGACTGGGGGTCAAGAGGTCGCCGGTTCGAATCCGGCCAGCCCGACCCGGCCCGGCTTCCCGCCGGGCTCTGCATATCGCCCGCCCCGCCGCCGCGGTGGGGCACCGCCAGGAGGGGCCACCAGCCATGAGCGACGACAAGATCGAGTTCACTCAGAACTACCACGACCAGAGCACGAACGAGGGCTTCCAGTTCGAGTTCGTCTGCGACCGCTGTCACAGCGGCTTCCGTACCGGGTTCGACGGCTTCGCCGCTGCCCGGGTGGCCGGAGGCCTGCAGACCGCCTCGAATCTCCTCGGGGGCCTGTTCGGGCGCGCCGCCCAACTGGGCGAGGATGTGCGCTCCGCCGCCTGGGAAAAGGCCCACGACAAGGCTTTCCGCGAGGCGGCCGCCAAGCTGAAGCCCGACTTCCGCCAGTGCCCCCGGTGCTCGGCCTGGGTCTGCCGCCGCCAGTGCTGGAACGACGACAAGGGCCTGTGCAAGAACTGCGCCCCCGACCTCGGAGTCGAGATGGCCGCCGCCCAGGCCTCCCGCACGGTCGAGGAGATCTGGGCCCATTCCAAGATGGCCGAAGAGGACCGCGAGATGCTGAAGGAGGAGTCGTGGCGTGAGGGCGCCACCGCCTCCTGCCCCAAGTGCGAAGCCCCGCTACCGGCCAAGACCAAGTTCTGCCCGGATTGCGGCGCTCGCATCGGCGAGGCCGCGGCCTGCGCCAAGTGCGGCGCCAAGCTGGAGGCCGGGGCCAAGTTCTGCGGCGAGTGCGGCACCAAGGCCTGATCGCCGGCGCCCCGCCGGGCGGGGCAGAATGCCCTCCTGACTGCAAGGAGCCTCGATGACGGCATACGGAGTGCTGGGAGCGGGACGCCAGGGCACCGCCTCGGCGTACGACCTCGTGGTCCACGGCGGGGCGACTCGCCTGGTGATCGCCGACCGGGATGGGGCGGTGGCTCGCCGGTCTGCGGCGCGTCTGATGGAATTGCTCCAAGAAGCCGGGGCCTCCGCTGCCCCGGTGGAGCCCGCCGAGGTCGACGCCGGCGACCGCCGCGCCCTCGGCCGGTTCCTCGAACCGCTCGACGCCTTTGTGTGCGCCGTTCCCTACGCCTTCTCGCTCCCGGTCACCCGGGCCGCCATCGCCGCCGGCACCGGCATGGTCGACATGGGAGGGCACACGGAGACGGTGCTCGCCCAGATGGCGATGCACCCCGACGCCCGCCAGGCCGGAGTGGCCGTGGTGCCCGATTGCGGGATGGGCCCGGGAATGAACAACACCCTGGGGCTCTACGCCATGGAGCTCCTGCAGGGCCGGGGGCTCACTCCACGCTGCGTCCAGCTCCGCGACGGCGGCCTGCCCCAGGACCGGTCCGGCCCGTGGGGCTACCGGCTCTTCTTCAACCTCGAAGGCCTGACCAACGAGTACGACGGGCAGGCCCTCGTCATCCGGGACGGCCGCCTGGCCCACGTGGACACCCTCACGGAGATCGAGGAGTTGGAGTTCGAGGGGCTCGGCACTCTGGAGGCCTTCGTCACCTCCGGCGGTACCTCGACCGTCCCGTTTGCCTTCGAGGGAGTCCTCGACGCCTACGACAACAAGACCCTGCGCTACCCGGGCCACATCGCCGCTTTCAAGGCGTTCAAGGACCTCGGCCTGTTCGGACGCGAGCCGCGTCGCGTCGGGGAGGCGGAGGTGCGGCCCCGCGACTTCTATCACGCCCTGCTGGGCCCGATGCTCGACACGTCGGGGCCGGAGGATGTATGCGTGCTCCGGGCTCGGGCCGAAGGCGAAGCCGACGGCCGCCGGGCCGCGGTGACCGTGGACATGGTCGACCGCTACGACGCCGCGACCGGGTTCTCGGCGATGGAACGGCTCACCGGGTGGCATGCCGCGATCATGGCTGCGCTGATCGCCGCCGGCGAGGTTCCCGCCGGGGTCCACTCGCTCGAGAAGGCCGTCCCTGCCGGCCGCTTCATGGACGAGGTCCGGCGGCGAGGCTTCACCTGGACGGAGCGCTGGGAAAGCGCGTAGCGGACGCGGCGCCCCTCCGCCGGGCCCTTCGCCCCGGCCGGGCGGCTACGCTCGCGCAGCGTGCGCCTCACCGTCGCGATGCTCGCCGACTCGGCCCAGGTATCGGCCGGCAAGCTCTTCGTGCTCGGCGGCGCCTTCGACACCATCAACGCCCGCGCCTTCCCGGCAGCGGTGCGGGGCCTGTCGGTGGTGCTCGTCGCCGAGATCGGGCCGGGAGACCGGAACCGGGACCTGCCCATCGCCATCCGCCTCCTCGACGAGGACGGCACGAGCCTCGGCGTCGAGTCGCGGGGCATGATGCGGGTCGGCGCCCCCTCCACTCTCCCCGCCGGGGCGTCCAGCCTGGTGCCGCTGGTGGCCTCCTTCCTGGGGGTCCGTTTCGCCAAGCCGGGCGGCTACGTCTTCATCGTCGAGCACGAGGGGGAGGAGCTGGGCCGCATCCCCTTCCGAGTGCGGGGGGCAGCGTGAACCGCCGCGTGCTCACGATCCCCAACCTGGTGTCGTCGATTCGCCTCGCCCTGGTACCGCTGTTCTTGTGGCTGCTGTTCGGGGACGACAACCCGCTGGTGGCCGGCCTGCTGCTCGGGGTCATCGGGGGCACCGACTGGGTGGACGGCTACCTGGCACGCCGCCTGAACCAGATCTCGGAACTGGGCAAGATGCTCGATCCGATCGCCGACCGGCTGGCCATCACCGCCGCCGTCGTCGGCGGCTGGGTGGCCGGGGTCCTGCCCTGGCCGGTGGCCCTGGCCCTGGTCGTCCGGGAGTCCATCATTGCGGTGGGGGCGATCGTGGCCGCCTGGCGCTGGCAGGCCCGGGTCGAGGTGCGCTACCTAGGCAAGGTGGCCACCTTCGCCCTGTACTCGGCCATCGGCTCCTTCTACGTCTACGCCGGCTTCGACCACCCCTTCTTCATCTGGTGGGCCTGGGCGGTGGTGATCCCCGGCCTGATCCTCTACTACGCCGTGGGCGTCCAGTACTTCGCCGACGTCATGCAGGCGCGGCGCCGCGCCCTGTCGGTATCCTCATCCTGACGCCGATCAGGAGGAGCGGGTGGACGTCCCCGAGGACCGCCGCTATACGGAACAGCACGAGTGGGCCCTCATGGACGAGGCCGGGGTCCGCCTGGGCATCACCGACTACGCCCAGGAAGCGCTGGGGGAGGTCGTGTTCGTGGGCCTGCCCGAGTTGGGGCGCCGCGTGCGCGCCGGGGAGACCGTCGCGGAAATCGACTCCACCAAGTCGGTCGCCGAGGTGTACGCCCCGCTCGACGGCGTGGTCGCCGCGGTGAACGAGGCCCTGGCCGCCCACCCCGAACTGGTCAACTCGGACCCGTACGGCGAGGGTTGGTTCGTACTGCTGGCGGCAGACGACCCAACCGCCCTCGACGCCTTGTTGGACGCGACGGCCTACCGCGCCCTCGTCGGGTAATCCGCCCGGGTCTCGGGCGGAGACCTCTCTACCTCGGGTCGAGGGTTCCCAGAGGGCTGGGCTACCATGCCTCGCATGGACCCCCGCGACGAGCCTGGGCGAGGCGAGGCGGCTACTCCGGCCGACGTGGAGCACGACGCCACGCTCACCTACGACCCCGTGGACGAGGCTCGTCGTGTCCGGGCGCGGGAGGCGGCGAGCGGCATCCCGGGACTGCACGGCTTCGCCCTGGTCGTAGCCGACGGGCCTATGCGGGGCGCCCACTGGCACCTCGGCGAAGGCGCCCACGAAGCCGGGCGCAACACCGCGGCCACCGTCTTTCTCGACGACATCACGGTCTCGCGGCACCACGCTTCGTTCCGGGTCGCCGGAGGCCGTTTGCAGCTCGAGGACCTCGGCTCCACCAACGGCACGTACGTCAACGGCAAGCTGGCCGATGCCGCGGAGCTGCACCCCGGCGATGAGGTCATCATCGGCCGGTTCCATCTCGTCGTGGCGCGCGGGGCATGAGCGAGCGGCGGGCGCTCGCCATAGGCGAGGTGATCGACCTCCTCCACGAGGAGTTCCCCGACATCTCCATCTCCAAGCTCCGGTTCCTCGAGTCTCAGGGGCTCATCCGGCCCGTCCGCAGCTCCGCCGGCTACCGCCAGTTCCGCGCCCCGGATGTCGAGCGCATCCGCTACATCCTGCGGCAGCAGCGGGATCACTTCCTCCCGCTGAAGGTGATCAAGGCGAAGCTGGCCGCCTGGGAGCGGGGGGAGGAGCCCACCGTGGCGCCGGCCTCCGGCCCCCTCCCTGAGGCCTACTTCGGCGGTGGGAAGTCGCGCATGTCGGCCGACGAGCTGGCTCGTGCGGCGGGGGTGTCGCTCGACCTGGTCGGCCGGCTGCTCGAGCACGGGGTGCTCGATGCCCGGCGGGGGGCCGCCGGCGAGGCGCAGTTCGGCGAGGACGACGCGGCCGTGGCGCGCGCCGCCCAGCGGCTGGTTTCCCGGGGGCTGGAGCCCCGCCACGTGAAGTCGCTGTGCCTGGCTTCCCACCGCGAGGTCGACCTGCTGTCCCAGCTGGCCGGCCCGCTCCTCCGGCACCGCACCCCGGCGGGGCGCCGGCAGGCGGCCGAGGTGCTGGCGGATTGCGCCCAGGCGGCCCGGGACCTCCAGGACGCCGTGGTGCGGGCCCGGCTGCGAACCCTCCTGGAGGCCTGAGCGTGCCCGGCCTTGCCGCCATCCTGCTTTCGCTCGCCTCACTGAACCCCATCGGGGTGCCTCTGCCCCCGCTGCCGATCGCCGCGCTCCCCGCCCACGAGCCGCCGGTGCTCAGCGCCGCTTCCTGGGCTCTCTACTCGGTCGACGACGCTGCCCTGGTCTGGGCCGCCGACGCCGACGAGGTGCGGGCCATGGCCTCAGTGACCAAGGTGATGACGGCCCTCGTGGTGATCTCGGAGGGCGTGGCTCCCGACGACGAGGTGACGATCAGCGCCCGGGCCGCCTCGGAGCCCATCGGCTACACGGGCCAGCAGCGAACCTATCAGGGCGAGGTCTGGACGGTGGAGGCCCTGCTGTCGGACCTGCTGGTGTACTCGGACAACACGGCGTCGGTCGCCCTCGCCGAGCACACCGCCGGCTCGGTGGAGGCCTTCGTGGAGTTGATGAACCAGAAGGCCGTCGAACTCGGCATGACCGCCACCCACTTCGTCAACCCCAACGGGCTCGATGCCAACGGGCACGTGTCCTCGGCGCGGGACCTCGTCACCCTCGGTGCGGCGGCGATCCAGGAGCCTCGCATCACCAGGATCACCCGCCTCAAGTTCGTCACCTTCATGCCCGGCGGCCGGCTCATGGAGGTCAAGAACACCAATCGGCTCCTCGGCACCTTCCCCGGGGTGCTCGGCTTGAAGACCGGCGACACCGCCCGGGCCGGCGAGGTCCTGCTCTCCTACGCCGTCCTCGGCCACGACACCTTCCTCGGGGTCGTCATGGGATCCCCCGACCACATGGCGGAGACCGCCGAGATGCTCGCCTACGCCGTCCGCATCCTCGGCCCGCAGGATCACTTCTACGCCCCCGGCGCCCACCTCGAGGAGCTCGCCGACTGGCCCATCTGGCGGCGGGCTCGTTTGGCGGCGATAGGCCCGCTGGACGACGGGAAGCGCCCCGACGCCGCCTTGCCCCTGAGCCCTGCCGAGCAGGCCGTCGCCGATGCCCTCCGGGACCTGCTGCCCGCGCTGCTCGGGGGAGACGGCGGAGCATGACGGCGGGGAACGGCTCGGCCCGGGTGATGACCGAGGTGGTCTCGGCGGCCGCCATCGCGACCCGCATCGCCGAGTTGGGCGCCACCATCCGGGCCGACTACGCCGGCAAGGACCCGGTCCTCCTCGGTGTGCTCAAAGGGGCAGTCCCCTTCCTGGCCGATCTCGGGCGGCGCTTGCCGCCGCAGATCGACATCGACTTCCTCAGCCTGACCCGCTTCGGCTCCGAGGGCCGGGTGGGCATCGCGGTCGACAGCGCCACCTCCCTCGCCGGGCGCCACGTGCTCCTGGTCGAGGACATCGTCGACACCGGGCTGACCCTGTCCTACCTGCTCGGCCTCCTCCAGACGCGCGAGCCCGCCTCCCTGGCCACGGTGACCCTCCTCGACAAGCGCACCCGCCGCATCGTGGATGTCCCCCTCCGGTACCGGGGCTTCGAGGTCGGCGACGAGTTCCTCCTCGGCTACGGGCTCGACTGGGAGGGCCGCTATCGGAACCTCCCGGGCCTCTGGGCCGTCCTCGACCTGGCCGCATTCCGGCTCGATCCGGAGAGCGCCACCCGCCCGGCCTTCGCCGAGGCCGGTGATAAGGTGGACTCATGAGCGACGGCGTCCCGGTGGAACTGGTCGGGGTGCGCATCGAACTGCCCAGCAACCAGCCGATCGTCCTCCTCAAGGAGGTGGGCGGCACGCGCTACCTGCCCATCTGGATAGGCGCCGGGGAGGCCACCGCCATCGCTTTCGCCCTCGAAGGGGTGCAGCCGCCGCGCCCGCTGACCCACGACCTCCTCAAGCTCTCGCTGGACGCCCTGGACACCACCGTGGAGCGAGTGGTGGTGACCGACATGCGTGAGGGCATCTACTACGCCGACCTGGTCCTCGGGCGCGCCGGGAACGAGATCACCGTGTCTTCGCGCCCCTCGGATGCGATCGCCCTCGCCGCTCGCACCGGCTCGCCCATCTTCGTGGCGCCCCAGGTCCTCGAGGAGTCGGGGGTCGAGATCCACGACGAAGAGGAAGAGGTCGAGGTCGCCCGGTTCCGCAACTTCCTCGACAGCGTGAAGCCCGAGGACTTCGACTCGGCCTGAGAGCACGCATCAACGGGCCCCGGCAGTCATCGCAATCCGCCATGCTGCGGGCTCCGGGGCGATGATCGAGCCGGAATTCCCCCTGCGGCGGGGGAGGGGCGCGACCCGGCGGCCGCTACCCGGCTCCCGGACTTTTCCACAGGGGTTGTTGACAACCGTGGGGTCGCTCATCTAGTTTCACGGCAGTAGTTCCAGGGATCGGAATTGCGCCCGTGTAAGCTGCCGGGGAGGTGAGCCACGCCGTGAGGGACGAAGCCGGCTATCGGGCCCCACAGGTCTGCAAGATCGTGGGGATCACTTACCGTCAGCTCGACTACTGGGCGCGCACCGGCCTGCTGGCGCCGAGCATCCGGGCCGCCGCCGGATCGGGGTCCCAGCGCCTCTACGCCTTCCAGGACATCGTGCAGCTGCGGGTGGTCAAACGGCTGCTCGACGCCGGCATGAGCCTCAAGCGGATCCGGCAAGCCATGCGCATCCTGTCCGAGCAGCTCCACAGCGAGCGGCCCCTGGCCGACGTCACCCTGCTCTCCGACGGGTCCACCATCTACGCCGCCCACAGCGCCGAAGAGGTCGTCGACGTGTTCCGGCGGGGCCAGGGGGTCTTCGGGATCGCGGTGGGGCCGGTCCAGGAGGAGCTCGAGGGGGAGTTGCGCACCTTGTTCCCCGAGGCTCGGCCGCTCGAAGCCGCCGTCCCCATCGAAGCGTGACGCAGCCTCCCGCCGTCGACGAGTTCGCCTCCCCGGCAGACGCCGTCGCCTTCGCTCACCAGAGCGAGGAGCAGTTCGCCCGCCTACTGGATTTCTACGGAATCGATTGGGAGTACGAGCCCCGGTCCTTCCCGATCGAGTTCGACCCAGCCGGGGCCCCGGTGGGCTACTTCACCCCGGACTTCTACCTCCCCGACGAGGACCTGTTCATCGAGATAACCACGATGAACCAGAAGCTCGTCACGAAGAAGAACCGCAAGGTGCGCCAGTTGCGGGCCCTCTACCCCGAGGTGCGGTGCAAGATCTTCTACCAGCGCGACTACCTGCACTTCCTCGTCAAGTACGGCCTGGAGAGCGCCGGCTCCGACGGCGAGCCCGCCATGCCCACCCGGCTGCCGGGCCCGCCGCAGGTGGTCAGCCTCGGTACCGCCGAGACGGGCTGAGGCGCCGCCGGGTGGGGGGAGTGCCCGGCCCCCGGCGCTAATCTGGCCCGGTGACCGTCCTCACGGGACTGCGGCAGGCTCGGTAGTGGACTTCACCCCGCACACCCCGGCCGACGTCGAGCGGATGCTTGGCGCGCTGGGCTTCGCCACCGTCGACGATCTCTTCGCTCACCTTCCTGCGGAGGTCCGGGCCCCTGCCGCCCTCGACCTCCCCGCCCCGCTCGCCGAGGCCGAAGTCATGGGGCACATGGCCGGCCTCGCCGCGAGGAACGCTTCCCACCTGGTCTGCTTCGCCGGGGGCGGCATCTACGACCACTACCTGCCCCCCGTGGTGCGGGCACTGACCCTGCGGCCCGAGTTCGTCACCTCCTACACCCCCTACCAGCCCGAGGTGTCCCAGGGGGTCCTGCAGGCGTTGTACGAATACCAGTCGATGGTGGCGGCGATAGCCGGCCTGCCGGTGGCCAACGCCTCCCTCTACGACGGGGCCACCGCCGCGCTGGAGGCGGTGAACCTGGCGGTGGGCGCCACGGGACGGCGCGACGTCTGGCTCTCCCAGGGTCTCTCGCCCCGAAGCCGGGAGGTGGTGGCGACCTTCGCCCGGGCGCGCGATCTGACCGTCGTGGAGCATCCTCTGGCCGGCGGGCGAACCGCCTGGCGCGACGACTCCGGCCCGGAGCCGGCGGTGGTCCTGTTCGCCCAACCCAACTACCTGGGGGTGATCGAGGACTACGACGCGGCGGTCACCGTGGCCCACGGTCGAGGGGCCTTGGCCGCGGTCGCGGTCGACCCCATGCTGCTGGGCGTACTGCGCTCACCCGGCTCCGCCGGATGCGATCTGGCGGTCGGCGAGGGCCAGCCCCTGGGGTCTCCGCTCTCTTTCGGCGGACCGGGGCTCGGGCTGTTCGCCACCACTTCCGCTTTGATGCGCCGCATCCCCGGCCGGCTGGTGGGGCGTACCGTCGACGAGGACGGCCGGGTCGCCTACACCCTGACGCTGCGCACCCGGGAGCAGGACATCCGGCGGGAGAAGGCCTCCTCGAACATCTGCACCAACCAGGGGTTGAATGCGCTCGGGGCGG
>Ga0172371_10010553_pt1 | contig 12457 bp, 12 predicted proteins | sample Lak12m_FD_114543 | JGI IMG/M metagenome (GOLD analysis project Ga0172371, IMG submission 114543) | Freshwater microbial communities from Kabuno Bay, South-Kivu, Congo - kab_022012_12m | ecosystem: Environmental > Aquatic > Freshwater > Lake | place: Democratic Republic of the Congo: South-Kivu... | reverse complement strand
TGAAATTTAACAGTTTGTAGCGCGTCGGGTTGATGCCGGAAGCCTGGGCTGCATCGAAGTTCAGCCCAATTGCCCGGAAAGCCAACCCGATCCGCGAGCGGATGATCAGGCGCAAGATGATATAAACCAGCAACATCATCGCTAATAAGAAATATAGATAGGCCGTATTGCTCGCCGTTTCATACAGCGGCGGCACGATCAGCCCGCGCGCCCCGCGTGTCACCTTGATCATCGCCGAGGCCAGCGCCATCAAGGTCATTCCCACGAACCAGGACATCAAAGAGACGTAGATGCCGCGCAATGGCAAGGTCAGCAGGCCGGTCAGGAAGCCGACCAGGCCGGTAACGACAGCCGCCATCAGCAAGCCAAACCAGATTCCCAATCCGCTATGGATTGCCGCCAGCGCGGCCGCATACGCGCCTAATCCAACAAACCCGGCAAAGCCGAAATTGACCGCATTAATGAAGCCGCCGGTAAAATCAAACGCCATCGCCAGGCTGCCAAAGTACAGGCTGGCGACCAGTAATCTTAAGATGTATTGATCCTTGATAAATAGCGGCGCCAGCGCCAGGATCGCCAGGCAAAGCAGCAAAGGCCAGGAAAAACCGTAACTATTCAGCCAGTTGATCCAGGCTGGTCTGGCGCTCGGCGCAGGACGGGAGACAGTCGGCGTGTTTTCCATCTGGTCACTTCTCCCACACGCTCTTGATCTCGGTGCCGAACAGACCGGTCGGCTTGAATAGCAATAACAAAATCAATAATCCCAAACTGGCGACCTCCTGCCAGCCCTGCCCCAGGAAGAAATACGACACGCTTTCGAAGATCCCCACGATAAATCCGCCGATCACAGCGCCCTGGACGTTGCCCAGTCCGGCAATGGTGACCACGAACCAGGAAGCGATCAATGGTTTGTTGCCGCCAAAAGGGTAGGCCGGGCTGAGCGAGAGCAGGCTGGCGCCGCCCAGACCTGCCAGCATGCTCCCCAGCGCAAAGGTCAGAGTCTGAATGCGATCCAGATCAATGCCAACCAGCATCGCGCCGCGCTCATCCTGCGAAACGGCGCGAATTGCCCGGCCGATGCGCGTCCGCTGTAAGAAGAACCACATCGCGGCAATTGCCGCTAAAGCGATGCCAAAAGCCATCACCCGGTCCGCGGCAATGGTCATACCCAAGATATTAATACTGGCGTGCCAGTATTGGGTGATGCCCCGGTAGCGGTTGCCAAAAACCAGGCGATAGACGCTCTGCAAGACCACCGATAAGCCGGCAGTCAGCAGGAAGGCGTTCATCACCCAATCCCCTTTGGAGCGCTTGCGCAGTGGATAAAAGAATAACCGGTCGGTGATCGCCCCCGCCAGGAAGCTGAATAAAGCTGCGACAAGGATTGCCAATACCGGGTTCATGCCGTAAGTGACAAAGGCAAAATAAGCGGCATACGCGCCCAGAACATAATATTCGCCATGCGCAAAGTGGCAGATATTCATCACGCCGAATACCAGCGCCAGGCCGACCGCCATCAGCGCGTACAGCCCGCCGCGTAACAGGCCAGTGACCAGCAGGTTTTGAAAGATCATCCAATCCATAAGATATAGTTCTCCGCCGCCCGTTAACGCTTGCCCAGGTAGGTCTCGCGCAGATATTCATTCTGCAATAAATCCGCGCTGGCGCCCTGCAGGATGATGCTGCCCTGTTCCAGCACGTAGGCTTTATCGGCAATTTGCAGCGTGTTATGGACGTTCTGCTCGACCAATAGCAAAGTCACGCCGCGTTCATGCAAGGCTTTCAGCGCATTAAACACACTCAACACCACTTTGGGCGCCAGCCCCAATGAAGGCTCATCCACCATCAACAGGCGCGGCTCAGACATCAGGCCGCGCGCCACCGCCAACATACGACGTTCTCCGCCGCTCAAAGTGCCTGCCAACTGGCTTTGTCTTTCCGAAAGGATCGGGAACAGGTCAAAGACTTCTGTTTGCAACGCCTTGATCTTTTTTCCGTCCTTACAATTGTATGCGCCTAGCAACAGGTTCTCCTGGACGGTCATCCCTTCGAAGAGATTCAGTTCTTCCGTGATGAAACTGATCCCGCGCTGGCAGACCAGGTGCGGCGACAGGTTGGTCACCGGTTTACCCAGGAAACTGACCTGGCCGGCTTTTAGTTTCAGCACGCCCGAAATGGCGCGCAGTGTGGTCGTTTTGCCAGCGCCGTTGGAACCAATTAAGGCGACAAACTCCCCCTCTTTCACGCTCAAAGAGACATCCCATAACACTTGTAGTTGGTCGTAACTGGCCTGCAAACCGTTGACTTCCAGCAAGGTACTTCCTCCTGCGCTTCAGGCGATCAAGTATTTCTCGCCCAGGTAAGCGCTGGCGACTTTTTCGTCGTTAGCGATCTCCGCCGGGGCGGCGTCCGCGATCTTCACGCCATACTGCAATACAATGATCCGGTCGCAGAGCTGCATGATCAGGCGCATCAGATGCTCCACGATCAGCACCGCTGTACCCTGGTCGCGAATTTTGAAGATCAGCTTCTGTAGCTCGGTCAGTTCGTTGGGCGTCAGCCCGGCCGCAGATTCATCCAGCAGCAATAATTTCGGACGGCTGGCTAACGCCCGCGCCAGGTCCAATCGCCGCAATTGCGCCGTGTTCAAGCAAGAGGCGATTGTTTCAGGCGGCGCGGGGAAGCCGACAAACTCCAACATCTCCCTGGTCGCCTGGCGCGGGTCTACTTTCAGGTGCGGGTTGCCAAAGGTGGCCGCTGTCAACACATTCTCGAACGCGGTCATCTTTGAAAATGGGCGGGGAATTTGGAAGGTGCGCCCGATTCCCAACTGGCAGATCTTATCAGGCGTGAAGCCCGAGATCTTCTCGCCCCGAAAGCGCACACTGCCGGCCGTTGGCCTATACACGCCCGCGATGACGTTGAGAAGGGTGCTTTTTCCAGCGCCATTGGGACCAATGACGCCGACAATTTCACCCTCCTCAACGTTTAGATCAACATGGTCAAGCGCCAGCAAACCGCCAAAGCGCTTATCAACACCTTCTATCTGTAAGATCATCGGCTGTTCGCTGTTCATGCGCTAAACTGCATCCATTACCGGCAACGCCTGCTTACTTGGCATAGGGCGGGACTTGCAGATCCTGCTCTTTGATCTCATCCGGCCAGATGGTCTTGCCCACGCCGCCGAAATATTGAATGACCGGGAAGACAAAGTAACCCTTTCCGACCAACATATCCGGCAAGGTGTCGGGCGTGAATTTGTATTCCTTCATCAAAATGCCATCCGTGTAGGTCAATTGACCGGTCCACATTTTCTCTTTGCCGACCATAAAGATCGAGTCGCTGGTCAATTCCTGTTTGTCTTTGAAGGTTTCTTGCAAAACCTTGATGAAGAAATTCGCTTCGTCATAGGCCAACCCGGCGGAAGATGGGCTTGGCTCGATGCCCCAGCGCTTGGTAAATTCATCTTTGAAAGCCACCGCTTTGGGCGTCGTCCAGCCGGGGATCTGGTCAATCACGTAATCTGAGGCTTCGCCAGCCATGTTGTACCACTCGCCGACCCAGCCCAGGCCATCCGCGACGATCAGGCTGTTCACGCCCACTTCACGCGCCTGCTTGATCATGGCCGGGAAACCAGCCGCGTCGTCCATCGTGCCAGCCATCAACGGCGCATCCAGCGATTTGATTTTGGTCAGCATCGGGTAAAAATCAGTCTCTCCGACCGGCACGTACTCTTCCCCGACCACTTCCCAGCCAGCGTCCTTCAGTTGCCCGCCAATGGCTTTGGTGAAACCACGGCTCCACTCATCGTCGTTGCCGTATAACACCACCTGCTTGGCCTTCGGCGCCCACAGACCATTTTTGATTGCATCTTCCAGCGCCGTCACGTAGTTGATCGTCAGTTTGGAGGGCGTCGGCCAGCCTTTGCCCATCCAGAAAGCATACTTGGCGTCGGACTTGAACTTAACGTCAATATCTTCGCTAGTGCCCATGGCAAAAAAGTGCGGGACTTTATACTTGGCGGACAGTTCCATCACCGGGATCACCTCCGAGGCGTCCCAGTTCAATAGCCCCACCTGGATACCATCGCGGGTAATGGCGGCCTCATAGGCGCGGGTAGCCTTCTCCGGGTCCGATTCGCCGTCAATCCAAACCGGCTCAATCTTATAATCGCCCACCGTCCAGTTGATCTGATCAAACGCCATGGTGACCGCGCCCTTGAACTCTTCCCCTACCCGGGCGCTAGGCCCAGTGAAAGGCGCCAAAACGCCCACCTTGAGTATTTTCGGCTCAGCCGCCGGCGCTTCGGTCGCTACGGGAGCTTCAGTTGCAACCGCCGCTTCCGTCGAGGCCGGGGGTGGAGCTGGCTGGGTAGGCGCCGGCGCTGCGGTACAACCCGCCGCCAGCGACGCCAATAGAATGACTGCAAATACAACGCTCAATATTCTCTGTTTCATCTCGAATCCTCCATATTTAGAATGAACGACTTGTTAGAACGCCTTAACCCGGCGCTACGCTTCCTTGTCCAAGATACCGCCTCTAGCTGATCATCCATGATCGTCCACGCCGCTCAACTATAAATTCGCAACAAATCTTCGATATACTGCATGTGTTTTTGCGCTTCATCCTGGGCGCGTTGGCTGTCTTTGTCTTCGATTGCCTGTGCAATTGCCCGTTGCAGCACAATTGACTCCTGCTTGACATTGGGCAGCATGACCATCTCAGCGATCACCTCGGAAAGCAATTCGCGCACCAGGTGGTAGAACTGTTCTAACAGATGATTATGCCCGGCTTTGGCAACCGCCAGGTGAAATTCTAAATCGGCTTTCACAAACCCGGCTTCGTTGTTGACGGCAGCCGCAGACTCCATGTCTAACAGAGCCTGCCAGATGGCTGCGATATCCTCAGCAGTGGCGCGCTCGGCCGCGAAACGCGTCAGGCCTACTTCTATCACCAGACGCGCCTCATAAACTTGCTGCGCGTTAAGCGCCCCCAGGCGCGTCTTGACCTCGGTGGAATTGAAGACCATGTTCAACGCGTCTGGGCGTACCCAGGTGCCTTTTCCCGGGTGCGACTCGACTAGCCCCACCGCTGCCAACACTTGAATCGATTCTCGCACAGTCGAAAGACCCACCCCAAAGCGATCGGCCAGGGCTTTCTGCGGCGCCAGGTACTCCCCCGGTTTTAGCTGGCCGCTCAAGATCGTAGCCCGCAATTCATCCGCAATTTCATCTACTATCGTATTTCGCCGACGCATCACATTCTTCCCGGACGGGGCCCGTTCAATTCCTATATTCTGAATATCAGATATTCTTATATCATAGCCCGGATCAAATGTCAAATTAAAGGACAGCCCGCTCTTGTTTTGGCTGTATAATGATCTGCCACGCTCACCGCCTGATCCGTTTTCCGGACGGGCTTTCGTGGAAGGAAAATTATGCGGAGATTATCTCGATGTCTGATGCATTGAATATTTGGAATAAACCCGAGTCGAAAGAACTATATCTGATCGCCGGCTGGCGACAGTGGGCCGATGCTGGCTCCGTCTCTTCCGGCTTGCCCGAATACCTGATCCAAAAAACCGACGCCCGCCCGATTGGCGCGATCCACCCCACCGGCTTTTATTTATTTCAAATTCCAGGCACGCACAATTTGCTCCGCCCGGTGGTGAAATTCAACGATGGCTATCCAGAATCGCTGCAAGCGCAGCGCAACGATTTTTACTTCTCCGGCGCCGAACAACGCGGGCTGGTGATCTTTCTAGGCGACGAGCCGCACCTGGATATCGAGCGCTATGTGAACGATTTTCTCAGCGCCGCCGAACAGATGGGCGTTAAAAGGATTATCGGCTTGGGCGGAGTCTATGGCGAAGTGCCGTATAACAAAGCACGCTCCATCATCAGCGCCTTTAGCCTGCCCGGTTTAAAAGAGCAGGTGCATGCCTTGGCGGTTAATTTTTCCGATTACCACGGCGGCGCCAGCATCGGCTCCTTCATTTGCCGGCGGGCTGCCGACCGGGGCATTGAGTATGTCTCCTTTTACGCGCTCGCGCCGCTGTATGATTTCTCGAACCTGTCGCAGGTCTCGCACGCGATCCGCATCGAGAAGGACTATCAGTCCTGGTATTCGGTGATGCAACGCATCCATTACATGCTAAAACTCGACCTGGACCTTTCCGAGCTGGAAGAAATGAGCCAGCAGCAGGTGGCCCAATTGGACAAAGAGGTGGAAGAATTAGAGGCCGCCGCCCCGCAATTGGGGGTGCGTGAATACTTCGACCGGCTTGCCAGCGAGTTTACCGAAATGCCCTTCTCGCCGCCCGATGATTTCTGGGACGACAAGTTGAGCGGGCTGTTCAAGGATTTCGACTAAACGAACAGCGCTTCCATACCCTTCCCGGCTTGAATCAGTTCTGCCTGGCGTTCCGCACCTAGTGGAGTAAATTTTTCGCACGCCTGTAACATCAAAGGCAAGATATTCACATCGCCTACGGTACATAAGCCCGTCACCGGTTGGGAAAGCGCAAAATTCACCGCCTGTTGGATGTTCTCCGCATCGTCAAACGGCTGGTACCAGGTGGTATAGTTCTGCGCCTGCTGACCCCACGGCCCCCGCGTGACCGATTTGATCACCATCATCCCGATGTCCCTGGCCTGGCAGGTCTGAATCAAGGTCTCTGCTTGCTGGCGATAAACCGGGTTGGCAAATTGAATATAGTTGAGCGGAAACAGCACCGAGTCGAAATCAAACCGTTCCAACGCCTCATTGAAAACTGCCGGGCAATCTATGCCGTGCCCGGTTATCCCGATATAGCGCGTCAAACCGGCCTCGCGCGCCTGCAAAATAGCCTCGAACGCCCCGCCCGGCCCCATCACCTGGTCTAGCTCGTCCATTGTCTTGATCCCATGCAACTGATACAGGTCAAACGCCTGGATGCGCAAGCGCTCCAAAGAACGCGCCAGGTCCGCTGCTGCCTCCGCCCGCGTGCGTTCCATCGTCTTACACCCGACGAAGAAACGCTCCCGTTCGCGCTCCAGCCATGGCCCCAGGCGCACTTCGCCATTGCCATATTGCGGCGCCACGTCAATGTGATTGACCCCATGTTCGATCACCAGACGCATGGTTTCATCCGCCTGGGCCTGCTCTACCTCCCAGAAGGCCGCCCCGCCGAAGATTGCCACCGTACTCATATGTCCGCTACGACCAAAACGCCTTGTCTCCATCTTTGCCTCCGCCGTAACCGTTGCTCCAGTCTATTTTCGCGCTAAATTATACCTTTCATCAACCAGGGTGAATTAACCAATTCTCATCATATTTTGTAAATCAAAATGGACAAATCAAGTTATAATTAACTGTTTGTCTGGTCTCAAGCTGAGCCAGACCTCCCGAACCCGGCCAAAGGAAATGAGGTTGAAATGCAAATTGTTACCGACAGCGCGGCGGATCTTACCACCGCTCAATTAGAGGCGTTACAGGTCCGTACCATCCCCTTATCCATCAACCTGGATGGAAAGACTTATCGCAGCGGGATTGACCTGCAACCCAACGAATTCTATCAATTACTCAGTGAGACCGAGAGCTTCCCCACCACCTCACAGCCCTCCCCGGGCGACTTCGCCGCTCTCTATCGCCAGATGGCGCTAACCGACCCCGAAATCCTCTCCATCCATATCTCCTCCGGTTTGAGCGGCACCTTGAACGCCGCCCGCATGGGCGCCAGTATGGTGCCAGAAGCGCACGTCTCTTTCTTCGATTCCAAAACGCTTTCCAGCCCTTTGGGTTGGATGGTGCAGGCCGCCGCGCATGCCGTGCGCGAACGATGGAATTCGGAGCGGATTCTAGACCACTTGCGCCAGATGCAAGCCAAAACGCAGGGTCTTTTTACGCTGGACAGCCTGAAGTACCTGATCCATGGCGGACGGATCAGCCATATGAAAGGCCTGCTGGCCTCCATGTTGCGCATCAAACCGTTGATCGGGCCGGAAAAAATCAACGGCGTCTACGCCACCTTTGGACAGGAGATGACCTGGAAACGCGCCCTGAACCGGATTCCAGAAGTTGTCGCCTCCATGTTTTCCGAGGGGCAGCGACTGCGCGTCCAACTGCTGCACGGTCAAAATCTGGAAGGCGTAGAACTTTTGCGCCAGGCAATCAGCCGGAAATTCATCTGCCAGTTCGATCCAGTCGCCATCGTCGCGCCGGTATTGGGCGCCCACACTGGCCCCAGCCTGGTCGGGCTGGGCGTAGGCGATCCAAACCTGTTCGACGGTCTTTTTTAGAGTTTCGGGCTTAAATCTAAAATCCTCAGAGTATAATGGGCTGTTGTAGCAGCCTATTCAAAACTCTGGAGATCACTATGACGGACCCACGTCTTTCAAACCTGGCAAACACTTTAGTCAATTACTCTGTCGCCGTCAAACCCGGCGATTGGGTCTTGATCAATACCACCACCGCTGCCCTCCCACTGGCGAAAGAAGTCCTGAAATACACGCTGCGCGCCGGCGGCAACCCCAACATCTTTCTCGACACCCGCGAAGATGATTTTGGCGCCATCACTCTCGCCGAAGCAAACGACGCCCAGTTGGACTGGGTATCGCCGGTTGAGAAAATGTTCTATGACAAGATGGATGTGTTGATCAGCCTGCAAGGACAGGAAAATACCCGCGCCATGACCGGCGTGGACCCGCAAAAACAGCGCCGCCGCCTGCTGGCGCGCCGCGATCTGATGCACACTTATATGCACCGCACCGCCGAAGGTAAGCTGCGCTGGACGCTGACTCAGTTCCCATGCCAGGCCCTGGCCCAGGACGCGGACATGAATCTTAGCGACTTTGAAGATTTTGTCTACGCCGCCACCTATTCCGACCAGCCCGACCCGATTGCCGCCTGGCGTAAGGTGCGCGCCGATCAACAGCGGTTGGTAGATTGGCTACAGGGCAAGCAACAAATCGCTGTGCATGGCCCCAACTGCGATCTGACCCTCTCGGTCGCCGGACGGAAATTCATCAATTGCTCCGGCGATAAGAACATGCCCGACGGCGAAATCTTCACCGGCCCGGTGGAAGATTCGGCCAACGGCTGGGTGCGCTTCACTTATCCCGCTATCCACCGCGGCACGGAAGTGGAAGGCGTCGAGTTGGAGTTCAAAGCCGGCAGGGTGGTCAAAGCCAGCGCCCGCAAGAACGAAGCTTATTTGCTGGCCATGCTCGATACCGACCCCGGCGCCCGCTTCATCGGCGAATTCGCTATCGGCAGCAACTACGCCATCCAACGCTTCACGAAAAGCATCCTGTTTGACGAGAAGATCGGCGGAAGCTTCCATATGGCAGTCGGCGCCGGCTACCCCGAGACCGGCAGCCATAACGAATCCACCATCCATTGGGATTTCATCTGCGATATGCGCGACAACAGCGAAATCCTGGTGGATGGCGAGCGGTTCTATCAAAACGGCCGCTTCAGCGTCTAATTTCAACAGGATTATAAAAGAATGGGCCTTAACGTCCCTCAAACCGCCGTCCCCAAAAAGCCGGCGCGCAAGACTGGCGATCTGCTCCAGCAAATCGGGCTGAATATGCTGATGGTTGGGCTGTTGGTGTTGCTCGGCTTTCTGACCTGGCGGCGCTTCTTCGGCGCCACACCCGATACAACGCTGAATGCCCAACCCATCCCGCCAACCGTGGAGCAGGCGGAGGCCAGCGACCCGCTGCCCCCTTTACCGATTGGGCTGCCGCCGCTCTCCACGCCAATCGCCTCGATTGACGGCATCACCCGCAGCGCCGATTTCGAAACCATCATCCCCACCCGGCCGCGCGTCAAAGTCATCACCTACACTGTCCAGGCCGGCGACACGCTGTTCAGCATCTCCGACAACTACGGGCTGAAGCCTGAGACGCTCTTGTGGGGCAATTATGAGGTGCTGGAAGACAACCCCCATCTGCTGAAACCCAAGCAAGTGTTGAACATCTTGCCGGTGGACGGCACTTACTATCAGTGGAAAGATGGCGATACGCTTGGCGGCGTGGCGGATTTCTTCAAGACCGATCGGCAGGCCATCCTCAGCTACCCGGGCAACTTCTTCGACCTGACCCAGGCCGATCCGAGTAGTTCGATTAAAGCGGACACCTGGATCATCGTTCCCGGCGGCAAACGGGCGGTCAAAGACTGGGGCCCGCCCGCCATCACCCGCTCGAACCCGGCCTCCGCCCGCTTCTACGGCGAAGGCGCCTGCGGCAACATCTATTCGGGCGCGGTCGGCACCGGCACCTTCGTCTGGCCTACCACCGACCACGGCGTTTCGGGTTATACCTACGACTCCAGCGTCCACCCGGCGGTTGATATCGCCGGCGCTGAGGGCAACGCCATCTACGCCACCGATAGCGGCGTGATCGTGTACGCCGGCTGGAGCGATTACGGTTACGGCTACCTGATCGTGATTGACCATGGCACCGGCTGGCAAAGCGCCTACGCCCACTTGAGCGCGGTGGCGGTCACCTGCGGCCAGAGCGTCTATCAAAGCGGTTATATCGGCGCGCTGGGCAACACCGGCAACTCCAGCGGCGCCCACCTGCACTTCGAGCTATCCATCAACGGCGTCAAAGTGAACCCGTTGGATTACGTCCGCTAGAGCCAGACCTGACAGGTTTTATAAACCTGTCAGGTCTGCGATACAAAACATCGCTGTGTAGGATTGAGGAGCATCCGATGCACCTGACTACCGTAACTATTCAAAAGCCGGATGAGATGAATTTCATCCTCGGTCAATCGCATTTCATCAAGACTGTCGAAGACCTCCACGAAGCGCTGGTCGCCAGCCTGCCGGGCGTGCAATTTGGGCTGGCCTTTTGCGAGGCCTCCGGCAAGTGTCTGGTGCGCAGTTCCGGCACGCAGGCGGAATTGACGCGCCTGGCGGAACAAAACGCCCTGGCGATCGGCGCCGGGCATAGCTTCATCCTCTTCCTGGGCCAAGGCTGGTACCCGATCAACATCTTGAATACCATCAAGATGATCCCCGAAGTTTGCCGCATCTTCTGCGCCACAGCCAACCCTACCGAAGTGATTGTCGCCGAAAGCGCCCAGGGGCGCGGCATCCTGGGCGTGATTGACGGTTCATCCCCGCTGGGGATTGAAGCGGCGGAGGATGTGGCCTGGCGCAAGAGCTTCCTGCGCATGATCGGCTATAAAGCCTGATTGCGGGATGCCCACCGACTCTTTGCCTGTCGGGAAACTCCCCCCGGACCTGCTGGAAGGCCTGCTGGCGCGCTTGCCCACTCGCGGGCCGCAGGTAGTGCAGGGCCCCGGCATCGGCCTGGATTGCGCGGTCGTCGAATCTTCCGGGCGGTTGCTGGTTTTCAAATCCGACCCGATCACATTCGCCAGCGATGCCATCGGCTGGTACGCCGTGCAGGTCAACGCCAACGACCTGGCGACCAGCGGCGCCCTGCCGCGTTGGTTGCTCGTGACGTTGCTGCTGCCCTCGGATGGGGCGAGATCCTTGCTCGACCAGATCAGCGCCCAGCTTCAGCAAGCCTGCGCTGAATTGGGCGTGGTGGTGATCGGCGGTCATACCGAAATCACCTACGGCCTCCAGCGCCCGATCCTGGTCGGCACGATGATCGGCGAAGTCAACCGCGAACAGTTGGTCACACCGGGCGGCGCCCAACCCGGCGACTGGTTGCTGCTGACCAAAGGGCTGCCCATCGAAGCCACCGCCATCCTTTCCCGAGAATTTCCCGACCGCTTAACCGCCCCGCCATCCGGCTTGAGCGCAACCGAACTGGAAACGGCGCAGGCCTACCTGCGCCAGCCAGGCTTGAGTGTATTACCCGAAGCGCAAATCGCCCTGCGCGCCGGCCAGGTGCATGCCATGCACGACCCGACCGAAGGCGGCCTGTACATCGCCCTGTGGGAGCTGGCAGCCGCCTGTCAGCATACGCTGTGGGTGGATCTGGCCGCCGCGCCAGTTTACCCGCTCGGCGCGCGCATCTGCCGCAAGCTGGGGCTGGACCCGCTGGGCGCCATCGCTTCCGGCGCGCTGCTGCTGGCCGCCCCGCCGCCCGCCGCCCACGATATCATGTCGGCGCTCGCCCAGGCTGGCATCCCCTGCGCCAGAATCGGCCTGGCAACCGACCAGCCCGGCCCGCCGGTCGTCCGGCAAGGACTTTCGCCCACCGCCAGCCTGGCCCCGCGCCCAGCGCGCGATGAAATCGCCAGATTATTCGACTCGATTGCATAAAAGGAGCTTGGACATGCACATTTTAGTCACCGGTGGAGCAGGCTATATCGGCAGCCATGCCTGTCTGGAGCTTTTGAACGCCGGCTACCAGGTCAGTGTCGTTGATAACCTGCTCAACAGCAAAGAGACTTCGCTGCGTCGCGTGCGAGCGCTGACCGGCAAAACGCTGAACTTCCACAACGTGGACCTGTTAGACCGCCCGGCGCTGGAATCGGTCTTCCAGGG
>Ga0172371_10010551_pt1 | contig 12459 bp, 9 predicted proteins | sample Lak12m_FD_114543 | JGI IMG/M metagenome (GOLD analysis project Ga0172371, IMG submission 114543) | Freshwater microbial communities from Kabuno Bay, South-Kivu, Congo - kab_022012_12m | ecosystem: Environmental > Aquatic > Freshwater > Lake | place: Democratic Republic of the Congo: South-Kivu... | reverse complement strand
CGCTGACGGATTGAACGATTAGTCGTGGCAGTGATCCGAGTGGATCATTTCCTCGGACATCCCGACGACGCCACGCAGGTCAGGAGCCAGAGCCTCGGTACCGATCCCCACAAGAAAGGCGTTGCCGGTAGCCAGGGTGGATTCCAGGAACCTCGCTCCAATATTTCCTGGGCGTTCCGTCCGCGGCCAGTATGCCATCACCGGGTCAGTCGTTCCCGTGCGCAGAAGTTCTTCGATCTCGCCTTTCATGGCCGCCATGTTACACTGCCCTGGCGAGCGACGTCGAGCGGTCTTCTTCGCGTGCAGGAATTCAGACGGCGGTCCTGGTTCCGCCGCCGTGAAGCGTCGCACGGAGCCGGCACTGGATGCGCACCGCCTCGCGGGTGAACGTGGCCTCACTGGCCTTGGCGGACCACAGGAAGGCTTCGGCGTGACCTTTCAGGTTAGGTCGGGCCTATAGTCTGAGCCTGCTCCCGAAGTACTCACCAGAGCTTCATGGCTTCTATCCCGTTTGACTGTCGTCGTCCACCTCAATCGGGAATAACGAATCCGTAGTCGCCCTCACTAATCCCCGCCAGCGACGCCACCCTCTTGCACCAGTCCTGGAACGTAGCGGAACCTGCGTGAGTGTTAACATGAACGTCGCCGATCTGGACCTTTATCGCTTTGAATTGATCTTCGTCGAGTGAAATGACCGATGGCATGCTGCGTCCTGCGGCGATCTGATGCAGCAATCCCGGCTGGCTGGAGTCAAAGAACTTCAGCAGTTCGAGAAAACCCTCCTTCCACGTGCCAACTTGAACAACGTCGTCACGAAAGCGGACAAAAGCAGGGCTCGAAAACTCGTAGTCTCTCTCTTCGATGTTCCCCAGCCAGGCGACCCTTTTGCACCAACCTTGGAGGGTTGCGGCACTGGCATACGTGCTGACATGAACGTCACCGAACTGTGCCGTTAGGGCACGAAACTGCTCCTCATCCAATGAAATGATAGAGGCCAACCTGCGCTCTGCAGCGATTCGACTTAGCAAGCCCGGTTGCTCTGCTTCAAATAGCTCGAGCAACTTGACGAAACCATCCTTCCAGCTGTTCACTTGATGTGTGACGCCACGAAAGCGTACGGCGACCGGACGCTGAACAGGCCCCCTCTTGGTCGCTGTTTGACTCGGACTTCGCCCGACGTCGGGCCAAATTCGCACAGCTCGACATGCGAGACTCATCGCCCGTTCCCGGATGGCGTCGGCGGACCAGCGTTCAATCCGTGCGAAATATCGATTCAGCTCGTAATGGCTATTCGCCAAAGACACTCGCTTCGCAGAGTACGGCTGGTTCGACAGTTCCGTATTGTATCCGGAAAGCGTCAAATTGCCCAGGCTGTGCAACAGCCGCTCCCACTGCTCTCTCGCGTCGGGACCGAGTTCCGCCTCCCATTCTTCGGTGATTGTCTGGGGCAGCACATGTTCGATAGTCGCCGCAGCCAAGTGGGCCGGTTCCCGATGCCCGAAGGACTGTTCTAGTCGCTCGAGTATGATCCGGAGCCGAGTCGTCTTTTCTCCGGACGAATACAGTTGCTCCGTCGTCAAGTGGCGGATGAATGTCTGGTCATCCGGGCAATGACGCCCGCCGAGGTTCTCGCGAAGCCCGTCGATAAAACTCCGCCCCATTGCATTGGCCTTGTCGAACACCGGCGGGAGCATTCGGCGAAGCTGATTCGTTGGCATATTGCAGATCGAACGCCGGATGACAAAGCACTCAAGTATGTCGAGCGTCTGAAGGACGTGTTCCCGAGGCATTTGCCCCGTCTGGAACGCATCAAATACACGCAGAAGAAGCGGATACGCCACTGTGACCTTTAGACGCCGAATGCGATCAAGTCGCCCGTAGAGGTCTGGATCTGCCTCGCGTCTTGGGTCTACCAACTTCGCATAGATCTGGCCATGACGATGCAGATCTTTCAAGAAAGCCTCCGCTTCCGGCGGTGAGGAGGAACCGAGTCTATCCTTCAGTTCAAGATAGACATCCGCATCTTTGAGTATCTTTCCTTCCTTCATCAAATAGTGCCGAACAAACTCGGTGAGACCGTCCCCCAAGGCTTGCTGAATGGGCAGCCAATACGACTCGAATAATCGCTCCTGATCGTTGACATGAACTCGCATCAACAGGAAATTGCGGATTAGGTCCGCGGGAGTTAGTTTCTCCCCTTTGGCGTTGAGACTCTCGAAGATTAGGTGGGGATTGTCGTGATCATCGCAGGTAATGCTAACCAAAGAGAGCCGGTCCACAATTGCAGTGTGCAGTTTGTCGAGATCATGGGTGGAGATCTTGTCAACATGGTGGGCAAAGAATCGATAGCAAGCGGCGAGTCGACCGTCTGGTATGGGTTCCTTTTGCACAATCGCCCGGAAGGCCGGCCGATCATCCTGGGTCGGCAGTAGCTTGAAACGCTCGTCGCCCTCTTCGAAGACGTTAAGCAAATACTGGCCGTCGATTCGGTCACGCAGTCTCGTATCGCCGCGTTTGCATGCCCTGTCGCGGAGCGCCGCCAGAAGCACTTGCGTCGTGGTCATGCGTTGCTGACCGTCAATCAGGAGGAATTTCCCGACTCCCTGCGGTACCGATTTCGCCTGGGCAGTGACAATCGAGCCGAAGAAATGGGGCCGACCGTCAACGTGCTTGACTTGGTCCAAGACGTCAACCCAGAGCGTTCTCCAATGCTTGTCGGACCAGCTATAGGGCCGCTGAAATAGGGGCACGATGTACTGTTGAGCTCCCTCGATCAGCCTTCGCAGTCTTGTCTCAGATGCTTGCATGACATCTCTCGTATGGTTGTCTTCTCAATCTGGCGTCGCCCGCCCTTAATTGACATGACTCGACTCGCCGTTGTTTTCCCGCCGTTGTCTTCCCGCCGTATTTCCAAATCGCAGCCGGTCTGGTAGCACATGTAGTTCTCCAATCCTCTCGACTGCGATCGGCAACTGCCGGCAGCCCATCCGTCACTCGGTCTCGAGGTGCGATTCCAGCGCGGACTCGACCAGGCACCGGGCCTCATTTTCACGATCAACTGCCGTCGTTCGGTACTGGGCTATCCGGCAGGCCAAGCTGCCAAGGCGGGCAACTTCACGCCCGGGAAGGTCCGGCACGAGTACGCTGCCCACGTTGGCCAGATCAAGGCGCGGTGTCGCCCCTCCGAACGCTCGCCCCTTGAGCTGCCTCCAGCCGCATGCGACACGCAAGGCCAGGAACGCATAGCCGGCTTGCTCGGCCGTGCTGCAATTGATGCGGATGGCGTTTTCTGTCACGGCGGAGTGCAGCACTTTCCCGATCGGCTGAAAAGCCGTTCCTATAATTCCGTAGATCTGGCCGGAACGGGGGATCAGGACGGTCCGTTCATCGACTCGGTAATCGTCGATGCGAGGGAAACGGCTGATGCTGCAAAGGGGCTGCGGATCGATATCGCCGAGGCTGCCGGTTCCATAAAACGGGATGGAGAAGTTCTCATCGTCGTGCTCGGTTCGTTTGAATCGAAGGGGCTCGACGATTGAGTCCGCGAGCGTTCGTAACTCGACGCTCTTGACCTTGCCGGTGCGGAATGGAACGAGCGCAGCGTAGTGCCATGCTCGGTGGAAATTCGTATCTAGACGGCTTTCGAGACGCGAGCTTTGGACGACCACGAATCGGCGGTCGCTTGCCTCGGCCAATTCTGCCCCATCCGGGAGCCCCGCGGTGCTTTCAAAATCAATGATCGCTTTGCGGTATTCGTCGCTCGCCTTGGTCCGCAGTTCCGCCGCTTCTTCGACGAGGGCGTGGATGCGCTGTTCTAACGCATCGCCCAGGCGAGGCACGGGCAAGTCGGCGATATGATGCGGTTCGATTGACTGGATGATTGAACCGTACGTGCCTGAGACGACCAGCGGCACTCCGAATTTGCTGCTCAAGAACGCGTAGAGATAACCAGCGGGGATGCGTGACCTATCCGGCACGACGCGAAGTACGTGCTCCGAGCAGGCCATGCCGTGCATCTCGCGACGGCAGTAGGCCATGCGTCCAATCGTGCCAGAACGTGTTATTAGAGTGCAGTCCCTTTCGATCAGCAGTTGCGGAACGGCCTCGACCTGGCGTCTTGCGATCAGCGGCAGATCGCTCAAGTCCGCCTTAAGAAGATCGCTACTGCTGATAAACGGAACCCCATATTCTGGCGAATCAACCCAACTCCGCGCCTCGCGGCCTGCATGGAAAATCGCCTCGGTCACCGAACTCAGCGGTTCCTTCTTCAGCGGCAGCTGTTCCAGGAGGATTTTGGTTTCCAGGGCTCCGCCGAGGTACGGCTGGCAATCGAGCCGGTAGCCGTAGCCTTCCATCCACGAGCTGCGAATGATCGCCTTTTTCATGCTTGGGCTCCTTCCGGCGGGAACCAGCGGCGGAGCGTGTCGCGGAGCAGGAGGAACCCCGGTTCCTTGCAGCCGCTCAGGGATCGTGGCGATGCGAAAACCGTGGTAAACAAGGCGGCATCGCAGACGATTCCACCCCACGCCGCCGCAGTGGCCGTCGCGCCCTTCAGGTCCGGCGGTTTGTCCAGGCCTTCCGGCCAAAGTCCCTGCTGCTGCATCTTGCTCCGCAAGCTCGGCGGACGCCGGTGCCCCAACGCCGCCTCGACGTGGGGGCTGTCCGTCCACAGCCAAGCCTCCAGCATGGGCTGAATCACGACAATCTCGCAACGATCCTCGCGCCAGCCAGCGCGGACCAGGCGGCGTTTGATCGTCTGCCGGATCTCCTCGGCCCCGCCGGGCGGAGTCCCGGGGAACTGCCGATCCAGCACCACGACAGCCCGCTCGTGGCTGCGGAGAAATGGACGCAGGTTCTCGTGCGCCCAACCAAAGACCTGCGGGTCCTTGTGCTCCGGCACCCGGAGGATGTCTTCCTCCGGGTCAAAGTCGAACGGGGCACAGCCCAGCTTGTGGGCAAACCCTGACTGACCGAAAAAGGCAAGGAAAGACGCTTCCATCTGCCCGTCTGCCAAGTGGAATACCAGCGGCCGCATCACAGCACTCCCGCCGAAAAGAGCGTGGCCAGGCTGGGACTGCCCTGCCAGTCGACCAGCCGCGGATGGTGGCTTCCCAGTGTCGCCGTGACGCTGCCGTCCCGCAATTGACGCAAGCAGATCAGGGCGGCCGGCGGGGTGTTGGCCACGGCGACCGGGGAATGGGTCGCGACCCACACCTGCGACCGCGGCAACTTGGCCAGCGATTCCAGGACGATCTCGATGGCCTTGGGATGAATGCCCGTCTCCGGCTCCTCGACCGTGACCAAGGCCGGAACATTGTCCAGAAACGGGAGGATGCTCAGCGCCAGGATGCTGAGCGTGCCATCGGACAACCCGGCAGAGCGGACCTCGAAGTCCCCGGCGTAATGCACCTTGATGTAGGCAAAGTCGTCATCCTCCCGCTGGTGCGCCTCGATCGCCCGAACATGCGGCAAGGCCGCTTGGACATGGCACAGCCACTGTGCAAAACGGGCTTTGTCCTGGCTCAATTGCAGCACCGACCAAGCCAGGGTGGAACCGTCAGCCGCCACGCGAAAGTCTCGCCCCGGCCGGGGCTGCGCTGTGTGCAGGGCGGGGAGATTGAGCCGTAGCGGCACGCATTGCCGAAGGAGCAGGTCGTGCCACCAACGCGTGGCGGGAAACTCGTGGACGTCCAGCGGGAAGCCGGACAGAGCCGTCATGACGCCGGGCGGTTCGTAGGAGAACAACGGCTGCTGGGCGCCACGCTCTGAAAAGATCTCCGTTTTGGCCCCCTTCGGACGGGACAAGACCCGCACGACGGGCAAGTCGGAATCGAGGGCCCACTCGCCCCACAGGCCGTGAGGCTCCGTCCGCAACCGTTCGCGATTCTCCGGCAGCAGAAACAGATACTCGTGCGAGACCTCCCAGACGCCCTCCACGAGATGAAACCCCAGTTCGTAGCGGATCGTATCCGGGGCGGCTGACGAACCGCTGTGAGCCCGCGTCTGGCGAGCCGCTGGCGTCCCGTTGCGTTGGAGTTGGGCGCACAGATGGGACGGTAGGCGCGCCTCGACCGCCAGTGCAAACCAGTCGCCCTTGCGTTGAAACACCAAGTCCTCGCCCGCATCGGCCCTGGGCCGCTCGGGGTGACTCGCGGTGGGCTTGAAGAACGCATCTCGAATGTTCCGGTGATACAGCATCTCGCCCAGCATGACGGGAATGTCCAGCAGCGTGGACTTGCCCGCACCGTTCTTGCCGACCAGGACCTGGTATGGCCCCAGGGCCACGTCCAGTTTCTCAAAGCAGCGGTAGCGATACGCTTCGATGCGGGTGATCATGCCAACCCCGGTTCGCGGTTCTTGCGGCGGAATTCCCCATAGGCTGCGATGATGGCCGGAAAATCGTCGTCGATCTCCAGCGAGCGAACCCGGCGCGGCCGCGTGAGCATCTTGCCGTTCAGCACGTACGTCTCCTCGACGACCCGCTCGACCACGCGCTCCGTGCCGTCCGGATTGCGTTTGTACAGCGGGTTCCCGCGCCGATCCACGCCGGCTTTCTCGGCGACCGCCATGAAAATCGGGTACTCGGCGACGTGCCCCTGGGCTTCCGCGTCCAATTCTTCGTCCGTCTTCTTCTTCAGGAACAGCAGACTGGTCAGGATCCCCACGTTGGCTTCGACGATGAACGCCTCGACCGGCACCTCGACACAGGCCAAGACCCAGCAATTGCGCAAGATCCAACGCCGAATGGGCTCATCGCCCGGATTACCCAGAATTCCGTTGGGGAGCACAATCCCCATCCGCCCGCCCGGCCGCAGCCACTTGACCGAGCGTTCAATAAACAGAATTTCCGGCGCCACCGCGTGGTGCGTCGTCCCCACCTCGTACCAGCGGTTGTCATTGTCCTTGTCCCGCCGCCAGGCCCGCGCCAAGGCGTGGTCATCAAGGATCGCCGGATCGGTGATGGGAATCTCGGAGCCAAACGGCGGGTTGGTCATCAGGACGTCGATTGAACCGAAAGGGATCGCCCGCTTGGCCGGGTCGTTGCCCGGCAGGTGGCTGCGCGGAAACGCCAGCGAATCCATGTGGAAAATGTTGCCATCGGTGTTCGCCGCCATCATCAAGTTCATCGTGCTGGCCCGCACCAGGAAAGGGTCGAAGTCGGCCCCGAAGACCTGATGTTGCGTGTACTCCCGCAACCGCTCTTGGATGTCTTGCGTGGTCTTGTCGCCCGGCTCGCGTTTATAGTCGGCCTTGAATCGCCGCAACTGGTGGCTGATGGTCGCAACCAGGAATCCGGCCGTTCCGCAGGCGAGGTCCAGAACCCTCTCGTGTGGTTTCGGATCAAGAATCTCGACCACGCAATCTACGGCTCGGCGAGGCGTAAAGTACTGGCCGCGGTCCCCGCGCAGATTGGCCCCGACGATTTCTTGGTAGGCGGCGCCCTTGGCGTCCACGTCCGAACGCGAAAAGTCGTAACGCGACAGTTCGGAGACCATGTACGAAAGTGCCCGATCCGACAGCGTGATGGCGTCCGTCGGCCGGAACAGCGTGCGATATTCCTTCTTCACCGCCTCGAACAACGGCATGATCCGTTGCTTGACCTTCATCCGCCCTTCTTCCGTGAACGGCTCGGTGGCGTCCGCCCAGAACTGGCGGTGTCCCGAGTTCCGCCGTTCGTCGTACATCTTGGCGAAGATCAAGTACAGGAACTGCCAGAACGCGGCGTCCTTGGGCATCCCCTCGTTGCCGTGGATGAAATTGTGGCAGCGCTGAAAGGCGCGCCGCAGCGATTCCTCGCTGCCCCGCCGCGGATAGCTCTCCGACTTGGCGTCGGGAGTGCTCATCGTCCCGTCCGCCAGCGGCCAATCGCCACGCGGGTCGAATCGCGTCTCGAACCGCCGCTCGTCCTTCTTCAAAAAGAACCGTTCCAGGCCGTTAGTCCACAGCCCCCACTGGCACGCCTTCAGCGCGATCATGGTCTCCTTCAGTTCGGCCAGGTCCTCCGCCGCCTGGGCGTGGTCCCGCATCTTGATGACCGATCGCTTGCCAACTTGCGGTTGGGGCCGGCAGACGATGGCCCGTTCCAGATGCTCCTCGGTGTGTGGCTGTCCCGGGCAGAACACGGCAAGGTCGATCTTGCGGCGTTTCCCGTCCACCTTGACCGCGAAATCGGGCTCCATCGCGTCCGCCGAGATCCGATACTCCAGCGCCAGCCCGCGAGCCACCTCCTGACGCACCAACTCCTTGGGCGTCTCCTTGACCGGATTGCCGGTGACGAAATCCGGCAGCATTCCCTCTTCCAGGGCGGGTGCCACATCCCGTGAAGAGTCCGTCTTGCGTTTCGATTTGGCCATGTTGATCCCGTGTGGCGCTGGAGGCCACGTCCTGTGTGCGACAGGCGGGGCTTCCCTTCCAATCGGAGCCTCGGATCGCGTCGCGGGCTGGCCCGAGGTCAGCTCCCATCTGCTGCCGTGGCCCGCATTCTAGCAAGTCCTCCGCTCGGTGTGTACTACCGCCGGTCCCGCTGGGTGGAGCCAAATGCGATGTGAACGTTGAAAAAGGGCGGTCGGAAGGGGCGAGCTGCGGGGAAGATATACGAGCAGAAGATTGCGAGGGGCATGGAACCACGCGGAATCGGAGAGCAGCTCGCAGCGGGCCACGGCGGATGAGCCCGTGGCCCGGGCAGCGCGAGATCGTGGCCTCGGCCGAGGCAGACGCGAACCACGCGTGTCCCTGCTACGCCCACTCCGGGAGCGGAGGAGGCACGCGCTGGCCACCACTGGCGGAGTCATCCACAGGTCCCAGCTGACAGCGATCCAGGCATCGGCGATCGCATCGAGGGAGATGTCCAGAGAGTGACTTGGTCCTTGGTCGCCTCAGGAGTTGATCAGCGGAACAGACGCGGTTGCCGCGGAGAAGTACTGGGACGACGGACGCGACGTTCGGCCGGAACTGGCTCGACGCCACGCCGTTGTTCGTCCAGTGCTTTGGCGATCGGGCTCAACCGCATCTTGCCCAGCGATGAACATCGCATTTGGCTGATCCTCGCAGGCCCCCAATTGCCCGCCTGCGGATCCGGGGCGTACACTATTCGCTTAGCCGGCCGTCCAGCAGCGTCCCGCTCTGCCAGCCTGCTGTCCGCCGCGCCCGTCATGGCCCCCGACTCGAACGAAGGAGCACCGCATGAATCGCGTTCTGTTTTTCACCGGGCTGTGGCTGGCGTCAACGACCGCAGCTTGCGCCGCCGACGCCCCGGCCCGCCCCAACCTGGTCCTGATTCTGGCGGACGATTTCGGTTACGGCGATTCCGGCTGTTACGGCGGCAAACTCGTACCCACGCCGGCGATCGATTCCCTGGCCCGCGACGGCGTCCAGTGCACCGACGGCTACGTCACGGCCCCGGTCTGCGCGCCCAGCCGCTGCGGGCTGATGAGCGGCGCTTACAACCAGCGTTTCGGCATGCAATGGAACGATGATCGCCGCAAGTACTCGTTCGGCCAGCACCAGCTCTTGCCGCAGGCTTTGCGAGCCGCGGGCTACGTCACAGGCCACATCGGCAAATGGAATGTTCCCGTGGCCGCCCAGGACTGCTTTGACGAGATCTACGACCTGATCGACTGGGAGGCGGATTACTTTCCCGATGCCGACGGCCATTACTACGGCGTGGACAGCGAGACCGAGTTCGCTTCCAGCAAGCGGCAAGGCATCTGGGGGCCGGAGCGGCCGGGCGAGGAATACCTGACCGATCGCATCGGCCGGCACGCCGTCGAGTTCGTCGAGAAACACAAGGGCGACGACAAGCCGTTCTTCCTTTACCTGGCCTTCAACGCCGTCCACACCCCGTTGCACGCCAAACAGGCGGACGCCGACCGCTTCGGAAACCTGCCCGTCCCCTTGAACTTCTACGCCGCCATGGTGGCCTCGCTGGACGAGAACCTGGGCCGCGTCCTGGCCGCGCTGCCGGCCAATACGCTGGTCGCCTTTACCAGCGACAACGGTCCGGCCAAGATGCCGGTCGAGAAATGGCCCGAGGGCTGGCCCACGGGCACGCTGAACGGCAGCGCCGGGCCGCTGAACGGGCACAAGGGGCAGTTCCTCGACGGGGGCTTTCGCGAACCGTTCCTGCTGCGATGGCCCGGCAAGCTGGACGCCGGCAGCGTCTATCGGCGGCCCGTCAGCACGATGGACCTGTATCCCACGTTCTGCGCCGCGGCCGGCGCACCGATCCCGGCCGGCACCAAGCTCGATGGCGTGAACCTGCTGCCGTTCCTGACCGGCCAGCAAGCCGGCACGCCGCACGAAATCCTGTTCTGGAAGAACGGCCAGCAAGGCGCCGTCCGGGAGGGCGACTGGAAGCTGCTGCTTAGCCTTGGGCAGCCACGGCTCCAGCTGTTCAATCTCGCCGCGGACATCGGCGAAACACGCGACCTGGCGGGCGACAAGCCGGAGGTCGTCGAGCGGCTGCACCAGGCGTGGCTCGACTGGAGCGGAAAGCTCCCGCCGCGCGCCAACCCGGTCGCCCCCAAACGGGCCGCGGGCGCCGCCAAGCCGGCCCAAGACCGCGCCGGCCTGTTTCTGCTGAAGGACAAGAACGGCGACGGCCGACTGAGCCGCGAAGAGTTTCTCGCCAATCAGACCGACCCGGAAGCCGCGAGAACGCGGTTCGACAAATGGGACACGGACAAAGACGGTGCCCTCAGCCGCGACGAGTTTATTGTGATGGGAGCCAAGACCTTCTGAGGTGCTGCGAGGTCAAGGCGAACTAGCGGGTCACCCCCCCCGCGGCAAATCCTGAACCGAATGCCGTACGTGAACTGGAGGATCTGGACATGAAGTGCAAGGAACGTTGGAGATTGGGAATCGCGATCGCGGCCCTTTCGCTGGGACTGGCAGGCGCGGCCGCCGCCCAGCCGCCGCGCAGCGAAGCCCCCGCCCCGGGGCGAAGAGGACCGCCGGGACCGCAGGTGCTGTCGCCGGAAGTGCGCGCGGATCGGACTGTCGTCTTCCGGCTGTTGGCGCCCGAGGCCGACTCGGTGGCGTTGCGGACCAGCGATCTTCCGCTCGCCGGCGGACCCCAGATGACCAAAGGCGACAACGGCGTGTGGGAAATCAGCGTCGGGCCGGTGGAGCCGGGGGCGTATCGCTACACGTTCACGGTCCACGGCGTGCAGGTGCTTGATCCTCGGAATACTGCGACCAGCGAGAGCCTGGCCACCGTTCACAGCCTGCTGGTCGTGCCGGGCGCGGAGTTCATGGATGCCAACCAGGTGCCGCACGGCGCTGTGGCTTCGATCCTGTATTTCTCCAAGTCGCTCGACCGCCACCGGCGGATGCACATCTACACGCCACCAGGCTATGAAGCGGGGCAGGACAAGTACCCCGTTTTCTACCTGCTCCACGGGGCCGGTGATGGCGACGATTCCTGGACCTCCGTCGGCCGTGCGGCCCTGATCATGGACAACCTGATCGCGGCCGGAAAGGCCAAGCCGATGCTGGTGGTCATGCCCGCCGGGCATACCGGCGCCGGGTTCATGTTCGGCATGCGCGGGCCCGGCGGGCCGCCGCGGGACGAATTCGCCGACGACTTTGTCAACGACATCATGCCCTACGTCGAGTCGCACTATCGCGTCATGCCGGATCGGGCGCACCGGGCGCTGGCCGGGCTGTCCATGGGCGGAGCCCAGACCCTGGGCATCGGCTTCTCGCATCTCGACCAATTCGGCTATCTCGGCGTGTTCAGCTCCGGGATCTTCGGCAACGGCACCGCCGCCTGGGAAGAGCAGCGGCAGACGATGCTGGACGACGCCAGCCTGAAGGACGGCTTGAAGGTCCTCTGGTTCGCCACCGGCTCGGAGGACTTTCTGATCCAGTCCACTCGGAACACGGTCGAAGCCTTGAAGAAGCACGGATTCAATCCGGTGTTCAAGGAGACCGCGGGCGGGCACACTTGGATCAACTGGCGGGATTACCTGCACGAGTTCGCACCCATGCTGTTTCAGTAAAGCCCCGGCAATCGGATACCGCTACCATGCAGCCAGCCGTTCTTTCTTCGCTTGAAACCCAGCCGACGAATCCTGCGCCCGTCGAAAGGAACTGGCGGCGGCAGCTTGGATTCCGTGCGGTTGTGGTGGCTTTCCCGGTGTTGGGCGTCGTGCTCGTCAACGTTCTGCTGTATTGGGCTGACGTGGGCGTGGATCCGAGGCTCGTGGTTCGCTCTGACCGAGCTGGTTCCGGTGACGTTTTCTACTTGAATCCGCTGACCGACGTTGCGTACAGTGACCTCGATCTGCGCGGCCCGGAACCGCGTGCGTTTACGCTGCCGCATCCGCCCCACACGTTTCGCGTCGTGGTCGTCGGCGCCTCGACGGTTCAGGGCTTTCCTTATCCGTCCGAACTGGCTTTTCCAAGACAGCTCGAACTGCTCCTCGGACGGCAGCTTCCTGCAGAGCGAGTCGAAGT
>Ga0172371_10010550_pt1 | contig 12459 bp, 14 predicted proteins | sample Lak12m_FD_114543 | JGI IMG/M metagenome (GOLD analysis project Ga0172371, IMG submission 114543) | Freshwater microbial communities from Kabuno Bay, South-Kivu, Congo - kab_022012_12m | ecosystem: Environmental > Aquatic > Freshwater > Lake | place: Democratic Republic of the Congo: South-Kivu... | reverse complement strand
TTTAACATCAAAGGGCGTGGCAGTGCCATATGGTTTTGCCACAACTGCAGAGGCGTATTTTAATTTTTTAGCTGTTACTGGGCTTGATAAAAAAATTGACGAGGTTTTGAAAGATTTAGATATACACAATTTGGCGCAATTGGCTCAAAAAGGAAAACAGGTAAGAGAGCTGATTTTGAATTCTAAGTTATCTGATGAATTGGAGGCAGAAATAGTTAAGGCCTATAAAGAATTGTCTGCAAAGTATGGTCCAGAAGATACAGATGTGGCTGTAAGGTCATCTGCAACTGCCGAAGATTTGCCAGGAGCAAGTTTTGCAGGTCAACAAGAAACATATTTAAACATAGTTGGCTCTGAAAACGTTTTGTACGCTGTAAAAAGGTGCTTTGCATCGCTTTTTACTAATAGAGCAATAGTTTACAGGCAAGAGATGGGTTTTTCACACACACAGGTTGGTTTGTCTGCCGGAGTGCAAAAAATGGTAAGGTCTGACGTGGGAGCTTCTGGGGTAATGTTTTCATGTGATACCGAGTCTGGATTTGGAGACGTTGTTTTAATAAACGCAAGCTATGGGTTGGGAGAAAATGTAGTGCAAGGAAAAGTAGAGCCAGATCAATATTATGTTTTTGAAACTACTTTAAAAACTGGTTTTAAGCCAATTATAGAAAAAAGAGTTGGGCAGAAGTTAGTAAAAATGGTTTATACAAGAAATCCCAAATTACCTTGTAAAAACATTGCAACAACTAAAAAAGAAAGAGAGAGTTTTGTTTTAAACAATGACGAAATTTTGCAGCTAGCTAAATGGTCTTTAACAATAGAGGAGCATTATAAAAAATCTATGGACATGGAGTGGGCAAAAGATGGTAGAGATGGAAAGTTGTATATTGTACAAGCCAGGCCAGAAACCGTGCAATCAAAGAAGAATTTAAAAGTTTTACAGGAATATATTCTAAAACAAAAAGAAGCTAAGGTGGTTTGCAAGGGTTTAAGTGTGGGCAGTAAAATTGGTTCCGGAAAAGCAAACAAAATAATGTCTGTAAAGGATATTGAAAAGTTTAAGAAGGGTGAGGTGCTGGTAACTACGGCCACAGATCCAGATTGGGTGCCAGCAATGAAATTGGCCTCGGCAATTGTTACAGACTCTGGCGGTAGAACTTGTCATGCAGCAATTGTAGGTAGGGAATTGGGGGTTCCGGTTATTGTGGGCTCGGAAAAAGGAACTAAAATAATAAAACAGGGGCAAGAAATTACAATTGATTGTTCGCAAGGTGAGGAAGGCAAAGTTTACGAAGGTATAATTCCATTTGAAATAAAGAAAACAGACCTTTCTAATATTCCAGATACAAAAACCAAAATTTATATGAATGTGGGTGAGCCATCAAATGCATTTAATTTAAGTTTTATTCCAAATGACGGCGTAGGATTAGCTAGAGAAGAATTTATAATTGCAAATGAAATAAAAATTCACCCCAATGCCTTGATAAATTATAAATCCTTAAAACCTGCTTTAAAAAAGAAAATAGATTCAGCTACTTTGGGCTACGATGATAAAGTACAATTTTATGTAGATAAATTGGCCGAAGGAATTGGAAGAATTTGTTCTGCTTTTCACCCAAAACCAGTTATTGTAAGATTTTCAGATTTTAAAACCAATGAATACAGAAGCTTAATTGGAGGAGAGTTATATGAACCACAAGAAGAAAACCCAATGATAGGTTTTAGGGGGGCTTCTAGATATTATGATCCAAAATTCAAAGATGCGTTTGTGTTGGAGTGCAAGGCAATTAAAAAAGTTAGAGATGAATTTGGTTTAACAAACGTAATTCCAATGGTGCCGTTTTGCAGAACGCTTGATGAAGGTAAAAAAGTTGTAGAGATTATAAGAGCTAACGGCGTAGAAGGTAAAATTTATGTAATGTGTGAAATTCCTGCAAACGTAATTTTAGCTGAAAAGTTTCTGGAAATTTTTGATGGGTTTTCTATTGGGTCAAATGACTTAACGCAACTTACTTTGGGTTTAGACAGAGATAATGGGCAACTGGGTGCTATTGGTAATGAAAAAAATGAAGCAGTCAAAGAGCTTATTGAAGAAGCTATAAAAGTATGTCAAAATAATGGAAAGTATATTGGCATTTGTGGGCAAGGGCCAAGCGATTTTCCAGACTTTGCGCAATTTTTAGTCGAGCTTGGCATAGAATCAATTTCTTTAAACCCCGATTCAGTTCTAAAAACCCGCATAGCCATAGCCCAAACCGAGCAAAAATTAAATTTAAAATAGAAAAGTAAATTTTGCAAAATTGATTGTAAGTATGTTACATCTATACATCTATGCATCGATGGATAGATGCGATATAATAGATATATGCCAGCATTTAGACTAAATGATTTGCCAAAAGAAAAAAGGATTCAGATGATAGGGGAATTCTATGATATGATAGAATCACTAAAAGATAGGAATGAGGTTCGGTTATTTATTAAAAGCTTGTTAAGTGCCGATGAGATAGCCAACCTGATGCGCCGTATAGAGATAGCTGTTCTTTTGTCTGGTAAATTCACATATGATCAAATTATTGATACATTGGGGACAAGTGTTGCAAAAATATCTGCTGTCCAAAAAGCTTTAAATCAAGATGACAGCGGGTATAAGTTTATTGTAAAAAGGTTGATTGAAAACAGAAAAAGAAGACTTAAGAGAGTGAAAAAAGCTGATAAAGAAGATGCGAATATGTCACCTTTGAAAGCTATTAAGAAATATCCCGGGGCAAGAATTTTGCCAGAATTATTGGATGCAGTTATAGAGAAATTTGAAGATGATAAAGATCTCGAAAAAGAAGCATTATTATTTACCCCCTCCCGCGCGCCATTTAGTAATAAAAAATAAATTATGATTTCAAAAGGAGAAAAAACAAATATAATTTTTATAATTATTTTAGGATTGTTTTTGTTGGTAGATCTTTTTTTACTACAAAAATTTTTCCCAAGTTCGTATGGTAATAGTCCGCAGCCAGATATTATAGTTGATATGTGGTTTTTATCTCCCGTTATTAGTATTGCATCAATTATAAGAGGTATATTTGTAATAAAGGATAAAAATATACAGAATAGTTCAATAAACCAAGCATTAGCATTTCCATTAATAATTATGGGAATTATTTTATTAATACTTTTTATTTGTGAATTTAATATTGGGATTAGTCGAATAATTGAGAATCCATTATCTATGCTATGATGAGTTTGAAAATAAATTTAAAAAATAAACTATGTATGATATTGTAACTTTTGGGTCGGCGGCGCAGGATGTGCGCGTTAAATCCAAAGCATTTAAAATATTAAACGACAAGGTTGATTTTGGTGGTCCGGGTGGAACAGATCAGGGGATTTGTTTACCGCTTGGTTCAAAAATTGACGTAGAAGATATTAGTTTTGCATCTGGAGGCGGGGGAACAAATACTGCTGTAACTTTTGCCTTTCAAGGTTTTAAAACAGCTTTTTGTGGAGCAGTTGGAAATGATTTTGAGGGTCAGGAAATTTTGCGAGAGTTAAAAAGCTATAAAGTAGATACAAAGCTTGCTAAAAAAAATAATACAAAAAAGACAAATACATCTGTAATTATTTCTAGTTCAGATAACGATAGGACTATTTTAGTTTACAGGGGAGCGTCCGAAGAGGTAGGAGAAAAAGACATTCCATGGACAAAAATTAAAAAAGCAAAGTGGTTTTATATAGCGCCATTAACGGGTTTATTATGCGACACATTTGGGAAAATAGTAGATTTTGCTAAAGAAAATAATATAAAAGTAGCTGTTAATCCTTCAAAACAGCAATTGTCTTTGCCAACAGATCAATTAGAAAGAATTTTATCAAAAGTAGATATCTTGTTTTTAAATCAAGAAGAAGCAAGTTTTTTAACAAAAGTTTCTTTTGAAGATGAAAACGAAATATTTAAAAAAATAGATATAATTTGTCCCGGCGTGGCAGTTATGACAAAGGATGGGCAAGGAGTTGTGGCTTCTGATGGAAAATATTTGTATAGCGCTCCAGGAAGTGGGCAAATGAAAATAAAAATTGTTGATACCACTGGCGCCGGAGATTCTTTTGCTTCGGGATTTTTATCAGATTATATTAGAACAAATGGTAATATAGAAAGAGCAATTCAGCTTGGGCTAGCTAATGGACTTGCAAATTTGTCTGTAGTTGGGGCAAAGGGCGGTTTGCTTAAGAAAGGTCAAAGTTTTGAAAAAATACCAGTTTCAAAGCAAGAGTGTGGGCAAAATAACTTGTGTATAACAAAATGAAAACATTAAAGTACTATTTGCAAAAAGCAGTTAAAGAAGGGTGGTCTTTGGGCCAGTTTAATTTTTCTGATTTTACGCAAATGAAAGCAATTGTTGAAGTTGCTAAAGAGATGAATTCGCCAATAATTTTAGGAACTTCTGAAGGTGAAAGTAAGTTTTTTGGTTTAAAAGAGGCAGTAGCATTAAGGGATTTTTATTTGCACACATTTAATGTGCCAATTTTTCTTAATTTAGATCATGGAAAATCGTTCGAATATCTAAAGCAGGCAATAGATGCAGGTTATGATATGGTTCATTTTGATGGATCTAAATTATCATTTGATGAAAATGTAAAAATAACAAAAGAGGTTGTAAAATATGCAAGAAAAAAAGGCGTTCTTGTAGAAGGAGAAATGGGTAGAGTAGGAAACGATGCTTCAAGGTTATATTCTGAAAAGTTTACAATAAAACAAGAAGATTTAACCAACCCTATTCAAGCAGGAAAATATGTTAAATTAACAAAAGTTGATTTACTGGCAATTAGTATTGGTAACTTTCACGGTATTGAAATTTCTGGGATAGATCCAAATTTAAAGTTATACATTCTTAAGTTAATTAAGAAAAAAACTGGAAAATTGCCATTAGTTTTGCATGGTGGTTCTGGAACTCCGCAAGATGATATAAATGGCGCTATAGAATTGGGAATTGCTAAAATAAACATTAACACCGAATTAAGGTTGGCTTTTTCTGGTAATATACGAAGAGCCTTGGATTTTGATAAAGAAGAGATTACTCCATACAAATTTTTGTCTGGAGCTAAGAGTTCGGTGCAAAAAGTTGTTAAAATGAAGATCGCTTTATTTGGAAGCGAAAATAAGGCATAAAATTAGTTTTTGGGCTGAAAGGCTTTACTTTTTTATAAATATATACTAATATATAAACATTATTAAAACATATGGCAAAAATTAAATTAGAACGCGAAAAATGTATAGGTTGCGGATCGTGCGCCGCATTATGCGACAAATATTTTGAAATAATAGATGACGGAAAGTCTAGCGTAAAAGGTGCTGTAAAGCAGGATATGCAAGAATTGGAAGTAGAAAAAATAGAATGCGCAGAATCAGCTTCTGAAGCATGCCCGGCACAATGTATTCATATAGAAAAATAACATGATGATAAAATTATCAGCAAAAACCAGAAAAGAAACTGGCAGAAAAACCAGATCTTTAAAAGAGTCCGGAACAATTCCGGCTGTTGTTTATGGTCGTAAAATAAAAAATATTTCTTTAGAGGTTGTAGAGAAAGAGTTTAGTAAGGTATTTAGCAAGGTAGGTGAAAGCTCTTTGGTTGAGCTTAGCGTAGATGGAAAAGAAAAGAAAACTGTTTTAATACACGACTTTCAAAAAGATCCTGTGTCTGACAAATTCATTCACGTAGATTTTTTTGAAATTTCTGCAAAAGAAGAAGTTGAAGTAAAGGTGCCTTTGGTTTTTGAAGGTACTGCTCCAGCTATAAAAGACTTGGGAGGAAATATGGTAAAGAATATGTCTGAATTGCATATTAAGGCTTTGCCACAAGATCTGCCACACGAAATTAAGGTTGATATTAGCAAATTAGTAAATTTTGGAGATCGTGTTTTAGTAAAAGATATTGTTTTACCTCAAAGTGTAAAAATTACAGCCAAGCCAGATGAAGTTGTGGTTTCTGCAACAGAACCTACAAAGGTTGAAGAAGAGCTAGCTAAAGAGATTGAGGAAAAGGTTGAAGATGTAGAAAAGGTAGAAAAGCCAAAGAAAGAAGAGGAAGTTGTTGAAGAAACTCCTGAAAAAAAATAAAATAAAAAAGTCGCCCCTATTGAAAGGGCGACTTTTTTGGTATAATAAAATATATGATTTGTGCTAAGAAAATTTTATTTTTATTGGTTATTTGTTTTGCACCTATTTTTTGTTATGCAGAAGATCTAGAAACTCAATGCGCCAAGGTGGCTGATACAGGAGATGGTTGCTCAAATTTAGAGTCTGCAGAATGTAAAGCTTTGTTAGAAAAGTGTGCCAATTATTATGATCAGCAGTCTGCTCAAATTGCTCAAGATTTAACAAAAACAACCCAACAGAAGAATACTTTGCAAGATCAAATAAATAAATTAAAAGGCAAAATACAAGGATTAGAGGCAGAAATTAAAAAAGGCAATATAATGGTTAAGGATTTGAATGGGCAAATAACAGATGTTCAGCTTTCAATAAGCCAAACATCTGATCAAATTAAAAACGCGCAAAGCGAGTTAGCAGAAATATTGCGTTTAGTTTATGAAAGTGATAAAAAACCACCGTCTATTATTATATTTGAAAATAGTTTATCAGAGTTTTTTTCAAATTTAGCCTATTTAGATCAATTAAACGAGAAAGTGACGGTTGTTTTAGATAATACAAAAAGTTTGAAAAGTTATTTGAGCGCTCAACAAGAAAAAATGAACAAAAATGTTGATCAGCTTCAAAAAACCATTGCTTTACAGAAATTGCAAAAATCTGAAAATGAAAAAAATCAAAAACAGCAATCAACTTATTTAAAAATGACCGAAGAGCAGTATCAACAACAGCTTAAGGATAAGCAAGAAGCAGAAAAAAGATCTGCAAAAGTAAAATCAATGTTGTTCCAAATGGTTGGAGTTTCAAAAGTACCAACATTTGGTGAGGCCCTAGAGGTTGCAAAAAGTGCCGCCAATTTGGTTCCAATTAGACCAGCATTTTTATTGGCCATAATTAGTCAGGAATCTGCAATTGGTAGGAATGTTGGTCAGTGCATACTTACTAATAAAGATACTGGAGATGGAAAACGCATTTCAAACAATGCTCCGGTTATAAGAGTTATGAAACCAACCAGAGACGTTGGTCCATTTATACAAATTACAACCGCGTTGGGCAGAGACCCCTATAACACTCCGGTTTCTTGCTGGATACCAGATTATGTTAAGGGTCAGCCATATGGTTGGGGTGGAGCAATGGGGCCTGCACAATTTATTGCATCTACTTGGAATTCAATAGCCGGTAGATTGAAAGATTTGTTAGGCACAACTGCAGATCCATGGGGAGTAAAAGATTCGTTTACTGCAGCTGCTTTATATTTATCTGATTTAGGTGCGTCTAAACAAACAAGTACAGCAGAAAGTAGTGCTGCTTCAAGATACTATGGAGGCTCATCTTCTTATGCCAGAAGCGTTATGAATAGAGCAAATTGTATTCAGACATTTATAGACAACGGCACAATGTCCACCACCTGCGAGAACTTGATATTTTAAAGAAAAAACCTGCTTTAGGCAGGTTTTTTTCCGCCCGAGGCGGATCCGCCTTTGGCGGAAAATGCTTTGATAATTTGGTCTATTTTACCGTCCATTATTCCTTCTATGTTATGCCAAGATTTTTCTATGCGGTGGTCGGTAACGCGGTCTTGAGGAAAGTTGTAGGTACGCATTTTTTCAGCTCTTTTTGCCCAGCCAATTTGTTCCCGGCGCTCGGAAGTAAGTTTAGATAAATCAGATTCTTCTTGTCTTTGCAAAAGACGTGCTGCCAATACTGACATGGCAGCTTCTTTGTTTTGCTGTTGGTTTCTTTCAGTTTGGCAAGTTACAACAAGTCCAGATGGTATATGGGTAATACGTATGGCTGACTCTGTTTTATTTACATATTGTCCGCCCGCTCCAGACGATCTGTAAGTGTCTATTCTTAAATCAGATGGTGAAATGTTTATTTCGGTTTTTTGTGGTTTTAATAAAACAGCAACAGTGGCAGTAGATGTGTGAACTCTACCTTGTTTTTCTGTTTTTGGAATTCTTTGAACTCTATGAACTCCGCCTTCTTGTTGCAATTGGTCATAAACTCCTGGGCCCGATAATTCAAAAACAATTTCTTTATATCCGCCTACGGATGTAGTATTAGAATCTAAAATTCTTTCTTTCCAGCCATTTTGTTGGCCGTATCTAGAATACATTCTATATAAATCTCTAGCAAAAATTCCGGCTTCGTCTCCACCAGTGCCGGCACGTATTTCAAGAATAGCAGATTGCTTGTCCGCTGAAGCTTCAGCGGAGGCGGATTCTCCCTGCTTCATATCTTGCGCATATTTTTTCCAATCTTCAGCAGTAAATTTGCTAAAGTCGGGTTGTTGATCTGTCATATTATAAAATATAGCATAAACTATTGCATTTTGCAAAAATATCTGGTAATATGTACTTATACAAAAAGATATGAAACAAGATATACATCCAAAATATTTTCCAAAGGCAAATGTCCGATGCGCATGCGGGAACTCTTTTAATGTAGGTTCTGCAAAAGAATTTATTGAAACTGAAGTTTGCGCCAAGTGCCATCCTTTCTATACAAAGCAAGAGAAAGTTATGGACACCCTTGGAAGAGTTCAAAAATTTAAAGAAAGAGCTTCAAAGAAAACCAACGTTGTAAAAAGAGTAAAAGACTCAAGAGCTCGCAAACCAAAAAATTAATTTATATTAAACGAGAAGTTAAAGCCCCGCCTTGCGGGGTTTGTGTATTCACTAAGTTCCTTTTAAGGCCCTTAGATGATTATATCTCAGCTTCTAAATAAAAATGGCAAAAAACGATTTTAAAATAAGCATAGAAGATATGGATAATGCCGGTGTAAACACTGGGCATAAAGTTTCAAAACTGTATCCAAAGATGAAGCCCTATGTTGTGGGTGTAAAAAATGGAGTGCATGTTATTGATTTAGAAAAAACTAAAAGTGCATTAGAAAAAGCACTTACTTTTATTTCAAAATTAGTTATAGAAGGAAAATCTATTGTGTTTGTGGGAACAAAAATTCAATTAAAAGGCATTGTGCAGTTGTCAGCCGAAGCTAGCCAGGTTCCATATGTTACAGAAAGATGGCTTGGCGGAACATTTACAAATTTTGAAACACTACAAAAAAGAGTTAATTATTTCAAAGATTTAGAAAGAAAGAAAGAAACCGGAGATTTAGCCAAATATACTAAAAAAGAGCAATTGGATTTTGACAGAGAAATAGAAAAATTAAAAATAAAGTTTGAGGGAATAAGAAATATGTCAAAGCTTCCAGATGCAGTATTTATTGCATGCTTAGACAAAGACTTAACTTGCGCAAAAGAAGCCAAGAAAAAAGGAATTAAAATAATTTCTATTGTAGACACAAACATAAATCCAGACATTGTAGATTGTATGATTCCCGCTAACGATGACTCAATAAGCGCAGTTCAATATATACTAGACAAGGTAAAAGGTGCTATAATAAATGCTAGATTAGAAAAATAAAACTTTTTAATATGGTATCTATAGAGCAAATAAAACAATTGCGTGAAGAAACAGGAGTTTCTGTTTCGGAAGTTAAAAAAGCATTAGAGCAAGCCAATGGAGATTTGGCAAAAGCCAAAGATATTTTAAAAATTCTTGGTAAAAAAGTTTCAGACAAAAAAGCCTCTAGAGAAACAAAGTCAGGATTAGTTGAAACTTATGTTCATCCTACTGGTAAAACAGGTGTAATGTTAGACATAAGATGCGAAACAGATTTTGTTGCTAAAAATCCAGATTTCAAAAATTTGGCTCATGAAATTTGTTTGCAAATTGCCGCAATGAAGCCCTCATTTGTGTCTGAAGCAGAAATTCCAGAAGGATATTTAGATGGTGAAATTAAAATTTTTAAAGAACAAGTAGCAGGATCAGGAAAACCAGAAAAAATTGTAGTTCAAATAATTGAAGGAAAAATTAAAAAGGTAAAAGATGAAATTTGTTTGCTAAATCAGGTGTGGGTTAAAGATGATACCAAAACCATTCAAAATCTTATAGAAGAAGCAGTTGGAAAAATAGGAGAAAAAATTGAAGTAAAAAGATTTGCACGTTACGATATATAAAATATGTTGCAATTAATAGTTGCTATAATTTTGTTGATTAGTTTGGCAGGCTTGATAGTAATAGTTGTTCGCAAGCTCCCAGCTTTGGTGGTTTTGCCTCAAACAGGAGTTATGGGAATTAAGGATCATAAAATAATATTAAAATTACGGGAAGTAATAAAACAAAAATTAGTAATTTTTGAAAAGCAAATATTTATTCAGAAAATCTTGTCTTGGATTAAAGTTATAACCTTAAAGATTGAAACCAAGGTAGATAAAATGTTGCACGGAATTCGTCAAAAAAATAAGCCGGGATAGCTCAGCGGTAGAGCAACTGTTTTGTAAACAGTAGGTCGAAGGTTCGAATCCTTTTCCCGGCTCATGGAAAAATTAGAAGCATTAAATTTGCCAATAACATTAACTAGCTTAGCTAAAGTTTTGGTGTTTTCAGCCATTTGCATTGTGGCTTTTTTTGTACCCTTTGCATTTGGCCATCCACAGTGGTTGGTTGGCACAATAGTGAATGCGTGTTTATTTGTTTCTGCAATATTTTTACCAAAAAAATATTTTATTCCTTTAGCTGTTTTACCAAGTTTGGGAGTTTTAGCTCGCGGATTGGTTTTTGGACCATTAACTATGTTTTTGGTTTATTTTTTACCGTTTATTTGGTTGGGAAATTTAATTTTAATTTTAGTTTATAAAAAAACAAATTTTGTTATAGCTTCATTAGCTAAATTTTTATTTTTATATATAGGCGCTAATATTTATTTTAGTTTTCATGTAGTTCCAAAGTTATTTTTAACAGCAATGGGACTAAATCAATTAGCCACAGCATTAGCAGGTGGCTTAATTGCATTTTTAATTCTAAAAATATATGGACAATTTAAGCTTAGAAGCAAAAGAGCTTCTTAATTTAATTGATGAAAAAACAAAAATGGTGGCAATGGTTGCTCCGTCTTTTGCAATAGATTTTGATTTTCCAGAAATTCTTTGCATGCTTAAAAGATTGGGTTTTAAATATACAGCTGAAGTTACACGTGGGGCTATTGAAACAAATAATCAGCTTGCAAAATTACTTAAAAAATATCCCGGAAAAAGATGGATTACCAACCCATGTCCAAATGTTGTACGATTAATTAGAAATAAGTTTCCAGAATTAGTTGAATATTTGGCCCCTATAGATTCACCAATGTCAGCTACTGCAAAAATTGTTGCTAAAAAATGGCCAAAATATAAAAAAGTTTTTATTGGTCCTTGTTTAGTAAAAAAATTAGAAGCAAATGAAGATAGGCCAGAACTTGGCATTTTGTCTGTTACTTATAAAGATTTACAGCAAATTTTTGAATTAAAAAATATTGTTCCTTGTATAGATGATAAAAAAGGAAAGTGGGATATTAAAGGACTGGGCACAAGGCTTTATCCAATTTCTGGCGGACTAGCTCAATCTGCATGCTTAAATGAGCATCTTACAGATCCGCAGTTAGATATTGTTTCAGGACCTGTAAGCGTAAATGAATTTTTGCAAAAATTTTTTACAGAAAAAAAAGATGTGCAAGTTTTGGATATTTTAAATTGTGACGGAGGTTGCATAAACGGGCCAGGTGTTTGCTCAAAAGAACCCTTATCAACTCGTAGGCAAAAGATAATAGACTACTGGAAAAACCAAAAATAGGCATAGGTACTTGACACGAATTTGTTTTTAGAATAGAATGGTTATTGTAGAATAAAAATTAAATTTTTACTACTTCAAAACTTATAAATCAAAAAATTTAGATTTTGATTTCAAGAACGTCCGCGAAGGTATCTTTTTAGAAGGTATCTTCGCGGGTGTTTTTTAACACGCCACTTTGAAAATTGAATATGGAGCATGATTTGAAAAAACCATTTCAAATCAGCAATATAAACAACAATATTAGTTTTTTAAAGTTGTTTCGAATTATTCTATAGTAGTTTATTCTAAGTAGATTAAACACTCTTTTTTGAGAGTTTGATCCTAGCTCAGGGTGAACGCTGGTAACGTGGATACCGGCATGCAAGTCAAGGGGCCGCAAGGCACCGGCGAACGGCATAGTAACACGTAGGTACATACCCTAAAGTGGGGCATAGCTCGTCGAAAGACGGGGTAATTTCCCATAGTCTCGCAAGAGTAAAGATGCAAATCGCTTTAGGAATGGCCTGCGGCCTATCAGATAGTTGGCGAGGTAACGGCTCACCAAGTCTATGACGGGTAGGGGGAGTGAGAGCTCGATCCCCAAGAATGGCACTGCGACACGGGCCATACTCCTACGGGAGGCTGCAGTCGAGAATCTTCCG
>Ga0172371_10010549_pt1 | contig 12461 bp, 8 predicted proteins | sample Lak12m_FD_114543 | JGI IMG/M metagenome (GOLD analysis project Ga0172371, IMG submission 114543) | Freshwater microbial communities from Kabuno Bay, South-Kivu, Congo - kab_022012_12m | ecosystem: Environmental > Aquatic > Freshwater > Lake | place: Democratic Republic of the Congo: South-Kivu... | reverse complement strand
CCAATTTCTTAGTATGCCATGCAGAAATTCCAAAGTTTGCAATAGAACATGCGAAATCAAATTAAAAGTCCCATAATGTATGATAGCTGTCCAGTCTGCGTTAATTAAACCAATTGCCTTAAGGTCTTGAGGACCAAGATAAATTTTAAATAATTGTCCATTCTGACTATTGGGATTAATAACCAATTCCTGAGATAATAAACCAATCTCGAATTCTTGCGGGTTAATTTTATTAACAAAAGCGGTCTGAGAAGCTGCATTGGATTGAGCTATTAGGCAAAAATAGCGGTCCCTTAATCCTAAAAATTTAACAGAATTAAATTGTGCGCTCTTGTGGGCAGAAGTATAAATTGGCTTACCCTGAGTTCCTACAGTAAGATCTTGGAAGCGAGCTTCTTTATTATTAGATGAAAAGTCTAGCATCCCCAACACCAAAGGTAAATTTATCTTAAGAGGGACATTAGTCAAATTTTTTACTTTTATTTCTAAGTCTATGGTATAATTAGACTTATTTATAGTAAATTTTTTCGTAATCGTCTTTTCGCTGTCTTTATGTATAAAAGTGATGCTGCCGGCGGTTTGAAAATCTTTGCTAAAAAGAAGCGTTTTGTCATTAATTAGCAATCCTTCTTTTAAAACAAGGCGAGATTCAGGATACTTTTTAAAAACTACTTCTTTTATAGAAGCAAGTGGTTCATTAAAAATAATTTCAAGATTATCTTGTTTATAGGAGAAAGTTTTTTCCAGAATATTGCTGAGTTCAGCTGGTTTTGGTGCTGGTAAAGTCGTAGGCGCGATCACGCTTTGGACATTATTTACTGCAGTAGAATTTACTATAACTTGTTTGTTATCAATTGGTTGTGTCTTAGAGACAAAAGCAGACCAACCAAATAAAACTAAAATAGACAATCCAATTGTTAATGCTAAACGTTTATCCATATTTACTCCAGTGGGTCATAACCGGATTTACCGGAAAAGGGGTGACAAGATAATAACCTCAGGACACCCTTGAATGAACCTCTCCAAAAACCAAATTTTATAATCGCCTGTCGGGTATACTCTGAACAAGTCGGATTAAAACGACAGGTTCCTGGCAAAACACCTCTTATATACACCTGATATACCCTGACCAGGCTAAGAGATATTCTAGTCAACATTAAATACAAAGCTTCTTTCTGCCTTTTTGTCTGCGTTGAGCCAAGGTTTTACGTCCCAGGCGCGTAGCCATCTTAGCCCGAAAACCCTGACGCCTTTTTCCAATGATGTTTGTGGGTGTCTTTAGATTTTTTTTCATTTGTTTGGCTCCTTTTTCTTATTAATTTAATGGTTTTTAATTATAACATAAACGGTTGCCCCGTCAATTAGTAATTATTTAAATCTTTAACTTATCCCCAAACGCCCCTTAGTTATCCCCAAATCCGTCGGTAAATTTTGTTTTATTGATACAGCCGGTTTATTACTAATCTTTTTATTTTGGTTTTTCTCAAATTATCAGAGGATATGAAATCAATTGTAAGCATTTTTGTTGACGCTTTGAAAATTTATTGTATAATAACTGACACTTAACTTTTTCTATTGCAACTTGTTTTGTTTCTGTTATAATTGTTGAATAGTTGAAAAGAATTAAGTGAATTTTATTTTAAAAATGTATTTTTTTAGCCCAATTAATCAGTTTTTCGCCTCGCTGTAAATCTGATTTTTTCCACAGATTTATTCAAGATGTGAATAAACTGTTAATAACAGTAACGATGCCTGAAATAATCCAAAGCTGGCAGCAAGCTCAAGAGATTCTTAAAGAAAAGCTAGGCCCAGAAACATTTGAGGCCTGGATTTTACCACTCAAAATAAGCTCTCGTAATGAAAACACCGTTGTCTTGGATGCTCCGGATACTTTTTTCGGGGATTGGGTAAACAAAAATTACGCTTCAACTATTGTAGATGCATTTAAGAGTTTGGGTTTTGGAGAGATAAAGGTAGAGGTTCAGGCGAATCAAAAAACTGATATAGTAAACGCTTCCGGAACATCAGGCGCAACAAGAAATTATCCTACCGCAGCAAAAAATACCCAGCAAATTTTGAATTTGAACAACCGCTATACCTTTGAGAATTTTGTTATTGGTTCATCTAACCGCCACGCCCATGCTTATTCATTAGCGGTAGCAGAGGCGCCGGCTAAAATGTATAACCCTCTGTTTATCTACGGAGGCGTGGGTTTAGGAAAAACACATTTAATCCAGGCGATCTGTCATAAAATAAAAAGCGACTCCAAAGAAGACCTGAAAATTACTTATCTTCCTTCAGAACAATTCACCAATGAACTTATCGGAGCTATCCAGCATCATTCAACAGCGGCCTTTAGACTGAAATACAGGAACACGGATGTTCTGGTTATTGACGATGTGCACTTCTTCGGCGGGAAAGATTCTACTCAAGAAGAGTTTTTTAATACCTTTAATGCTTTATATGACGCCCACAAACAAATCATTCTTTCTTCTGATAGGCCGCCAAAAGAAATCGCGGATTTACAGGAGAGACTTGTTTCTCGGTTCGGCTGGGGCCTAACTACCGATATTCAGCCTCCGGATCTGGAAACTCGCGTAGCTATATTAAAGAAAAAAATCGAGAGAGAGCCTGTTGCCGTACCCAACGATGTAATATTTTTTATTGCCCAACTGATAAAGACTAATATACGTGAATTAGAGGGCGCGTTAGTAAGAACAATGGCTTATTCATTAATGGAAGAAAAGCCGGTAACCTTGGATTTAACCAAAGAGGTTTTGAAAGATCTTTTAAAAGAACCAAAGAAGTTAATTACGGTTGATTTCATCCAGCGTTGCGTAGCTGAAGAGTTTGGGATGGCGTTAGGGGATTTAAAAACCCGGCGCAGAAACAAAACAATTGTTTTTCCTCGTCAAATCGCTATGTACTTAAGCAGGGAGTTAACCGATTTATCTTTGCCTGAGATTGGACAATTTTTCGGAGGAAAAGATCATACCACGGTACTACATTCATATAATAAAATAAAAAATGAAATTACTAACAACCCTTCATTACAAGAGAGGGTAGAAAGAGTTATACAAATCATCAAACATTAAATCCAAAGGTTATGCAAGTTTGGTTTTTGTTTTAATTAACACAAATTAAACAAGTTACAAGTTTTTCAACAGAAACACCACTATTATATTACTATTACTTTTTAAATATTATAATATAATAAATAGTAAGGAGAAAAAATGAAATTCAAGGTGGGAAAAGATATCTTATTAAACGGAATACAAACCGTACAAAATGTAATTGTTGCAAAAGCAGCGCTACCCATACTTTCCAATATATTAATTGAAACATTACCGGGAAAAATAAGGTTAACTACAACCGATTTAGATATTGGAATAAGCTGTGTAATTCCTGTTGATATTCAAGAAGAGGGAGCAATAACCCTGCCGGCTAAAAGGTTTAGTGATATTATCAAAGAGTTACCTATTAACAGTGTAAGTATTACAACTAAGAAGAATAATCAAGTAAATATCGAAACAGAGCTTTGTCAGTTTAAGATCATGGGTCTAGCAAAAGAAGAGTTTCCGCGGCTGCCGGAGTTTAAAGATAAAGAGGTAATTAAAATTGAGCAGTCTTTATTAAAACAGATGTTAGGTTTAACCTCGTTTGCTGTCTCTGTTGATGAAACCCGTTATATTTTAAATGGTATATTGTTTAAGATAAACAAAAACAACCTTACTTTAGTTGCTACTGATGGTAAAAGATTAGCTATTGTTGAAAAAAAATTAAATTATTCCGCTGAAAAAGATGTCTCAATTATTATTCCAATTAAAACAATTAACGAGTTGAGCCGCAACCTAAAGGAAGAGGGGGAGTTGTCTTTGGTGTTAGGAAGCAACCAGGCTATGTTTGATTTGGGGAATATTGTTATTATTTCGCGCTTGATTGAGGGAGAATTTCCGGATTATAAGCAGGTAATTCCAGCCCCTTCGGAAAATAAGATGCGGATTAACCGGGAGCAGTTTTTGTTGGCGGTAAAAAGAGGGTCCTTGTTATCTACTCCGGATTATCAAGCGGTAAAGTTGGAGGTCTTTAAAAATAAACTGGTGGTTTCTAAATCAACACCGGATGTGGGAGAGTCGCGCGAAGAGTTGGTGGTGGATTATCGAGGTAGAGAGTTGGCAATTGGTTTTAACCCCGGATATATGCTTGATGTTTTGAAAAACCTAAGCGAAGAAGATGTGGAGTTAGAGTTGAGTGATAGTGAAAAACCCGGGGTTATTCGTATTAATGGTTATGTTTATGTTGTTTTGCCCATGCGTTTAAACTAGGCCGGTATGGAGAAAATAAGCGAAACCATCCAAAGCGTATTTAAAGAATTGGTTAACAAAAAAGTCGCTGATGGTGGAGTAAACCCAGAGGGGTGGTTAAAAAAAGTCTTGACAAAAAAGGAGTTGGGGCATATAAAGCTTCATTATTTCCGTAAAGGTATTTTAGGTTTAAGTGTTGATTCTTCGGTTTGGATGTATTCTTTAAACTTAAAAAAAGATAGTTTGTTAAAAAAATTAAAAGAGTGTTCGCAGGAGATAAAAGAAATAAGATTTAGTATCGGAGAAATTAAGTGAGCAAAGCAAAAAAAGAAGTGGTCAAGCCTGCACCAGGTGCCGGTGAAAAATCTAAAGCTTATGATGCTACAAGTATACAAGTGCTTGAGGGTATCGAAGCGGTTAGGCGCAGACCCGCTATGTATATAGGGGATACATCTTCTCGAGGCCTGCACCATTTGGTCTATGAAGTTGTCGATAATAGCGTCGATGAATCTTTGGCCGGTTTCTGCGATACTATCGGCGTAGTGATCCGGGAAGATAATAGTATAACCGTTACGGATAATGGCCGCGGGATCCCGGTAGATATGCATAAAACCGAAAAAAAACCCGCAGTCGAGGTAGCCCTAACTACCCTGCATGCCGGAGGTAAATTTGATCACCGCTCTTATAAAGTATCCGGAGGCCTGCATGGCGTAGGCGTTAGTTGTGTTAATGCTCTTTCTGATTGGTTGGAAGTAGAAGTAAAAAGAGACGGTAAAATTTATCACCAGCGTTACGAACGCGGCAAGACAGTTTCTAAACTCACAACCATCGGTAAAAGCTCAAGTACGGGAACAAAGATAACTTTTAAACCGGATAAAACCATTTTTTCTAAAACCGAATATTCTTACGATACGTTATCTCAGCGGCTCAGAGAGCTTGCTTTTTTAAATAAAGGTTTAAAAATTAAGCTTAATGATGAGCGGAGTGAAAAGGAAGCGGTTTTTGAGTTTTCCGGCGGCGTTATCTCTTTTGTTGAGTACTTAAATAAAAATAAAAACCCGCTGCATAATAAGGTTGTTTATTTTCAAAAGCTTCAAGATGATATAAATGTAGAAGTAGCGCTGCAATATAACGATGGATATGCAGAGACAATTTTTTCTTTTGCCAATAATATTAATACCATTGAAGGCGGTACGCACCTTTCAGGTTTTAAATCCGCGCTAACCCGAGCGATTAATCAGTATGCTAAATCAAAAAATTTAATTAAAAATGATATAGGTATTTCCGGCGAAGATGTTCGTGAGGGGCTTACAGCTGTAATTAGCGTTAAGGTTCCAAATCCGCAGTTTGAAGGACAGACTAAAACAAAATTAGGTAATTCCGAAGTCGAAGGGTTAGTGGCTTCAGCAAGTCTCGAAGCATTAAGCAGTTATTTCGAAGAGAACCCTTCAGTTGCCAATAAAATAATCGATAAGGTTATTGTTGCTTCACGTGCCCGCGAGGCCGCACGAAAAGCCAGAGAGTTAACTCGTAGAAAAGGTGCGCTTGAAGGGGCTGGTTTACCAGGTAAATTATCCGATTGTTCGGAGCGAGATGCTACTTTGTGTGAATTATACATTGTAGAAGGTGACTCAGCAGGCGGTTCTGCTAAGCAAGGGAGAGATCGCAGATTTCAAGCAATATTACCGATTAAGGGTAAAATTTTAAATGTAGAAAAATCCCGTTTAGATAAAATTCTCTCTAATGATGAAGTGCGTACAATTATTACTGCTTTAGGTACCGGCATAGGAGAAGAGTTTGATTTGTCTAAATTAAGATATCACAAGTTAGTGCTTATGGCAGATGCGGATATCGATGGTTCGCATATCCGAACGCTTTTGCTTACACTTCTTTATCGTCAGATGCCTAAACTGGTTGAGGGTGGCTTTGTTTATATTGCTCAGCCGCCTCTATATAAAATAAAAAGAGGACAGAGGGAAGAATATATACAAACAGAAGCTCAGATGGATGAAATGTTATTGGATCTGGGGAGGGAAGGGCATAAATTAATCTACTTAAAAGAGAAAAAAGAGTTTACCGATAATCAGTTTAAAGAGTTGTTAAGTCTTCTTGTTGAGCTGGAAAAAATTAGCAGGAGTTTAGATAGAAAGGGAGTGGAAATAGGAAATTATATCGTTTTTAGACACCCAAAGACCAAAAAAATGCCTATTTATAGGGTAAAAGTGGAGGGAAAAGTCCAATTCTTCTATTCAGACAAGGAATTGGCAGGTTTTATTGGCAAAGAGGATAAGGTTGTGGAACCAGATGTTACTGAGCTTTTTGAAGCTCAGGAAATCGAACAGCTAGCTTTAAAGATTGAGAAAATGGGTTTAGATATCGCAACTTATAGTCCAGAGGTAATAATTCAAAAAGACCAAGCCGGTAAAGATATATCAAAAAAATTTAAAGGCTTATTCAGGGTAACTAATGAAAAAGATCAAAAGGATTTAGCTAGCTTAAAGGAAGTTTTGTTTTATATTAAAGAAGCCGCTGCCAAGGGTATGCATATTCAAAGGTATAAGGGCTTAGGCGAAATGAATCCGCAGCAACTATGGGACACTACAATGGATCCTGAGAAACGTACTATGTTGAAGGTTACCTTAGAAGATGCGGTTGAGACTGATAAAATGTTTACAGTATTAATGGGGGATCAGGTTGAGCCGCGCAGGGAATTTATTGAAGATTTTGCGCATCTTGTAAAAAATTTGGATATTTAATTATGTATACGCGTAACGAAAAAATTATTAATGTCTATATAGAAGAAGAAGTAAAGGACGCATATTTAAATTATGCGATGAGTGTCATTGTCGGCAGAGCCCTACCCGACGCCCGCGATGGGTTAAAACCGGTGCATAGGAGAATACTGTACGCTATGCAAGAGCTTAACCTGGAGCACTCCAAACCTTATAAAAAATGCGCTCGTATCGTTGGTGAAACCATGGGTAAGTATCACCCGCACGGAGACGTAGCTATTTATGATACCCTGGTGAGAATGGCGCAAGATTTTTCCTTGCGCTATCCGTTGGTTGACGGACAGGGAAACTTTGGCTCAGTTGATGGTGATGCTGCCGCAGCTATGCGTTATACGGAAGCACGTCTTGCGGCAATCTCCGACGATATGCTAGGAGACATTGATAAAGATACTGTTAAATTCGGCCCTAACTTCGATTCTTCATTAAAAGAGCCGCTTCTTTTACCGGCCTCACTCCCTAATTTACTGGTTAATGGTTCAAGCGGTATTGCTGTCGGTATGGCTACAAATATACCCCCGCATAACTTAAATGAAGTTGCAGATGCGATTATCTATGTTTTAGAAAACCCTTCGGCAGAGATTAAAGATCTCATGCGTTTTGTCAAGGGGCCGGATTTTCCCACCGGAGGAGTTATTTGCGGTAAAGGCGGGATTAAAGAAGCATATACAACCGGGCGCGGAAAGCTTACCATTAGGGCAAGGGCAACTGTAGAACATCAAAAGAACGGCAAAGATTATATTATTATTACCGAGATACCTTATCAGGTACAAAAATCCACAGTCATTGAAGCTATTGCTGCTTTAGTTGATGATAAAAAGATAGAAGGCATAACTGATATACGGGATGAATCAGATAAAGACGGTATGCGTATTGTGGTTGACTTAAAGCGCGACAGCGAACCGCAGATTATTCTTAATCAGCTTTTTAAGCACACCCAGCTGGAGACTACTTTTGGTATTATCATGTTGGCCTTGGTAGAAAATAGGCCGCGAGTTTTGAATTTACGTCAAGTGTTAGACTGTTACATTGAACATCGTAAAGTAATTGTTCGCCGCAGGACACAGTTTGAATTAGATAAAGCGTTGAAAAGGGCACATATTCTGGAAGGGCTTAAAATAGCGCTTAAATTTATTGATAAGATTATTAAAGTAATTAAAAGCTCTAAGAGTACTGAAGCGGCAAAAATAAATTTAATGAAAGAGTTTGAGCTCTCTGAAATTCAGGCTCAAGCTATATTGGAGATGCAGCTACAGCGCTTGACAGCGCTGGAGCGCGATAAGATTGATGCTGAATATGCCGAACTTTTAAAGAAGATCGAACTATGCAGAGCAATTCTGGCTTCGGAAAAGAAGATCGAAGCCATAATTAAGACTGAACTGGAAGACCTCAAAAAGAAGTACGGTGATGAACGCAGAACGGATATTGTGGGAGAGGTTGAAGAGTTGGCTATTGAAGATCTAATTGCCGAGGAAGATGTAGTAGTAACTATTAGCCACGCGGGTTACATTAAGCGTTTCCCGGTAAGCGGATACCGAAAGCAAAAACGCGGCGGACAGGGCTCAACCGGCGCAGAGGTTAAAGATGAAGATTTTGTGGAGCACCTCTTTGTCGCTTCTACTAAAGACTATCTTTTAATCTTTACCGATAAAGGTCAGGTGCACTGGTTAAAGGTGTATGAGATTCCCCAGGCCAGCCGCACATCTAAGGGCAAAGCAATCATTAACCTTTTAGCCATGGAAGCAGGTTATAAAATAAGCTCTACTATTCCGATTAAAGAGTTTTCAGCAGATAGATATCTGGTTATGGTTACTAAGATGGGTCAAATAAAGAAGACGAAGTTGGATGCTTATGGTAATCCTAGAAAAGGCGGTATTATCGGAATCACTTTGGATAAAAACGACGCTTTAATCGGCGTAGAATTAACCGACGGTAAGCAGGAGCTTCTTATCGGGACTCGTCAGGGAAAAGCATTAAGGTTCTCCGAAACTAAAGTACGCGATATGGGAAGAAGCGCGCGTGGAGTCAGAGCAATTTCTTTAGCTAAGAAAGATGAAGTTATAGACTTAGTTGTTCCTCAAAAAGATTCAGGTATATTAACAGTTACTTCTTTAGGTTTTGCCAAACGCACCACAATAGACGAATATCGACTTACTTCTCGCGGCGGTAAAGGCGTCATTAATATTAAGGTGACTGATAAGAACGGCGAAGCAGTAAATATTAAAGCAGTAAACGATAAAGATGAATTGATGGTTATTACGCAAAACGGAGTATTCTTGCGTTGCGCAATAAAAGATATCCGGGAGACCGGCCGGTCTGCTCAGGGTGTGCGCCTGATAAAATTACACGATAAAGATCATGTTTCTTGCGTTGCTCCCGTTATTGCAGAAGAAGAATAAGGCTTAGACCCTGTCGTCTAGCCTGGTCTAGGACAAGAGCTTTTCAAGCTCTCGACACGGGTTCAAATCCCGTCAGGGTCAATTAAATAAGGTGCTCAACCCCGCCTGTAGCGGGGTCTCACTAAACAAAAACTTAAGGTGTTCGATGTGCGGAATAGTCGGATATATTGGAGGAAAAGAGGCTCAGCCCATTCTTCTGACTGGCTTAAAGCGCCTGGAATATCGCGGCTATGATTCAAGCGGAATAGCAGTAATCCTTCCCAAAAAAAGTAGTGTAGGAATTAGAAAATCCTCCGGCAAAATTAGCGTCTTAGAGAAATTAGTAAAAGGTAGTCCTTTAAGCGGTATTGTTGGAATTGCCCATACCCGTTGGGCAACGCACGGTGAGCCCACTCAATGCAACGCCCATCCCCATTGTGACTGCAAAAATGAAATCGCTCTTGTGCATAACGGGATTATCGAAAACTACGAATCCCTCAAAGAGCAATTAATAAAAGAGGGGCATATTTTTCACAGCCAGACAGACACGGAAGTTATCGTGCATTTAATCGAGAAGTTTTATAAAAATATCCCTCTTGAGGAAGCGGTAAGACAAGCGCTTAAGTTTTTAGTCGGTTCTTTTGCTATCGGGGTGGTTTCAGCCAGAGAGCCCAATAAACTTATAGGCGCGCGTTTTGGAAGCCCTTTGATTGTTGGCTTGGGGAAAAATGAAAATTTTCTGGCCTCAGACGTACCGGCGGTATTAGGTTTTACAAAAGAAGTTATATTTTTGGATGAAAATGAAATCGCTGTTTTAGATAAGGACAATTTTAAAATTTGCAATCTTTCCGGGAAAAGAGTTTTTAAAAAACCCGTACATATTGATTGGGATATTGCCCAGGCAGAAAAAGCAGGTTTTGAGCATTTTATGCTTAAAGAAATTAATGAGCAGCCGAAGATTCTGGAGAATTTAATTAACTCCCGCATTAGCAAGGAGTCTAGAAAAATATTTTTTAAAGAACAGCATGTCTCGGAAGCCAAGCTTAAAGAGATAAGGGAAATATTTATTGTTGCTTGCGGCACAGCATATCATGCGGGCTTAGTTGCTAAATATGCGTTAGAATCGCTCTGCGGTATTCCTACGCAAATAGATGTTTCCAGCGAATTTAGATATAGAGATTTATTGATTGGCCCGCAGACCCTGGTTATTGCTATAAGTCAATCCGGAGAAACAGCGGATACTTTAGCAGGGGTAAGAGAGGCTAAAAGGCGCGGTTCAAGTGTAGTTTCTATATGTAATGTTTTAGGTTCTACCTTAACCCGGGAATCAGATGGAGTAATTTACACACATGCCGGCCCCGAAATCGGCGTTGCTTCTACTAAGGCATACACCGCTCAACTGGTCGCCTTGTATTTGTTTACTCTTTATCTAGCCGAAATAAGAGGCCTTCTGCCATCAAACCGGATTCACAAATACCTGGATGAATTATGCAAGGTTCCTGCATACCAGAGGCATATTTTAAAAAGCCAGAAAAAGATTGCTGCTTTAGCCCGTAAGCACTCACACTTAGGGTCATTTTTATATTTAGGAAGAAATATCAATTATCCTTCCGCGCTCGAAGGGGCCTTAAAATTAAAAGAGATTTCATATATTCCTGCGGAAGGTTATGCGGCCGGAGAGATGAAGCATGGCCCCATAGCTTTAATTGACGAGTACCGGGTAGTAGTTTGTATTGCTCCTGCTTCCAAGGTTTTTGAAAAAATGATCTCTAATATTCAGGAGATTCGTTCCCGAAAAGGCAAAATAATAGTTATCGCTACAGAAGGCGACAAAGAAGTTCAAAAGCTGGCTCGGGAAGTAATGTTTGTTCCCAATACAGAAGAGATTTTTTCTCCGCTTTTAGTGGTTATCCCCCTTCAGCTTTTAGCATATCATATTGCAGTTAAGCGCGGTTGCGATGTGGATCAACCGCGTAACTTAGCAAAGTCAGTAACGGTTGAATAATGCTCTATATTGTAGCAACTCCGATAGGTAATTTAAAAGATATAACCTTGCGCGCTCTCGAAGTATTGAAATCGGTAGATCTAATTGCCTGCGAGGATACTCGGCATACCAAGATTCTCCTTAACCATTATGCTATTAATAAACCGACTACAAGTTTTTTTCAGCAGAACAGATTTATTAAGGGCGAATATTTACTGGGCCTTTTAAAAGAGGGGAAGAATATTGCTTTAGTTTCTGATGCGGGGACCCCGGGGATTCTTGATCCGGGATACAACCTGATTAATCTGGCAATACAAAATAATATTGAAATGACTTTTATTCCGGGAGCGGCTGCTTTTATAAATGCTCTGGTGCTTTCCGGAAAACCCACGCATGAATTTTATTTTACCGGGTTCCTGCCAAATAAAAAGAATGCCAGAAAAAAACAGCTAACCAATTTAAAGAATTTGAATTGTACTGTAGTTTGCTATGAATCTTGTCATAGAATTATAGGCGCTCTGGAAGATATTGCCGAACTTTTTGGCGAAAAAGAAATCACTGTCGCCAGAGAGTTAACTAAAAAATTCGAAGAAATTATCCGCGCTAACCCCAGGTCAATCCTCGCAAAGTTTCAAAAGATCAAGCCCCGCGGTGAATTTGTTATCATAATATAATATTAGATTGGACAATTATCAGCCTTAAAAATGTCCATTCTGTAAAGGGACACCCATTCAGCTAAAGCCGAGGGTGTCCCCTTTTTTGAAGTTTTCCGTTGGTAGCGTTATTTTGGTAACGCTTTCCCAAAAAGCCTGTTTTGCTATTGTATTTCTTTACCTATATATCATACTTATATTGTTATTAATGGCTGATAAACCATACAAGTAGTGACCTGACCCCCTTAACCTGAGCCAGTATTTAAGCTATACTATAGGCTCATAGAAAGGGGGTTTTACATGGCAAGGAAAAGGTTCAAAGCGGAACAGATAGTAATGCTGTTGCGCGAAGT
>Ga0172371_10010547_pt1 | contig 12461 bp, 6 predicted proteins | sample Lak12m_FD_114543 | JGI IMG/M metagenome (GOLD analysis project Ga0172371, IMG submission 114543) | Freshwater microbial communities from Kabuno Bay, South-Kivu, Congo - kab_022012_12m | ecosystem: Environmental > Aquatic > Freshwater > Lake | place: Democratic Republic of the Congo: South-Kivu... | reverse complement strand
GACGATCGCGACAATCTCCAACGCAAGTTGTACGTGTACCGCAAGACGCAGCAGCAGTTGCGCGAGCATTATCCCGATGCGCTCCTGTTGATCGCCAGCTGGGACTTCATCGGCTGGCGGTGGACCGATGCGGGCGTGAACCGGCTGCTGGCCGAGTTCGACCCCGGCAAGACGATCCTCCTCGACTACACGGCCGACTGCGCCCGCAAGGTCACCTATCGCGACTGGGGGGTGCTCGGACAATTCCCCTGGATCTTCGGCATCTTTCACGGCTTCGCCCGCAACAGCGACGTGCACGAGGACTACCGGATCCTGACGCCGCGAGTGCAGGAAGCGGCGGCCGACAAGATGTGCCGCGGGCTGGTGCTGTGGTCGGAGATTTCCCATAACGACACGCTGCTGCTGGAATACCTGGGAGCCAATAGCTGGCAGCCGAGCGAACTGGAGTTGCCGGCCGCGGTGGCCCGGTTCTGCCGGACGCGTTACGCGCCGGATCTAGCCCTCCGGATGGAGCAGCTGTGGACCGGGTTCGCGGACGCTTCGCAGTTGCTGCACTGGTTCGACGATCGCGGCGAGGCCCAAGCCTGGTTCGGCGAGCCGCAGTACCGCTTGCTGGCCAGTTCGGCGTTCCTGAACCTGGCGCCGGAGCGATTGGCACGGCTGCGTGCCGACCTGGAGCGTTTTCGCGCGGGCCTGGCGGCGGCGCCGGAGGTGCTGGCGGGCCTGGCCGAACTGGCAAGCCAGCACGAGAGCGATCCGCTGTGGAAGCGGGACGCGTTGGACATGGCCCGGACGATTGCCAGCCGAGCGCTGGTGGCCGCCCTGACTCGCGGCGCCCTGGAGATGGAAGACTGGCGCGAGGGCAAGGCGGACGCAGCGGCGGTTCGCCAGCGCGCCGAACTCACGCGGCAACTGATGGACGCGCTGGTTGATGTGTTGGCCCTGTCGGACGATTTCTCCATGCACGCGTCGTTGCAGCGTCTGGAGCGGGCTCAGCCGCTGAGCCAGGTCGCCCCGACGGTCAATCCGCACAGCGAGCGGACGCTCAAGTCGAACGCCGAGAACAGCTACTGCCGGAGCCAGCACTACGAGTTGGTCCGCCACGTTTACCGGCCCGAGCTGGAGGTGTTCTGGGACTGGGTCCTGGGAAAGATCGACTCGGGCGACAAGACGCCGTGGAAGCGTCCGGCCGAGTTCTCGGCGCAGGCCAAGCAGATCGCGGACAAGTTCTACGAGACGCCGTTGGCGGAGATGGCCCCGGCGGCGCGAGAACCCGCGGCGTTCGCCGCCGCATTGACGCGTCTGAGCGGCCTGGTGAAAACAGCGGTCGGCGAGGTGGAAGAGTCCCACTGAGCCGGCCGGCAAGCGCAACGTGACAAGCCCATGCATGCCTGTTACGAGAGCCCGGCGTGGGGGCAACCGCGGGGGAGGTGGAAGGCGGGGGCTCAGACGTACAGAATTCAATTTTGCCGGAGCAAACGCTTAGCCAATTGGCTGAACTCAACCCCGGCAAAATTGAATTCTGTACGTCTGAGCCCGATCAGGAGGAATCTATGCAACGGTCAGCAAGAAAACTCGCGTGTTCGGCCGTCGTGCTGCTGCTCGCGGCGACGAGTTCCCAGGGAGGCAGCGAGCCGGCATCGGACTGCCCGCTCGTGCCGGTTCCGAAGTCGTACCGCGACCACGGTCAGGCCTGGCCGCTGCTCGGGCCGGAGCAGGCGGCCATCGTGCTGGGCGCGGAGGCTGCGGAACCGGAACGCTATGCCGCCCAGCGATTGCAGACGCACGTCGAGCGGCGTTTCAAGCGGCGGCTCCCGATCGTGGCCGAAGTGGCGCTGACCAGCGCTGTCCGGCAGGTCTTTCTGCTCGGCCAGCGGAGCACCAACCCCTGGGTGGACAAGCTGTGCCGCGAGCGGAAGATCGAACTGGCCGCAAGCAGCCCGCCCGCTCCGGGTGCGGATGCCGGCTCGCGGAGTGGGCCGTCTCCGCGGGAGGATGCTTTCGCCATCGAGTGCCTGGAGGACCAGGGCCGGCAGGTGGTGCTCGTGGCCAGCAGCAATCCGCGCGGCGTGATCTATGGGCAGGACGCGGTGTTCGATCTGCTGCGCGTCGAGGCGGGCCAGACGCTGTTGCCCGTGGTTTCGGTCCGCGACTGGCCGAGCATCGCTTGGCGAGGCCGGCCGCATTCGGTGCTCCGCCAGCACCTGGTCCCCGGCGCGCTGGACGCCTACGTCCGCGCCCGGCTGAACTTTACCGACGTGCGCGACGACCCGCACGCCAAGGCCACGAACGTCTATCCCGCGCGGAAAGCTTCGATGGGCTTTCCGGCCGGCGTGCCGGTGGATGCTGCCAGTGTCGGGCGCATGGTGCAAGAGTCGCACCGGCGCGGGCTGTTTGTGTACGGCACCGTGTCCTGCGGCGTACCTCAAGCCCGCCATGACGACGTGCTCCAGACGTTCGGCCAGTTAAGCGGATTGGGGGTCGACGGGCTATGGATCTCGTTTGACGACGTGGGCGGCGGCGAAGCGGCGCCGGAACTGATCGGCCGGGTGCTCCAGTTCGGCCAGCAGCGCGGCATGACCGGGCGGCAAATCGCGACGACTCCGCCGAGCGGCGACTATCAGAGCATCGACACGCCGTTCAACCGCCGCGCGGCTCAGGTGCCCGGCTTTGCGGACGCCCAATGGTTCTTCACGCGCGTGCCCTGCCCGGCGGACGCGGACGCGGCGCGCCAGATCGGCCTGCGCCGGCTGCCCGGCTGGTGGCATAACCTGGTCGATTTCGGCGTCGGGGGCGGCTTCCTTCACAACGGCGATATCCTCGTCAGCTTGCGGGCCGACGACCGGCCGGGCTACGTCGAGCCGCAGCCGCTGTCGCGCGGCTGGCACGCGCCCTCGGACGATCAACTGCGAGAGGCCGACAAGTACACCGATCACGTGCTGCTGTGGGGCGTGGTCGGTGGTTGGCCGGAGGAGTACCAGATGGCCGTACTGGGCATCTGGGCCTGGAACCCGGCGGCCCACGACTGGGGCCAGACGCGGCGAGCCATCTATCGCTATGTCTACGGTCCCGCGCAAGTGGAAACCGCTTGGACGACGGACGACAAGCTGGCGGAACTGAAATCGCTGTTCCATCTGCCGCTGTGGCGATTCGAGCCGAACAAGGGCTGGCCTTGCCGGCTGAAGCAGGCTGCGGATCGGCCGCGAGCCCTGGCCCTGATCGACGAAGTGGAGTCGCTCAGCAGCCGCCTTGCCGCGGGCGCGCCCGGCGAGACGGCCATCGATCCGGCTCGGCTGGAGAGCGTTTACCTCGAACCGCTGCGAACGACGCTGCTTTACGCGCGCAAGATGGCCTTGCTGGAGTACCCCGAAGACTGGGCGGTCGATGTCGAGGACCGGGTCTTCTCGTTGCTCGACGACGGGCAGGCCGGCGAGGCGGAGCAGACGCTGACCGCGGGGCGCCAACGGCTACAGCAACAGCTCGCCCGCATCGGCGGCGAATTGGAGGGCCTGAAGGGGCTCCGGGAATATCGAACGTACTGGGAAAACCGGCTCCCGCCGCTGGAAGCGTGGGAGGGATTGGCCGCACAAAAGCGGGTGACCATGCTGGCCCGCTTGGAGCGGTTGCTCAAACTGAGCCCGGCCGAACTGATGCCCTACAAGGCGGCGACGGCGGCAGACGTGGCGGCGTTGTTTGCTGACTGGGAACGGCCGCCGGCCGGCAAGCTGCTGGCCGAGTTGTCCGCCGCCGACTGGCTGCGTGCCGCGCCTCGCTGGCGTGGGGCTTATGCCGTGGGACCTGCGGAATTGGGCGGACGCCGGAGCCTGGCCCTCGGGTATCCGGCCGGGGTCGCCTCGACGCCCGGCGATTATGCCGAAGTACGCGCCGAGTTGCCGGCGCCGAAAGGGGCGAAGCCGTTGTTCCTGGACGTCTGCATCGAGGATACCCGCTCGGACAACCAGTGGCGCGAGTACCGTTTCATGCAACTGTGGGCCAACGGCCAGTTGCTCTGGGAGGAGGACGTGGCGCCGGATCGCCAGGGCCGCACGTGGGTGAGCGTCGACGTGTCCGCTGCGGCCAAAGCGGCCGACGTGCTGCAGCTGCGATTCCGTGTCACGGAGAAGCGCAGCGTCAGCAACCATCTGAGCCTCACGTTCCTGGGACCCGTGCGGCTGCGCGAAGGGGACTGAGAAGCCACACGCTGAACGGCGCCCGTGAAAACGGCACGCCGGTGAGGAGACTTCAATGACCATGACTGCGATCCTGCTCGCCCGTTTGTTGCTCGTCCCGCTGTCGGCCCTGGCCGCCGGCGAATCGGGGGACTGCCCGCTGGTGCCCGTGCCGAAGGTGTATCGCGACAGCGGACGATTCTTGCCGCTGGGCGGGGAGGGCGAGGCGGCCATCGTCATCGGGGCGGAGGCGACCGAGCCCGAAACGTACGCCGCTGCTCGCTTGCAGACGCTCGTCCAGCGGCGGTTCCGGCGGCAACTCGCGATCCTCAAGGAGGACGCGGTTCCTCAAGGCGTGCGCCAAGTCCTGCTGCTCGGCCAGCGCACGACCAACGCCTGGCTCGACCGCTTATGCCGAGAGCACCAGATCGAGTTCCCTCCAGGCGACCCGCAGGCTGCGGGTGCGGAGTCCGGCCTGCCGAGTGTCCCGTCGACGTTCGAAGACGGTTTCCTGCTCGAGGCCGTCGACGACGCAGCGCGCCAGGTGGTGCTTGTCGCCGGAGCCAATGCTCCGGGCGTGATCTACGGCCAGAACGCCCTGTTCGACCTCGTCCAGCAGCGCGACGGTCGTGTCGGAGTGCGCGTCGCGGCGGTCCGGGATTGGCCCAGCATTCGCTGGCGCGGCCGAGCCCACTGGCGGCTTCGCGTGCACTTGGTGCCCGGCGTGTTCGACTGCTACGCACGCTATCGGGTCAATTTCACGGACGTCCGCGACGCGGACACGCCGGACGGCTACGCCGCGATGGGCTTCCCGCCGGGATTCAAAATCGACGTACCCGTCACGAAGCAGGTGCTCGACGAAGCGCATCGGCGCGGAATGTTCGTCTACGGCACGGTCTCGTGCGGCGTCAAGTCGGAACGATACGAGGCGGCGTTGGGCACGTTCACCGAGCTGATCAAGCTGGGCGTCGACGGGATCTGGATCTCGCTGGACGACTCCGGTGCGGGCGAGGACGCACCGCAGATCGTCCGCCAGGCGTTGGCCTTGGGCGCCGAGCACGGGATGACCGGCCGCCGCACGGCGGTCACGCAGCCGGTCGGATCGTACGAAATCATCGACACGGAATTCAACCGCGTGACGGCCTCCATTCCCGAATACGCGGCTGCCCAATGGTTCATCACGCGGCCGCCGTGCCGGGAAGACTGGGAGGCGACGCGCAAGCTGGGGCTGAAGTTGCCGCCCGCCTGGTGGCACAACCTGTTCAACATCCGGGGCGGGTTCCTGCACAACGGCAACGCCATCCAATCGCTGCGTGCCGACGGCCGTCCGGCCTACCTGGACATCCAACCGCTGCAGGCCGGTTGGGGCAATCCCACGTACGAACAACTCCGCGCGGCGGCCCGGTTCACCGACACCGCCATGCTGTGGGCGTTGTACGATGGCTGGCCGGAGGAATACGAAGTCGGGGCGCTGGGCATCTGGGCGTGGAACCCGGCTCAGCACGACTGGGCGCGCACGCGGCGGGCGATCTATGCGGATGTGTACGGTCCCGCGCAGGCGGCCACGGCCGCGGCCTTCGACGACACGTTGAGCGAATTGAAGGGACTGTTCGAGCTGCCGGTGCGGCACTATCTGCCCAACAAGGGCTGGCCGCCGCGTCTGAAAGAGGTCGCCGACCGGCCGCGGGCGCTGGAGTTGCTCGACCGGCTGGAGTCGTTGCGCGCGGTGCTCCAGGAGCGTGCTCCGGCCGAAACACTGCTGGACCCGCAGCGTTTGAGCGCCACCTACCTGGAACCCATGCAGGCCACGCTGGCTTACGCCCGCAAGATGGCCCAACTCGATTACCCGGAGTACACGTTCGGCCCGTCGTTCGAGGAGCGGGCGAGCGAACTGTTTGAAGACCGCGGGCCGGCGGAAGCGGAATCCGCGATCGCCGCAGTCGCCGCGGAGGTCCAGCCGCAACTCGCGGCCGTGGCCGAAGCCTTGCAGGGCCTGAAGGGTGTCCAGGAATACGTGGCTTACTGGAACCAGCAGCTCGTGGACAGCAAGGACTGGCCGACGCGAGCGGCTCAGCGCCAGGCTCGGATGCAGGCCGCGTTCCAGGGCCTGGTCCGCGACGGATTCAGCCCCTGCCTGGTCGACGAGCGGCTCGACGAGGCCGGGTACGGCGCGTGGCTCGGACAACTTGCCTCGCCACCAGCGGGTCCCGTGTTGGCCGGGCTCCCGGCCGAGCAATGGCTTGCCCAGCCGCCGCGCTGGCGCGCGCCGTGGGCCCTGGGGCCGCTGGACTGGCGCGAGCAGAAGCTGACCGCGATCGCCTTCCCGCGCCGGAGCCCTTCCAAGACCGGCGACTTCGCCGAGGTGCGGGCTACCGTGCCCCGGCCCAGCTTCACCGGCCGGCTGCACTTGGACCTATTCGTCAACGACACGAAGATTGACCCGGAGTATCCCCAGTATCGGTACCTGGAACTTTGGATCAACGACCGCTTGGTGTGGGAAGAGGACATCACGCTGGCGCGAGCCGGCAGGGAATGGCTGTCGCTGGACGTGACGGACGCCGCCCAGTCCGCCGCCACGCTGGCGATCCGCTTTCGCCTGGTCGACCGGCGGCCCGTAGGCAGCTACGGAAGCGTCACGTTCCTCGGCCCGTTGCGGCTGCGGGCGACCGGCCAGTGAGCGGGATCCACGATTCCAACCTGTTTGCCGCCCAGTTCGACGTGGTCCGCCCCCAGGTGCGGTCGTCCGCGGCGGGCGTCATGCTGGCGTTCGGTTTCCTGGTCGGCGCGGCGGGCCCGTGGCTGCTGGGGTTGATCAAACAGACCCACTGCCTGACTTTCGAGATGGCCTCGCTTTCGGTAGCCTATGGGGCGGCCACCGACGGCATGTTCCTGGCCCTGAAACGGTTTTTCCCTCGAGATCACATTCCACCGCAGGCAAGTGCGTCAGACGCGCCTTCCTGACGACCGGGCTTCAACCTTAACGGAGGCAATCTGATGAACCGATTGGCGCTCTCGATCGTCATGGCAAGTTCCTTGCTGGCCGTGACCGTTGCCGCCCAGCCGCCGGGCGACAAGCCGTTCCTGGCCGGCGCGGCGACCAGCAACATCACGCCCTGGCTGGGCGACGGGTTGGTCGGCAATTTCGGCACGCCTCCGCCGGCCAAGCACATTCACGACGAGTTGCACGCCCGTTGTTTCGTGCTCGACGACGGCACGACGCGGATCGCGCTGGTCGTCTGCGACAACATCTACATCAGCCGCGAAGTGTTGGACGATGCCAAGCGGCAAATCACCGAGGCGACCGGCCTGCCGGCGGACCGGATGCTCATTTCGGGGACCCATACGCACTCGTCCGTGAGTGCCCGCTGGAAGAACCCTCTCCAGCCCGAAAAGGAGTTCACCGAGTATCAACGATTCGTGGCCCATCGCATCGCCGACGGAGTGCGGTGTGCGATCAATAATTTGCAGCCGGCGCGGGTCGCCTGGGGCACGGTGGACCTGCCGGGGCAGGTGTTCTGTCGCCGCTGGTTGATGAAGCCTGGCACGGAATTATTGAATCCCTTCGGAGAACCGGACCAGGTCAAGATGAACCCGGGCAACAGCCCGGACCTGCTCCAGCCAGCCGGACCCGTCGATCATCAAATCGCGTTCTTGGCCATCGAGACGCTCGAGGGCCGGCCCCTGGGCCTGGTGGCCAATTACTCGCTGCATTACGTGGGCGGAACCGGCCCGAATCATGTCTCGGCCGATTACTTTGCCGTGTTTGCCGACCGCATCCAGGAGTTGCTCGCCGCCGATCGGCAGGATCCACCTTTCGTGGCCGCGATGAGCAACGGCACCAGCGGCAACATCAACAACGTCAACTATGCGGTTTCCCGCCCGAAACGGCAGCCTTACGAGCAGATCCGCCTGGTGGCGGACGAGTGTGCCCAGGCCGTGTGTCGGGAATACAAGAAGCTTGTGTGGCACGAGCGGGCGCCGCTGGCCATGCGGCAGCGGGAGCTGGAACTGGCGGTCCGCAAGCCCACGCCGGCGCAATGGGCCCACGCCCAGAAGGTGCTCTCCGAGCCCGAGCGGCCCGACAAGTTTCCGCACGAGCGCAGCTATGCGCAAAACGCCCTGCTGTTGCAGAACTCGCCCGATCGGGTCCGCGTCATCCTGCAAACGGTGCGGATCGGGGAACTGGGAATCGCGGCCATTCCGTTTGAAGTCTTCTCGGAAATCGGCTTGGAGTTGAAGGCCCGCAGCCCGCTGAAGCCCAGCTTTACCATCGAGCTGGCCAACGGCGGCTACGGCTACCTGCCAACGCCGGAGCAGCACCAACTGGGCGGCTATGAGACCTGGCTGGGCACCAACAAGGTCGAAGTCCAGTCGTCAGTCAAGATCGTCGACGCCCTGCTCGAGATGTTCGCGGAACTGAAATGATGTCCAGCTCGATGACACAACCGATCAAGGACGAAGACAACCCACCCAACTTCCCTTTCAGGAACCCGACCATGAAAACAACACGCGCCTGTCTGTTGCCCCTCATCCTCACGGCTACCATCCTGCCAGCCGCCGAGTTGCGGATCGGCGGCGCCACCACGAGCATCACCCCGGATCAACCGGTTGCCCTCGACGGTCATCGGAATCTGAGGATCTCCAACAAAATCGAATCGCCCGTGACGGCCACGGCCCTGGCCTGGGAGTCTCGCGACGGAGACCAAGTGCTCGACCAGGCGATCATGGTGTCGTTGGATCTGGTGGGCGTCCGCGACGGCATCTTGAAGACGGTGCGTGAGAAGGTGAAGCCGCGTCTGGCGGACTTCGACGTGCGCAAGCTGTTCATGAACGCCACGCACACGCACAACGCGCCGGTGACGCTCGAAGGCCGCTACACGCTGCCCGAACAAGGCAATATGAAGCCCGCCGAATACACGGAGTTCATGACGTCCAAGGTCGCCGACGCAGTCGTCGAGGCGTGGCAGAAGCGCCAGCCGGGAAAGGTCGGCTGGGGGTTGGGCCACGCCGTCGTGGCCCAAAACCGACGCGCTGTGTACGCGAACGGGACCGCCCAAATGTACGGCGCCACCAACAACAAGGACTTCCGCGGCATCGAGGGCTATGAGGATAACAGCCTGGACGTACTGTTCTTCTGGGACCAGCAAGACCAACTCCTGGCCACCGTGATCAACGTGCCTTGTCCGGCGCAGGAAGCCGAAGGCGGCCTGGCCATCCACGCCGATTTCTGGCACCCCGTGCGCGAGCGGTTGCGCCAGCAGCATGGCAAGGATCTCTTGGTCCTCGGCTGGGCCGGCGCGGGCGGCGATCAGACCTCGCGGCCCATGGTCCGCAAGGCGGCCGAGCAGCGGATGCGCGCCCTGCGCGGGCTGACCGGCCTGGAGGAGGTCGCCCGCCGCATCGTCGACGGCTGGAAGGACGCTTACGCCGGAGCGCGCCAAGACATGCGCACGGACGTGGTGCTGCGGCACTGTGTCCAGGAGATTGAATTGCCTTACCGCCAGGTGACCGAAGCGGAAGTGGCCGAAGCGCGGCGCGAGGCCGCCAAGTTCGCCGAAGATCCCGCCCAACGCTGGAACTACCGCTGGCATCAGGGCGTGGTGGAACGCTACGAGGCTCAGCAAGCCGGCGGCGAAGGACTCTTCCCCATGGAGTTGCACGCGCTGCGGTTGGGCGACGTGGCGATTGTCACCAACACGTTCGAACTGTACACCGACTACGGCGTGCAGATGAAAGCCCGCAGTCCCGCCGTGCAGACCTTCGTCATCCAACTGACCGGTTCCGGCGGCTATCTGCCCAGCGAGAGGGCCGTGCGCGGCGGCGGCTACGGCGCGGTCATCCAAAGTAGTCGGATCGGCCCGGAAGGCGGCCAGGTCCTCGTCGATCGCACTCTCGAAGCAATCAAGGCCTTGTGGCCGGAGTCGAAGTAATCCGGATCGAGGCTCACCGTCTATGGGAAATGTCGGGGCGAGACTATGAACAAGATCATCGCTGGCATGACCGTGGCTACGCTCTGCACAGGAATGTACGCGCTTGCGGAGCCGCGTGTCGTCCAGGAGGCGCGCGGCTACAACTCGTGGCCGATGATTCAGGCGCTCGGGGAAAAGCTGGTCTGCGTGTACAGCCGCGGCACGTCGCACACGATCGCTGAAGACACCCGCGCCGTTTACGCACGAACCTCCACGGACTACGGAAAGACGTGGACGCTGGAAACGGTCGTCGCCAACACCCCGGGCTACGGCGAGGTCGCCGTTGGAAAGGGGCTGGATTCCCAGGGCGCGATGTTCCTCTGGGTGCGTCGCATGAACGGATCGGAGTGTGTTCAAGACCTCTACCGCACCACGGATGGTGTGAAGTTTGTGCGCGTGGCGACGCCGAAACTGGCCGTAGCACCCGTGCAGATCACCGACATTTTCGCGGTCCCCACGGTCGGGCTCATGGCCCTGTGGTTCGCAGGGAACTACGGCGATGATGGCCCGAGTCACGCGTGGGGCACGCTGATCAGCCGTGACAACGGCGCCACTTGGGGCCAGACCACCATCGAGTCCAAGTTGACCAAACCGCAGTGGCCGACCGAGCCCTCCGCTGTCTACCTCGGCCATGGCAAGATTCTCGTCGTCGCACGGACCGAGCAGGGAGGCCGCCCTCAATTCCAGCTGGTTTCATCGGACTACGGTGCGACGTGGGCGCGCGCCCCAACCAACATCAGCGATGTCCTGATCTCCACGCCGAGCCTGATCCTCGACGCCGAAACGGGTCTGTTGAGCAACTACTACTAGCAGCGCGGCAAGGGAATTCTGTGGCGTCGGGTCGTCGATCCCGACCGCGTGTTCGGCCATCCGCTCGAGTGGCCCGCCTCCGAGCCCGTCGCCACGGGCAGTCCGATCACGGTTGATGCGGGCAACGCGAACGCCACCGCGATCGGGGGCACACACTACGTCGCTTTCTACTCCGGCAAGGATCCTGACACGGCGATCCTGGTATCAGTGCTCCCCGCACCGGCTGCGGGGAACTCGCTTGTCAGCCCCTCGCGCCCCGCTGCGACGCGAAACTGAACGACTACCGGCTGGAAGGCGGTGCGGCGTGGCTGGTCGACGCGATGGCCGACAGAACCCAATGAACGCTCATCGGCCACCGGCTGAGCTTCTCGCTGACCGGACAGACTTCGGGCCACGCGAAAGCCCAGGGAATCATCGCGGTCGTCCGGCGAAATCCAGCGGCGATACGCCGCACCGCAGCGTCAGACGCCGAACTCCCAGCCGCCGCCCCGGAACACCCGGCCTGCGCCCACCGAGGCACCGGACGGGGTTCCAGACTCGTTCCTGGCCACACCTTGCTCGGGCTGCTTTCACTGGACTACAATAGGCAGCGCCGGACCGGCCGGCGCCGCCCGCTGGAAACACCACTCGTCTCAACCACGCAACCAGAGGTAAGCCCGATGACGTTCCTTGCGTCCCGATATGTCGTCTCGTTCGCGCTGACTGTTTCACTGGGAACGCTGCTTGGCGCGGCCCGCGGCGCAGAAACGAAGTCGCCTGAAGACTTTCCCTCGACGCCTCACTTCTGGTATCGCCCTCAGCCGCCCGGGCCGTACATCGACTGTCAGCGCGGGAACAAGGCCTTTGGGTACCTCGAAGGCAAGATCCTCCTTTCCGAGGACAACGCCCGCACCTGGGCGCACAGCGCTGCCTTTCCCGACGCCCAGAAGATCACCTTCAGCCACATTCTCAAGAACGGCAACATTCTCTTCGCCACCGGGGCAAACCTGTATCTGAGCACCGACAACCTCAAGTCCTACAAGCCGATCACCGTGAAGGACGCCAAGGGCCGCGACTATCTGCCGCACACGCCGAAGAATCCCGAGAACCCGGGATGGTACTTCCACACGCTGCCGGGCATCGTCTCTTGGGACATTGGCGGCAAAGAGATCATGGTGTGGGGCAACTACTGCAACGTGATCGGGGGCGCGACGCCCGTGAACATTTACTGTTCCACCGACAGCGGACAAAACGTGAAGCTGGCCTACACGTTTGGCTGCAACCCCAACTTCAGCGATAACGGTTCGGGCGGCGGCGGGAAAGGGGGAAACGTGTTGGGCGATCCCGACAACCCGATCATTGCTCGGCATCTCCACGGCGTCGCCTACAACCCGGCAGAGAACGCGTTCTATGCCAGCACCGGCGACGGCGACCGTCCGGAGGGCAAGGAGTGCCACTGGCTCCGCGGGACCTACGACGCCGCGAACGACCAATGGCAATGGAAGGTGATCGTCACCGCCAGCCTCAACACACG
>Ga0172371_10010546_pt1 | contig 12465 bp, 12 predicted proteins | sample Lak12m_FD_114543 | JGI IMG/M metagenome (GOLD analysis project Ga0172371, IMG submission 114543) | Freshwater microbial communities from Kabuno Bay, South-Kivu, Congo - kab_022012_12m | ecosystem: Environmental > Aquatic > Freshwater > Lake | place: Democratic Republic of the Congo: South-Kivu... | reverse complement strand
TTCGTTTGGTTTTAAATCGATACACCAGGCATTGCGTCTTAAGCGTCATATTCATGAAATTTTTGATAGTTGTAAGGAGGGTACATCAGAGGAGAAGGTATGTGCATGTCATATTCTTATCGTGGGTGCTGGGGCGACAGGTGTCGAGCTCGCAGGAGAACTATCGGTCTATTTAAGACGACTTGCAAAACAACATAATTTTCCACCAGAATTCGTTACTCTTGATCTTATTGAGACAGCGTCACGTATCTTACCTACGCTTGAGGAGAATGTGGCGAAGGAGGTTACTTACCGACTTCGAAGTTTGGGAGTTAATATTTTTTTGAATAGAGTGGTGGTAAGAGAGGGGGTGGAGACCGTTTTTCTTAAAGATATGCAGATGAAGACAAAGACGCTGATTTGGGCGGCGGGTGTTAGGGCACACCATTTATACAAAGAGATACGGGGATTGACGTGTGATGAAAAGGGAAGAGTAATTGTTGATGAATTTCTTCGTGCCGCAGACGCCGGGAGTGTGTACATAATTGGTGATGGTGCTTCAACGCCCTATGCGGGCATGGCACAGACAGCATTGCGTGATGCGAGGGTTGCCGCAAAAAACATTATCGCAAATTTGGATGGAGGGAAGATGTTTGCATACAGACCAGTTGCCGCATCCCAGATCATGCCGGTTGGTGAGGGTTGGGCTGCTGCGCTTATAGGTCACTGGCGTTTTTATGGAAAACTTGCGTGGTGGCTGCGGCGTATTGTCGATCTTCGTTATTTTCTCTCAATTCTTCCCTTACGCAAAGCACTTCTTGTTTTTAAAGAAGGTACTTCGCTTTGTGAATCGTGTGAAATTTGCTCTCACGCAGGGGAGGTGTTATAGTTTCCTCAGTTCTTTTTATATGGGGGGTGTACATAAATGTCAGATGGACAGAATATGGAAAGAAGGGTTTTTACATTGCCTAAAAAAGTGATTTCGCTTTTGGAAGATATGTCCAAAAGCTTTGGTCAGGACAAAAACAAGGTTTTGAAGGTTTCAATCTTATTTTTGCATTTCGTGCTGGGAAAAGTATCCCAAGGTTATGAAATTCAATTGAAACACAGAGAGACCGGAGAGGTTGTAACGCTTCCGATTGGTATATAAAACACAAAAGCCCCCCAAGAGGGCTTTTAAAATTGCCGATTTAAATTAGCAGTCTTGACATTAGAGTGCTAATTGATAAAATATAAGTAATGATTTCAGAGCGACAGGGGCATATTCTAAAGCTCGCGCTTGATACGTATTTACGTGATAATAGCGCTATTACTTCTCAACGTCTTTTTGATGGAGGTGATTTCGAATTAAGTTCTGCGACGTTACGCAACGAACTCGCACGACTTGATGAGCTTGGATATTTGTATCAATCTCATACTTCGGGAGGGAGATATCCGACAGATTTGGCGCTTCAATGGTTTGTTGAAGAATTTGTTCTCGACACGCTTCAACCTGACCGTTTTTCAGACTCTCTTGAACATGAGTTTGTTTCCATGAATCCTAATCAGAATTTCTTTTATAACTTTGCGCAGTTTGCGGCGGATACGTGTGACAGTTTCTGTAATGTGCATGTAGATGAGGTAAGTTATCAGGCAGGACTCGATGATTTGTTTTCACACCTCGATACTGATTCTTCGGAGACTATGCGAACTATTGTGCGCGACATCGAACGTCTTAACGAGCGACTACGAGATTTCAACAAGCAGAATGATAGGGAGTGTTTAGAGATATTTATTGGAGAAAAAAGTCCTGTTACTGAAAGTAAGGATCTTGCCGTGTTACTTCTTAAGATGCATAATGCTGACTTCGATGGGGTAACCGTCCTGATCGGTTCAAAACGTATGCCATATAAGAGAAACATATCATTTTTAGAAGCGTCGAAACAATTTTTAGAAAAAATGTAATTATGGACCAAGATAGTATACAAAACAAAAACGAAGAAGAAATAAAAGAGGACACAAGTGATATTGGTATAGAAAGAATAAAACGTGAGAGGGAGGAGTATCTTGCGGGGTGGCAGAGGGCGCGGGCTGATTACCTTAACGCACAGAAGGAAGAAAGAGCTCGGTTCGAGGAGTTTAGGAAGATGGGGTTAAGGGATTTTGCGACTGACCTGCTTGTCGTGCTCGATAGTTTTGATGCGGCACGGCGATCGCTTAAGGACGAGGTACTTATAAAAGAATTGGGAAGAGTTGAAGATCAGATGCGAGGGGTATTGAAGCGATATGGGATTGAGGAGATAGCGGTTGTGGTGGATACCGTGCAAAATCCTTCGCTTCATGAGGCGATTGAGGTGGTGGAGGTAGAAAAATTGAGCGGAACCATTGTCGAGGTTTTGCAAAAGGGATATACACTCCATGGGAATGTGATTCGTACTACAAAAGTTAAGGTTGCGAAATAAAAACATTAATCATAAATCTCGAATCTTGAATCATTGAACATAGGGCATACGAATAAATAGAAGTTTTTGTATGATCTATGATTCATGATCTATGATTCATGAAATACTATGGCAAAAATATTAGGTATTGATCTTGGTACGACAAACTCCGCGGTTGCGGTTATTGAGGCTGGTACGCCAAAGATTTTAGAAAACGCAGAGGGAAACAGAACCACACCTTCGGTTGTCTCCCTTTCAAAGTCGGGAGAGCGTGTGGTGGGCCTTCTTGCAAAAAGACAGGCAGTGACGAATCCGAAAAATACTATTTATTCAGTAAAACGTTTGATTGGAAGAAAGTTTACTGATGAAGAGGTGCAGCGAGATAAAAAATGGCTTTCCTATGATTTACGAGAAGCAACAAACGGCGGGGTAGAAATTAAAATGGGAGATACGTGGCATAGGCCAGAGGAGATTTCTGCAATGGTGCTTCAAAAACTTAAGGCAGATGCGGAAGCAAAAACAGGGGAAACGATTAGTGAGGTAATTATTACAGTTCCAGCCTATTTTGGCGACGCGGAACGTCAGGCTACAAAGAATGCAGGCGAGATCGCAGGGCTTAATGTAAAAAGGATATTAAATGAACCAACCGCTGCTGCTCTTGCATACGGATTGAATAAAAAGAAGGATGAGAAAATTGTTGTATACGATTTTGGCGGAGGGACATTTGATGTATCTGTGCTTGAGATAGGGGACGATGTGATTGAGGTAAAACGTACAGGAGGCGATGTACATCTCGGAGGAGATGATTTCGATAAAATTATTATTGAATACCTCGTGGGTGAATTTAAAAAACGTGAGGGTATCGATCTTACCAAGGATAGTCTCGCGACACAGCGACTTAAAGAGGCGGCGGAGCGTCTTAAACACGAGCTTTCGACAAGCGTTGAATCGGAGGTAAATCTTCCTTTTATTACTTCCGATGCTTCTGGGCCAAAACATTTTGAGGTAAAAGTGTCACGCGCGACGCTTGAGGGTCTTGTACATACGTTGATTGATAGATCGGTCGATATTACTAAAAAAACCGTGGAGGAGGCGGGGTATAAGCTAGGCGATGTAAATGAAGTTATTCTTGTGGGGGGGCAGACACGTATGCCGGCGATTCAGGAGGCAGTTAAGAATTTATTCGGCAAAGAGCCACATAAAGGTATTAATCCAGATGAGGTGGTGGCTATTGGGGCGGCCGTTCAGGCGGGTATTTTACAAGGCGACGTGAAGGACGTTCTTCTCCTTGACGTAACGCCTCTTTCCTTGGGTATTGAAACGCTTGGCGGCGTGTTTACCAAGGTCATCGAGAAAAATACGACTATCCCAACTAGTCGCGCACAGACATTTTCCACCGCGAGTGATAATCAACCTTCTGTTGAGATTCATGTGTTGCAAGGCGAGCGCGAAATGGCGTCTGATAACAGAACACTTGCGCGCTTCGTTCTTGATGGGCTTCCTCCGGCGCCGCGTGGTGTGCCACAGGTTGAGGTTTCTTTTGATGTTGATGCAAATGGAATTCTTAATGTCTCGGCAAAAGACAAGGCGACTCAAAAGGTGCAATCTGTACGCATTGAAGCTTCGACAGGGCTTTCTGACGCAGAGATAGAACGTATGAAAAAGGATGCAGCCTTGCATGCTGATGAGGATAAGAAAAAGAAGGAGCTTGTGGAGGCGCGTAACGTAGCAGATGGTATGATACATATGGCGGAGAAGACCATGCGTGAACAGGTAGGCAAAATGAGCGAGGAGGATAAGAGGGAACTTCAAGAGCTTATAGAGCTTTTAAAGAAAACAAAAGACAGCGATACTGTGGATGAGATAAAGAATGCAACAGAAAAACTTTCCCAGGTTCTTTCGCGCATAGGCGCAAAGATGTATGAGGATAAAGCAGGGGAGGGAGCACCCGCACCCGATGTGACCACGGAACCAAAAGAAGACGTAAAAGATGAAACCAAAAAAGAAGGAACTGAATAATGGGGGAGAACACCCAGGGACATCTATTAAGGCGTCTCTGGGTGTTGTTATTGTTTTTGTTATAGCCTTGGGGATTGGTTTCTTGGGAAACAAATTGCTTGTATTTTCTCCTTTGTTTGGAATAGCGAGTTCATGGTGGTTTCTGGGGGGTAGTGTGTTTTTTCTTTCTTTTCTTTGTATCATCGCTCTTCTTGCAACAAGTAAAAAATTAATTGTATGTACTCAGATTGGCGGTGTTGTTGGGTTGTGTCTTGGTGCGTCATTTTTTCCAAAAACTTCTCTTGATGTTTTATTTCTGCTCCTTATTCTTTCCGGGATGGTGTGGGGAGGATTCTCCGTATTTCATGAAAAAGAAGAGGCGCTTAAGATACGTTGGGGTCGAGTTATTCGTGGTGGTATGGGATGGTATCTTAATGTACTTGCCGTTTTTCTCGTGATGCTATATATGAGTATGTTTAACGTTGCCACTGAACGTATTATACTTCCTCAAAGCTATGTGCGAGATATGCTTGATTCCGCAACACCATTTGTACAAAAGATTTTACCGGGATTTAGTGGAGGTATAGGATTTGATGCATTTCTTACACAAGAGGCCGAAAGAAGATTTGATGCATACGCAAAGGAATCGTTTGGTGCTGATGTGGATATAAATACGCCACAAATTAAAACTCAGAAAAAACAGATCATGCGCGATATCGTCAAAGAACTGAGGGGTCAGTGGGAGGAGCTCACGGGTTCTCGCGTTGAGCCCTCTACGCCTCTTTATGACGTTGTATATCGTAGCGTAAATGACAAAATAGTTCCGCCCGCATTTAAGGGGACGCCGCTATTTCTCGTTGTCCTTGCGGTACTTGGTTTTTTGATTGCAAGGGGCTTTGGTATTTTTGTGCATTTAGGTGTTCTTTTGTTTGGGTATATTCTTTTGGAGCTTTTAGTCGTAGCGGGTGTTATAACTATTCAATTTGAACCAAGGAGCAAGGAAATATTTCTCCTTTCTTAATATTTGAAACCATGAAAGATTTTTATTCGATTCTAGGTGTTACAAAAGGAGCCTCTGAGGAGGAGATTAAAAAAGCATATCGAAAGCTTGCGCGTGAGCATCATCCTGATCGTGCGGGTGGTAATGAACAAAAGTTTAAGGAGGCAAGTGAGGCATATCAGGTTCTTTCCGATAAAAAGAAACGTCAATATTATGATCAATTTGGGACTGCTCCTGGTGGGCAGGGGCAAGGTCAGCAGGGTTTTGGTGGGTTCGATTTTCAGTCGGGTGGTTTTAATTTTGATGGTTTTGATGCCTCTGGGTTGGGGGATATGTTTGGAGATTTGTTCGAAGATATCGGATTGTCTCAGCGCCGGCGTACACGAGAAAAAGGAAACGATATTGTGCAGGATGTTGAATTGACCTTTGAGGAGGCGTTTAAGGGCACTACGAGAAAACTTTCGTTTGATGATTTTATTTCTTGTGTTGACTGTAAAGGATCTGGAGCGCTTTCGTCAAAGACTAAACAGTGTACTGAGTGTAATGGACGTGGAGAGATTCGTGAGACGAAAAAAAGCTTTTTTGGTACATTTGCGAAAGTGGTAATGTGTGGCGTTTGTCATGGAAAGGGAAATGTGCCAGAGAAAGAATGTAACACTTGCAGGGGCGCTGGGCGTACGAAGAAACGTAAGGAATTAGACGTTGATATTAACGCTGGTATTGATGATGGACAAATTATTAAAGTTGTTGGTGCGGGATCTGTGGGTGAGAGAGGTGTAGGCACTGGTGATTTATATCTACGTGTCCACGTACAGTCTCATACGCGATTTATTCGCCATGGAGTCGATGTCGTGTCTGCGATTACGGTGAACGTGGCGGAGGCATTGTTGGGAAAGGAGGCTGTGTTTGAAAACATAGATGGAGAGAAGTTGCGTCTTCGTGTGCAACCTTTCAAAACAACACCACAGGTAATAATTTTTGAGGGAAAGGGTTTTCCTCATCTCAACTCCTCTCGTCGTGGTAAACTTATTATAGAAGCTCACCTCAAATTTCCAACACGTTTAGATGGTGACTTCCGGGAAATTTTAGAGAAGTATAAAGATAAATTGTAATGATACAGGCCTTGTTGATCATTTTGTTCTTGGGGTTTTTTGCCTTGTGTTATTTTTTGTATGCTTTTTCTCTCAATTTGAGACATCGTGATGAAAGGTTGGTAGCACAACTCCAGTCTACTACCGCGGAGGCGCATCGTACGAATGCGCTTTTGTTTCAACAGATGAATGATTTGACCAATCAGATGAACACACGGCTTCGTGAAGGTCACGAAAGCATGCGTCATTCAAGTGAAATGTTTCAGGCACGTATTCATTCTATGGGACAGGAGATTACGAAGGTAAGTGAGGTAGCGAAAGACATTTCGTCACTTAAGGATATCCTCTCTGTACCTAAAATGAGAGGTGGACTGGGGGAGTTAATGTTGTCGCAACTTCTTGTCGAGATACTCCCCAGGGAACATTTTGAAGAGCAACATACTTTTAAAACAGGGGAAACGGTTGACGCGGTTATTATGTTTAAGGATAAACTTGTTGCGATTGATTCAAAGTTTCCTCTTGAGGATTTTGTGCGTTTTAACGCAGCAGAGGGAGATGAGGAGAAGGCTTCGTTTCGAAAGGCATTTGTGCGTTCGGTGAAAAATAGAATAGATGAGGTAAGCAAAAAGTATATTCTTCCTGATGAGCATACCCTCGAGATAGCATTTATGTATGTACCCTCCGAGCATATTTATTATGAATGTATTGTACGTGGTGAGGACACGCTTCTCGAGTATGCATTTAAAAAACACGTAATCCCTGTTTCTCCGAGTACATTATATACGTATTTACAGACAGTGCTTATTGGTTTGCGAGGTATGCAAATTGAACATCAGACGCAGGAGATTCTTAACCATTTATCTCGACTCAGGGATGATTATAGGAAATTTGAGGAGCGTTTTCTTACGTTGGGGAAACATCTCACTAATATGCGTTCTGCTTATGAAGATTCTGAAAAACGCCTGCACCGTTTTTCAGATAAGCTTCTTAAAGCGGAACAACCCCTTATTTCGATTGCTGAAAGCGAGTCGATCGAAGAATCTGTTTCATGACAGCCGTTGCTAAATACACCTTTTCCTCGTTAGAGGAGGCGCTACTTACCACACTTTCGTGTTTTAATGCATTAAAAATTTATCCTACCTCATTTGAATTATTTTCTTTTCTTCTTAAACCACGACTTTCCACTACATGTGCAGAAAGAGACATATCATATGCTGATATTCTCGATGTTTTAGAACAACTTAAGGGACTTGATATTATCCGAGAGGAACAGGGGTTTTATTTTTTTTCTTTTTTGCAAAACACTCACAAGGGGTTTGGCACTTATCGTATTGTGACGGATGGTGTCCTTGATCAAAAATGGAGGACAGTAAAAAAGTATTTATCATTTTTTAAGTTTTTACCTTTTGTTGAGGGTGTTTTTGTGTCCGGTTCTTTGGCGGCGGGAACAGTCCGGGAAGGCTCTGATTTTGACTTTTTGGTGATTAGTCACCCGAATCGACTTTATACATTACGTCTTTTTTCTGTTATTTTTTTTGACATACTAGGAATACGAAGAAAACCGGTACACGTAGGCATTAAAATAAAAAACAAGATGTGTCTTAACCACTATCTTTCCTTGGGTTCATTGATCATGAAAGATCGGCTCGTAGAAGGAATGTTTCTTTATACGAGGCTCGTACCTATTTACCTACACCACGATACACTTATAAATGATTTTTTTCAGGCTAATGAGTGGATCCGTGATTATTTTTTTAGATCGTCGTTTGAGGAACGTGTTCGTCATTCCGAGCGCCCACGCGTTGCTTATTTATGGAGTCCTGTCCGTGCCTTTTTTGAATTTGTGTTGCGAGGACGCACGGGTGATGCCCTAGAAGCTTATATGTATACATGGCAGAAGAAGAGAATTCCTGAAGAGCAAAATTTATTTGCAACTCCTCACGAACTTAATCTTCATCCAAATCTTGAAAAACGTCATGAGCGTCTCAAGGTGGTACTAAAGACGTATTTTGATAGACTATGGTAAGGGGGTGTTAACATTCCATCTCTAGTCTGATATGCTTTGTGCAGAGGGGAATTAACAACTAGATCTAACAAGAAGGGCGGTGATTATGAGTGAAGGTAAAAAAGTCACACTACCACGAAACATTGCACCACCTTGTTCCACAGAGCAGGTGTCATGAGCTTGGTATTAAGGATAAGGATGACCAAAGAAACCTAAAAAAGATCGATGACGAGAAGCACTGGGTTTGGCACGCGCTTTTTACGAACTCTACTCCTTACGAGGTAGTACACCAGTTGTATGCTTTGTATGAAGCGCAGATGGATAGAATTATGCTGGGACGCGCAGAATGGATCACGCTTTTTGGCACAATGAGTTTGCTGGAGGCATGTGGTGAGGTGATTCGTAATTGGATGCCTCCACAATCTTTTATTCCTTTCGTTTTTTATACACACAACAAAAAGTTTCATAGTTTCGTTCAAAAACTTTTGAATACAAATCGACCATAATTGGTCACAGAGAGCCTTGCGCTCTCTTTATATTTTAATCGTTGTTGACAGGGAGCTTTATTTTGGAATACAATCATTTAGCACTCATATGTCGAGAGTGCCAGTTAAGAATTTTAATATTTAAAAATAACGATATGAAGATACAGCCATTGTCTGATCATGTCTTTGTAGAATCTGCAAAGGAGGAGGCAACGACAAAAAGCGGTATTGTGTTACCTGACACAGCCGACAAGGAGAAGCCCATGCGTGGAAAAGTTGTTGCAGTAGGTCCAGGTAAGGTAAGCGAAAAAGGTGAAGTTATTCCTATGAGCGTAAAAAAAGGAGATACCATTCTTTTTACTAAATATGCTCCTAATGAAGTTAAGGTCGATCAAAAAGAATATCTTGTTGTGCGAGAAGGTGAAATTCTTGCAATACTAGGTGAATAATCGTTATGGCAAAACACATTATTTTTAATCAAAAAGCACGTGAGGCGTTGAAGCGGGGTATTGATACGCTCGCGGATGCGGTAAAAGTTACTCTTGGTCCTCGTGGGCGAGCGGTGGTTCTTCAGAAGAGTTATGGTGCTCCCGTTATTACTCTCGACGGTGTGACTATCGCAAAGGAGATTGAGCTAGAGGATAATATTGAAAATGCGGGCGCCGAGCTTATTAAACAGGTTGCCTCGAAAACCAATGACGTTGCAGGCGATGGAACAACCACTGCTACGCTTTTGGCGCAAGCAATGGTAGGGGAGGGGCTTAAGAATGTGACCGCGGGTGTTGATCCTATTAAAATGAAAGCTGGTATGGAGAAGGCACATGAAGTAGTTATTGGTGTTTTAAAAAAGCTTTCGAAACCTGTGTCGCAGAAGGCAGAAATCGCACAGGTGGCTACCATCTCTGCGCGTGACGCGGAAATTGGAAACCTTATTGCAAGCGTTATTGATAAGGTGGGCAAGGATGGTGTGGTAACAGTTGAGGAGTCTCAGACAATGGGGCTTACTAGCGAAATTGTAGAAGGAATGCAGTTTGATCGTGGATATGTCTCTGCGTATATGGTGACAAACCCAGATCGTATGGAGTCAATATTAGAAAATCCATACATTCTCGTAACTGACCAGAAAATTTCTTCTATTAATGATATTCTTCCCTTGCTTGAAAAACTTATGCAAGGAGGAAAGAAAAACCTTGTTATTATTGCTGATGATATTGAGGGTGAAGCACTTGCGACACTCGTCGTGAATAAGCTCCGTGGAATCTTTAATGTTCTTGCTATCAAGGCGCCAGGGTTTGGAGATCGCAAGAAGGAGATGCTTCAAGATATCGCGATCGTAACGGGTGCCGAATATATTTCTGAAGAGACAGGGCGTAAGCTTGATGCGACGGATATTACCATGCTTGGTAAGGCAAGAAAGATAATTGCGGATAAGGATAAGACAACTATCGTGGGGGGAGGGGGCGCGAAGGATAAGGTCGATGCACGCGTGAAGCAGCTTAGGGCACAAATTTAAAAAACAGATTCTGAATTTGATCGCGAGAAACTCGAGGAACGTCTAGCAAAACTCGCTGGAGGTGTGGCTGTCATCAAGGTGGGTGCGCCAACAGAGGTTGCCCAGAAAGAGAGACAGCACCGTATTGAGGATGCAGTAAACGCTACAAAGGCGGCAGTTGCTGAAGGAATTGTTCCTGGTGGTGGAGTAGCTCTTGTTCGAGCACTCGCATCCGTCGAGACACTTAAAAAGAAGTTTACGAGTGATGAGGAGTTTGCCCAGGCGGTGGGTGTTGGTGTCGTGCTTGAAGCGCTCAAGGCACCTTTAAAGCAAATTGCAGAAAATGCTGGGTATGAAGGCGCCGTGGTATTAAACGAGGTGTTAAGTAAGAAGGATGCCACAGCTTATGGCTTTAACGCTGCAACAGGAGGTTACGGAGATCTCGTGAAGGATGGCATTATTGATCCTACCAAGGTAACCCGTTCTGCTCTTGAGCATGCAGTATCCGTTTCGTCACTTCTTATGATCACAGAGGCAATTGTTGCCGAGGCTCCAAAGAAAGAAGAGAAGGGTATGGGAGGCGGTGGTATGGGAATGGGTGGCGGTATGCCAGGAATGGGCGAGTACTAACACGAGAATTTAGAAGCTAGAATCTGGAATCTAGAAGTTGGTCGAAAGAAAAAAGACCTTGCATTGGCGCAGGGTCTTTTTGTTACTCCTTTGAAAACTGCAAGCGGGAGTTCGCGGAGATTCACTGCTACAACACGTTTATGTTTATTTTATTGTTCACGGAAAAAAGGGAGCTATGTTATAGCATAGCGGTGGGATGAGTGGAAATGGTTTTTGGTCACTGAAAAAATAAGGCACCCCAAGAGAGGTGCTGCTTTTTATTTAAAAACAGGAGGGGAAAGTAGTCCCATGAGGAGTGAAAGACCTAAGACGGTAAGCGTGATGGTTTGGTTTCCAAACCCAAACTGTGTCAGAATAATTTGAGTAAAGATGCTAATAAGCAGAACGACGATTAAAAGACCCATCAAACGTTTCCATCGAACTTGCATTGTGTTCGCCCTCTTTCTAGACCCTTAGGATCTACGTAATGATAGTATCACAAAACTTTGTTTTTGCAAGGGTGGTGCGATTTCAGGCTATTAAGATAGTATATAAGTATGAATTCATCTACTGAACAAATTAAGGAACGTCTTGACCTGATAAGTTTTTTGAGCGGGTATATTAAACTTACGAAGGCCGGAATTAACTACAAAGGTGTTTGTCCTTTCCATAAGGAGAAGTCACCTTCGTTTTTTGTTTCTCCTGAGAAACAGATTTGGCATTGTTTTGGATGTGGGGTGGGGGGTGACGCATTCGGGTTTCTTATGAAGTTTGAGAACATTGAGTTTCCCGAAGCGCTTAGAATTTTAGCAGAGAAGGCGGGTGTGCAACTTGATGAATATCGACGTGGATCGTATACGCAGATCGACAAGGATCTTTATGGTATTTGCGATTTTGCGGCACAATATTTTTCCGCCATTCTTTTTAGTCCAGCTGGCAAAGAAGCACTCAACTATCTTTTGGGGAGAGGGCTTAAAGAAGAAACGATACGCGAGTTTAAACTTGGATATATTCCCCCTCAGTCCGAGCTTCTCAAAAAATATTTTATTTCTCGACATATCCCTATTGAAAAAGGTGAGGCTGCTGGATTGTTTCTAAGAAAAGGGAGTGATACGTATGATCGATTTAGAGGGCGTATCATGTTTCCCATAGAAGACCGACTAGGAAGAACGGTTGGGTTCACGGGGAGGATTTTCGAGACAGATACGATACGCCTTAAGGAGCGCGGAGAGCGAGAGGGAAAGTATGTGAATACCCCAGAGACAGCCATTTTTAATAAGAGCAAGTTGCTTTATGGTTTTTCGACGACGAAGCATGCCATTCGTGAACAGAATGCTTGCATATTTGTGGAGGGGCAGATGGATTTTTTGATGAGTTATCAGGCGG
>Ga0172371_10010543_pt1 | contig 12466 bp, 9 predicted proteins | sample Lak12m_FD_114543 | JGI IMG/M metagenome (GOLD analysis project Ga0172371, IMG submission 114543) | Freshwater microbial communities from Kabuno Bay, South-Kivu, Congo - kab_022012_12m | ecosystem: Environmental > Aquatic > Freshwater > Lake | place: Democratic Republic of the Congo: South-Kivu... | reverse complement strand
GTGGAAAAGTGTATCTGGACGACACCGAGATCAGCCGCAAAGCCATGTATAAAAGGGCGCGTTTGGGGCTGGGTTATCTGGCGCAGGCACCCTCGGTGTTTGCCAAACTGAGCGTTGAGGACAATATCCTGGCGATCCTGCAGACCCTGAAGCTGCATCGCAAAGAGCAGAAACAGCGGCTGAAAGACGCTTTGGAAGAGCTTAATCTGGCGCATCTGGCAAAGCAGAAAGCCTATACCCTGTCCGGGGGTGAAAGGCGCAAACTGGAGATCACCCGGGCTTTGGTGACCAATCCCACCTTCATTTTCATGGACGAACCCTTTGCGGGAGTTGATCCCATCGCCGTGGCGGACATTCAGGATATCATTGCCAAACTGAGAGATAAAAATATTGGCATTATGATCACCGACCATAATGTGATCGAGACTTTGAAAATCGTAAATCGGGCTTATATTATCTATCAAGGCAAGGTAATCGTATCTGGTTCCTCGCTGGAGCTGATCAATGACGAGAAGGCAAAAGAGCTTTATCTGGGAGACAGATTTTTAGTAAGCCCTTTTGAGCAGAATATATGAATTCGATGGATCAATATCTATCCCTGAAACAGAAACAGGAACTGGCGCTAAAGCCCAAGATGCTGCAATCGCTGAAGATGCTGGCATTGCCGATTCTGGAACTGGAGAGCTATATCAAACAGGAGCTGGTGAATAACCCCCTGCTTGAGTTGCGCGAAGAAAAGGATGAAGAGGATATTGACGAAACCGGATTTGAACAAAGCACCCCTGAAAGCAGTGCTTCCCTGGAAGAAAACGAAGAGCCGGAAGTTCATTGCCAAACCCTTGCCGAAGCCAGGGAACTTACCGAAATTCTGGACAACTGGAATGACTATCACAGCGGCTATGACTCCTGGCACGGTGACAGCGAATCAGAGCATTCGGAGTCGTTGATCCGCTATGAGGAAAATGCCCGGGAAAATTTTATCCGCCAGCTTTTTCCCCTTGACCTGAAGGATAACGAGATGGACTTTATCACTGATCTGATAGAGTCCTGCGATAACTATGGTTTTTTACCCAAAGGCTTCAAGATCGATAATCTGGGCAGAAAATACCGCCTGCATCCCCAAGAGGCGGAAGAACTGCATCAACTGGTGCTGAACCTCACCCCGAAAGGGATCACCGCCCGCGACCTCCCTGAATGCCTGATGGCGCAGCTTAGCGATGAGCAAAAGGAAAACCGCATCATCTGCGGGATGATCGACGAGCAATTCGAAAACCTTATCCACCGGCGTTATCAGAAGATCGCCTCATACTACGGCGTTTCCGAATATACCGTGATGAAAGCCAAGGAACAGATATCCAAGCTCGATCCCAAGCCCGGACTGCGGATCACCGGCGCCAATACCGCCTATGTGTTTCCGGACGTAACGATGAAACTGATCGAAGGCGAATATGTGATCATTATCAACGACCAGATCACGCCCAATATCATCATCAGCTCCCGCTACCGGAAAATGATCAACCGCGGAAATTTCGACAAAGAGACCATGCAGTTCGTGCGGGAAAGGATAAATTCCGCCAAATTCCTGATCAAATCCATATTTATGCGGATGCGGACGCTGGAAAGGGTGTCGCTGTCCATTATCAAACACCAGTATGACTTTTTCTATTATGGCACCGGACAGATGCATCCTTTAACCTATTCCGTGATCGCCCAGGACCTGGGGGTCAGCGAATCCACCATCAGCCGCGTAGTTAAACACAAATACGCCGAAACGCCCTACGGGATATATGCATTCAAGGATTTCTTCACCTCTACCGCCGGAATTGACGACGACTATCAAAGCATTTCCCGCCAAAAGGTTAAAACTCACCTGATCCGCTTGATCGAAACCGAAAATAAAAAACACCCCTACAGCGATCAGGAACTGGTGGCACATCTGAAAGCGGCGGGACTACACATTTCCCGCAGGATTATTACCAAATACCGGGATGAACTGGGCATTTTGAACAGCCATCTCAGGAGAAAATAATGCAGCACTATCAAGTGATAATCATCGGGGGAGGACCTGGAGGCTATGAAACAGCCATCCGCCTCGCCCAGTATAATATCCCCTGTCTGGTGATCGAAAAAGCCAGGCTGGGGGGAATTTGCCTGAACTGGGGCTGCATCCCCACCAAAGCCCTGGTGAAAAGCGCAGAACTATTTTCCGAAATGAAGGAGGCAAAAAGCTTCGGACTGCCGGATAATGAATTGGAACTGGATTATAGCGCGGTGTGGCAACGGAAGAACGCTGTGGTGGAGCAGTTGGTCAGCGGAGTGGAATACCTGTTCCGCAAACGCAAAATTCCGGTGGTAAACGCAGAAGCGACAAGCGTTTCAAGAGTGGATGGCAACTATGTGATAGCCACCTCAGAGGGTGAAACATACAGCTGCGAATATTTGATCCTGGCTACCGGAAGCGAGTCCAAAAGCCTGCCGGGGATAGAGATAGACGAAATCAACGTGCTGTCCTCCACCGGCATGCTGAAACTGGACAAGCTGCCGGAAAGCCTGGCTGTAATCGGCGGTGGGGTGATCGGCTGTGAATTTGCCTCGGTTTTTGCCAGTTTTGGGGTGAAAGTGACGGTCATCGAGTTTTTACCCCGTCTGATCGCTCTGGAAGACGAGGAAATCAGCAAACGACTGGCATTGAGTTTTAAAAAGGAAGGCATCAAAGTGCTTACCGGAGTGGGAGTGCAAAGCGTTTCTCCCGCCGCTGGAGGCATGACGCTGAACCTTACGGACGGTTCGCAGCTTCAGGCGGAGAAAGTTCTGATGAGCGTAGGCAGAATCCCGGTCAACAGCCTGCATTGGCAGGGACTGAAACTAAACAGCGAAAGAGGTGCCATCGGGATCGATGACAGGATGCGGACAAATCTGGACAAGGTATATGCCATTGGCGACGTTACCGGCAAAATGCAGCTTGCCCACACCGCCAGCAAACAGGGTTTGCGAGTGGCGGAGGAGCTTGCCGCAAAGCTGGTTCCCGGCTTTGACAGCCACAGCCCGGAACCGCTGAACTACATCAATATCCCGCGCTGCACCTTCACTCATCCGGAAATCGCCTCGGTGGGATATACCCAGGCTGAGGCGGAACAGAAATTCACGGAGATCACAGTTGGCAAATTTCCCTTCACGGCAAACGGCAAGGCATTGGCTATGGGCAACACCACCGGTTTCGTAAAAACCATTGCTCGCAAAGACAATAATGAGATGGTGGGAATGCATATCATGGGACCAAATGCCGCAGAACTGATCGCCCAGGGAGCGATTATGATCGCCAACCATAATACCTCAGAGGACGCAGAGCACGTCGTTTTCGCGCATCCGACGCTGTCGGAAGCCATTATGGAAGCGATGGAAGACCTGCGGGGACTATCAATCCACAAAATTTAAAGGAGGAATCCAAAATGCAGATCACAATTACTGCCCGTCACTTCGAGCTTACCAAAGCAATCCGGGATTATGTGGAAAATTCCTGTTTGAAGCTGAAAAAATACTTCGACCACATCATCACCGTGCATGCCATCCTGGCGCTGGAAAACAACCGCAATATCTGCGAGCTGTCGCTCCATGCCGCCAAATACAGCCTGCAAAGCGAGGCTGAGGAAATGGACATGTATCTTTCCATCGATACCGCGGTTGACAAGATGGAAGGTCAGATCAAGAAGCTCAAGGATCGCATTACGGATCACCAGAAAAGAGCCTTAAAAGAACAATTCGATGAATTCTCCCGCGCTACCGACATCCAGGTGGATTTGGTGGATCGCAAAAAGAAAACCATAAAGACCAAACGTGTGGTAACCGAGATCATGACCGTTTCCGAAGCCATGGAACTGCTGGAAAGCAGCAAAGACGAATACCTGATCTTTAAAAATATCGAAACCGACCGGATAAACGTTCTGGTAACCAAAGACCATGAGGTTTACAAACTTCTGGAACCCTAAGTGATAAATATACTGCCGGAGTGGGCTGGACGCCTGCTCCGGCTTGATTAAGGAAACTCCATGAAAGAGATCACCGTCCAAGATTTTTTTGATGCCAAAAAGAAAGACCTGGCTCTCTCCCTGATCACCGAACCGGAAACCCTGAATAAAAAGCTCAGTTCGCCGCATGTAAATCGTCCCGGTTTGGCGCTGGCGGGGTATCTGGAGGTTTTTTCCAACGATCGGGTGCAGGTATTCGGAGAAACCGAAGTCCGCTATCTGCAGAGCCGCAATGAGGATGAACTGATCACCTGTATCAGGGATATGTTCAAAACCGACATCCCCTGCATCATCGTGTCCAAGGGGCTTACTCTGCCTCCTGTGGTGGAACATATCGCCAACGATCTCAATATTGCCCTGCTTTCCAGCCGGCTGTCCACGATCAATCTGATCGAGCATCTGTCCCGCTATCTGCACGACGTTTTTGCCCTGGAAAAAACTGTTCACGCCACCCTGGTGGACGTATTCGGACTGGGCATCCTCCTTACCGGTAAAAGCGGGATCGGGAAAAGCGAATGCGCCCTCGATCTGGTACACCGTGGGCATAGCCTGGTGGGCGACGATCTGGTAACCCTGCGCTATCTGGACGACCAGCTGTTAGGCAGACCGGGCAGGGAATTCGGGCATTTCATGGAGATCAGGGGGGTGGGATTCGTGAATGCGGAACGCATGTTCGGCATTGAGCGCACCAGAAGGCAAAAAGCCATCGACTTGCAGATCGAACTGATGCCCTGGCAGGAAAACATGGACTATGAGCGCATCGGCTTGGTGAATAACTATGCCGAGCATCTGGGCGTGAAGATTCCGATCATCTATCTACCGGTTTCACCGGGGAAAAACGTGTCCGTGATCGTGGAAGTGGCTGCCATGAATATGATCCTGAAAGGAGTGGGCTATGATGCGGCGGAGGATTTTAACCGCAAGGTGAACGAAGAGATACGCAAGAAAACCCTGCAAAAAAACCTGGAAGCGAAACCGGATGAAACAGGCAGCGGTAACAGTAACCAATAAACTGGGCTTGCATGCCCGTCCTTCCGCTTTGCTGGTGCGCGCCGCCACCAAATACCGGAGCGAGTTTTTCATCGAAAAGGACGGTATGAAGGTAAACGGAAAAAGCATCATGGGCGTGATGATGCTGGCTGCGGAATGCGGTTCCTCACTTGTGCTGAGTGCTGACGGGGTGGACGAGGATTACCTTTTACGGGAGCTGACCGAGCTGATCCAGAGCGGTTTTGGGGAATAGATGCGCAAACTTGCGGGAAACAGCATCAATAATGGCTTGTTCATCGGCAGAGCCTTTTTTCTGCAGTTTCCCGAGCAACAGGTGGAGCACTATGCCATCCAGCCAGAGGAAGCTGATGCCGAGCTGAAACGCTATGCAGAAGCCATTGCCGCGGTGGATGCCGAGATCGGCAATGAATTGCTGCACAGCACGCTAAGCTCACGGGATGCTGAGATAATTGCCAGTCACCGGGACATTTTGCACGATCCGGAGATCTACAATCTGGTAGCCGCTGCCATCCGCAACAAGCTGCAGCATGTCCGTCTGGCGGTGCAAGAAAGCTACAGATTCATCGCGGAGCAGTTCGAGGCGATGAGTGTGGAAACCTTTGCCCTCAAGGCTGCCGATTACCGCGACATCGGAACCCGCTTGCTGAACTGGCTGAGCGGAACCGGTTCTGACCTGCCGGCGGAACTGGAGCCTGATCAGATACCCATTCTGGCGGAAATGACGCCTTCGCTGGTCAGCAAGCTTGCCAAGGCTGGAGTTGGAGCATATCTTTGTGCAAAAGGCAGTTACAATTCACATGCCTCTATTTTGACCAGGGCTTTGGGGATGATCGCTATTGCCAATTTAACTGCTTTGGCAGATCAGGTGAATAACGATGACCTACTCGTGGTGGATGGCGATGAAGGCAAGCTGGTGATCGATCCGGACGAAGAGACCCTGGAATTTTATGCCCAGAAAGTGCAGGTGGAAGAGCTGCTGCGGCAGAAGCTGGAAAAACTGAAAGCCTCTGCATGCCAAACCCTTAGCGGAGTGCGGATAGACCTCTGCGCCAATCTGGGTTTGCCGGAGGAGATCGAGAATATCGCTGCGCTGGGATGCGACGGAATTGGACTATTTCGCACCGAATTCCTGTATCTTTCCAGACAGAATCTGCCCTCTGAGGACGAGCAATTCGAGATTTACCGTCAGATAGCCGAAAGAATGGCACCAACTCCTGTGACGATCAGGACTTTTGATCTGGGCGGCGACAAACTGGCTCCCTTTGGGCTGGGCGCCAGGGAGGACAATCCCTATCTGGGCAACCGTGGCATCCGCTTCAGCCTGCTGTATCACGACGTTTTTCATACCCAATTGCGGGCTATCTTAAGGGCATCGGCATTTGGCAAGGTAAAGATCCTGTTTCCCATGATCATCGATGCGGAGGACTTTTCCGAAGCCAGACACATCTTTAATCACTGTCAGGAAGAGCTTTATGCGCAGGGAATCGCCTTTGACAGCTCCATCCCGCTGGGAGCGATGGTGGAAATCCCTGCAGCGGCGATCGGAGCGGAAGCTTTGGCGAAAGCGGCGGATTTTCTCAGTATCGGCACCAACGACCTGGTGCAATACACTTTGGCAGTGGACAGAAACAACGACAACGTTTCCCGCTATTACATCCAGCATCATCCCACGGTGCTGAAGCTGCTGAAGCTGACCGTTCAGGCGGCTCAGAAGCAGGATGTCCAGCTCTCCGTGTGCGGGGAGATGGCTTCCAATCCGGTTTACGTTCCGCTGCTGATCGGAATGGGGATCAGGGAACTCAGCGTCAATCCGGGGAATTTCTTTCAGGTGAAGGCGAGCATCCGCAATTGTGACGCCAGGCTGGGCGAGATCATTACCGGCTTTGACTTCGATTGTTCGGTGCGGGAAGTGGAACAGCTGATCTACACACAGCTGAAAACATATCATCAAAAATAGGAGCGCCCCATGCTTGGTTATCAGTATTACAATTTATTGGCATCAAAGCAGTTTCCTGCCGCTTTGACCTTGCAGCAACTCACCGGATCACAGCTCAAAGTGACGGAAGCCCATGCCGAAATCTTAGCCGACCGCAAAGCCGATATCCTGGGCTTTTACAACCTGCCGGAAAGCGATACGAACCACATCACGGACTATCTGGCGAAGCTGGATAATAAGTTCGACACTATGGTGGTTTTGGGCATCGGGGGTTCGGCTTTGGGCAACAAAGCGCTGTATTCAGCTCTCAAAACCGAAGCGGAACTGCCAAAAAAAATATATGTTTACGACAACGTTGATCCCGTTTTTCTGCATGAGATATTGCAGAGCATAAAGCTCGAGACCACCCTGTTCAACATCATCACCAAAAGCGGTACTACCGCCGAAACCATGGCTGGCTATATGATCCTGGTGGACATTGTAAAGCGCAAGTTCCCGCAGGACTATCAACAGCGCATCATCATCACCACCGACCGCGAAAAAGGCTTTTTGCGCCAGGTGATAAAGCAGGAAGGCTATCAGAGCTTTGTGGTTCCCGACAACGTAGGTGGCAGGTTCAGCATTCTAACCGATGTGGGCTTGGTGTCTTCCGCCTTTGTGGGGATAGATATCCAGGCTTTGTTGCAAGGGGCTGCCGCCATGCGGGACAGGTGTGCTTCGCCGGAAATCTTTAACAACCCTGCCTATCTGAACGGGCTTGTTCATTTTCTGTATTACCGTCAGGGCAAAAACATCAGCGTAATGATGCCCTATAGCAATGCCCTGTATGACTTTGCAGATTGGTATCGCCAACTTTGGGCAGAAAGCCTGGGCAAACGCCACGACACCAAAGGCAGGGAGATATTTGTGGGTCAGACGCCTGTAAAGGCTTTGGGCACCACCGACCAGCATTCACAGGTGCAGCTCTACACTGAGGGACCCAATGACAAGGTATTCACCTTCCTTACCTTGGAAAACTTCAAGCACGACTACACCATTCCGAATCTGCATCCGGATAGGGAAGAGGTTAGCTACCTGGGAGATAGAAAGCTTTCCGAACTGCTTAATGCCGAGCGCTTTGCCACGGAAATTGCCCTAAGCCAGGCTCAACGTCCGAACTGCAACCTCGTTTTTCCACAGCTCGATGCCTATCACCTGGGTCAGTTCATTATGCTCTATGAGATCCAGACTGTCTTTACCGGCAAGCTGCTGCATATCAATCCTTTGGATCAACCGGGAGTGGAAGCAGGCAAGATCGCCACCTATGCCCTGATGGGCAAAGCCGGATTCGACAAGGAGAGAGCAGAGATCGAGCAGTATAAAAAGGACCGGGGAGTGTAAGCAAGTACCAAATCGAGATGAAAAGGATTCTGCTCAGCTTCATCGGCAATAACGACTGCCATCTTAACGAGGGGAAAGAGGGGGCAATCCTCAGCATCCTCAAGCAGAGGGCTTTCGATGTGCTATACATCCTATACAACGAGGATAGTTATCTGCCTTATGCGTCACAGATCAGGGAATACTGCAAAAAGCTCTATCCGGCTTTACGGGTGTACTATCAGGAAGCTGCAGCCTATAACCCTATAGACTATAACCTGGTATATCCGGCAATGGTGGCTGCGGTGAAGAACATAGTTAAAGAAGCCGGAACCCAGGACACAGAATATACAATATCCCTCACTTCCGGAACCCCAACCATGCATTCCTGCTGGGTTCTGATCAGCCAAAGCGGGATCATAAAAGCCAGGCTTATCCAAAGCTCCCGCGAAGAAGGCTTGCAGGACGTAAACTTTAACCTGGACGATTTTCCCCAGTTAACCGGCGAAAAGCAGACCAAGATAGAGCTGACCAAAGCGACCCGGGAAAACAAACAGCTCCGAAAACAGCAGGAAAACAGGTATTCCGGGCTGATTGGCGAGCATGAAAGTATTATCAAGCTAAAGCGGCAGATCGACAATCTGGCAAAATACGACATCCCGGTTTTCATTTATGGCGAAAGCGGAACCGGCAAAGAAGTTGTAGCCGGGCTGTTGCATTACCACAGTCCGCGCAAAGAAGCGCCTTTTGTACCGGTGAATTGCGGTGCAATCAGCGAAAACCTCTTTGAAAGCGAATTCTTCGGCCATAAAAAAGGCTCTTTTACGGGTGCAATCACCGATCACGATGGATATTTCAGCCAGGCAGACAAGGGAACCCTGTTTCTGGATGAGGTTTGCGACCTGCCACTTCCCATGCAGGTAAAACTGCTGAGAGTTCTGGAAACAGGAAGCATCCAACCCGTTGGCGGCAAAGCCAAACAGGTGCAGGTGCGCATCATTACCGCCAGTAACAAAGATGTTAACCAACTTGTGAAAGAAGGCAGATTCCGGGAAGACCTTTTCTATAGGATTGTGCAGGGAAAACTGGAGCTAAGCCCGCTAAGAGAACGGGGAGCCGATGTTCTGCTGCTGGCAACAGGCTTTCTGAACCGGCTTAATCAAAGCTATCAAACTATGAAGCAGCTTGCCAAAAGTGCCGACCAGAAACTGCTGAATTACCGCTATCCGGGAAACGTCCGCGAACTGCAGAACATCATCAAGCTTGCCTATATCAGCAGTGCCAAAGACATTATTGAAGCTGCTGACATTCTGCTGCCCTCAGAGAGCTCCCCCTGCCTGCAAGTGGAAATCCCTCCGGAAGGGATCGACCTGGACAATACTCTGATTCCGGCTTATTACAAGGCAGCCCTGAAAAGATCAAATGGAAATGCCTCTGAAGCTGCCAGACTTCTGGGATTAAGACCACACACCTTTCGGGCAAGACTTAAAAACCTGTCTTAATTAGTAATTATTTTTACCTGGATTGGTAATGATTTTGAGGATTTGAATGGCTATTGATTTGTCTTGCGCTCCGTAACCTCTTAAATGTTATGTTCTTGCTAATTGCAAATAAGTTTGGAATTGTGTTGTCAATATAACATATTATCTCTGATATACCAATTTGTGTTTATGTGTTAAAACTTTATTGTAACTACTGAGTATCACATCATGGAGGAATAGTGATTTCGAGTAAAGACGTTTCTCAACAGCATTTTGAGCCAATGTTAGCTAAGAACCTAATTAATCAATGTGATAATATGGGCGACTATGTTAAGGGGATTCAAGTGCTAATGTCAATCCTTAAGGGCTCGCTGAGCAGAGAAGACCTAAAATCAGAGTGTGATATTAATACAGTAATTGTCGAAGTGAAAAATGTCTTGATTCAGAATCAAGCCTTACTAACAAAGAAGTTTGACACATTAATAATGGATCTAACTCAGTTGAAAGCAAGCTCCATGATAATAAACACTATGGCAGCCATAGACCGAGTAAACCTAATAATTGATGACAAGTTAGATTATTCCTTGTTTTTCCCTGCCACTGCTTTATCTACCTACTTAGGCAAGATTGATGACATTGAGGAAATAAAAGAAATCATTTCAGCTTTATATGATTTGGTTTTGGACATGGAGGTATTCGACGGCTTACTTGAGGATAGAGATGAAAGGGAAGAGCAGGAAAGAAACCCTTCAAACTTGTACAAGGCTTTATTGGGCATTTTACCCAAAGAGGAATCCCAAACCCTCAAGTCCGGGCCAAGACAGAGAGTGTTTAATATAGGCTTGATGAAGAAAGCGACAACCTATTTTGAATTGTGGCGTTATATGGATTATCAAGCGTTGATAGATTTACTGGCTTGGGGTACTGAATATGAACTATCTATTCCTGTTTCTCCAGATGATGCCAACCCAGATAAAGACATCTACTCCTTGAATTATGACCTGGAGATTTCAAGGCTTAGAAGCTATTTACATACTCTCAAATCAGTTAAGAAGCAAATACAAGACCTAGCTCCAGATGGTTTTGATTATGATGTAGATTTCGAGCCTATTTCAGTTTTCAATAGAATACGTGTTCTTGAAATGATCATTAACTACTTGATTAGAAAAACCCATGAGGAAAACACTATTTCAGTGAACATGTTAAAACTTGAAGAACGCAACCGTATTCTTTCCAATCTCTCTCACAGCATCAAGAACATCCTGAAATCCGTGATCGATCCTCTGGAAAACCTGAAAGCCGAATTGCCGGAAAAAGCAGGAATATTCGATAATGCAATCAGGGGTGCCAATGTGATCCGGGAAATGGTGAATGCCATCAATTCTTCTTACAAAACCACCTTGGAAGACCTTATCTGGGATATCTCACATCCGGAAAGGGAGGGGATTATACTGCAGGATATGATTCGGGACAGTTTGTTTTACTCAGTTAGCAATATGTTCGATTTCCGCTATTTTCCTGTTTTTGCGGAGAACTATTTTCCGATGTCGCTTAGCAAGGATGAATATGACAATATCTCCGATAAATGGAGAGAAGTATCTGCTGCGCATGAGATTGACAAGCTAAAGGCTTACCTTAAGAGCTATATGTTCAGCCTGGAGCTTAATCTTGATGAATCAGCGGGATATAAAGTCGGGAACGATAAAAGCTCTGCCATCAAGCTGATGATCCTTTTCCAGGAGATCATCTTCAATGCCGTGAAATATGCATCCTTTGTCTCAAAAGAACAGCGTAGCATAAGGGTAAGCTTAACAGAACACGATACAAAATTGAGATTTACCGTAGAGAACACCTGGAAACCTGAAGTAAAGGCAAAAACTACCGGGGTGGGAAAACTGGTGATCGAGAATTTTGCCAAGGTGTTAAACACAGAACCCGTGATCGAAACCTCAGATACAACATACACAATAACCATGGAATTCAACAATTTCTGGAGGAATAATGCCGAAGATACTCTACATTGAGGATGAGCTAACCAAGAACATCGCCACCATCAAGAAGTTCTTTGCTCCGGTTTTAAAGGACAAGCGGATCATCAAAGCTCTGGATGAACTGGAGAATACAAACAGGGTTTATGCAGATGATGTGATCAGGGCTTGCAGCCTGAGCAGCTTTCTGGACATTGTGCATACCTTTTCTTTGGCATTGGAAAGGATAGTTCACAACCACAAGTCCTACGACCTTATCCTGATCGACCGGAACCTTAGCATCTACCAGTATGACAATGATCTGGAGCAGCTTTGTGCCTGGATGGGAGAGATCGGAATGAGCAATATGCAGGAACGGATTTTGGATTTTTCTGAGCGGGAAGGCGATTTGCTGTTACAGGTTTTACTGAGAATCAATCCAGCTTACAAGAGCAAGGTGTATTTTCTAACTGCCAATGCCAGCGATGCCTTAAGGCAATCAGCAGAACTGCAAACCATGCTTGATCTGGATAGCTTTTCCAAGGATCACATAATCGAAAAAGGTTCTGAAAAAGAGAAAGCAATCTCTGAGATACTGAAAGATATGCGGGCGTTCAGGATCCAGAATAATTACCGGGAACAATGTGAGATTCTTAGGAATAGGCTTACCGAAGATGATGTGAATCAGTT